>Ga0172375_10001494_pt1 | contig 37622 bp, 33 predicted proteins | sample LakKiv1m_FD_114537 | JGI IMG/M metagenome (GOLD analysis project Ga0172375, IMG submission 114537) | Freshwater microbial communities from Kabuno Bay, South-Kivu, Congo - kab_092012_11.1m | ecosystem: Environmental > Aquatic > Freshwater > Lake | place: Democratic Republic of the Congo... | reverse complement strand
TTTTCTACCTGGTGGGATACCTGTGCTGTATGGTACAGGATGTACATTTTAAAATACTATGACCGTATCGATTATCATCGCCGTAAAAACCTGGCAAAAGAATTTAGAAGAATGCGTCGCTAAGTGTCTGGAGCTGGATTATTCTGATTTTGAAATAATCGTGCTTCCCGATCAAGCGTTTGCTAATGAGTTTTCTCCTAAGGGAGCTATCCCTGTTAATATTATCCCTACAGGTCCTCTCAAACCCGCGGATAAACGCGATATAGGCATAAAATACGCTAAAGGTGAAATCATCGCTTTTGTTGATGATGACGCTTATCCTGTTACTGGGTGGCTTAAATATGCGTTAGAGGACTTAACTGATCCAATAGTCGCGGCAGTCGGTGGACCGGGAGTAACTCCTCCGAGCGATAGCTTGAGCCAACAGGTGAGTGGAAAGATTTATTCTTCACTTATGGTAAGCGGGAATTATATTTATCGTTATTTGCCGAGAAAAAAGAGAGAAGTCGATGATTTACCTAGTTGCAATTTAATCGTGCGTAGAGACGTAATTGAATCTCTTAGAGGTTTCGATACGCATTATTGGCCGGGAGAAGATACTAAACTTTGTTTGGATATTACCAAAAAGTTGTCCAAGAAGATTATTTATGATCCGCGGGTTTTAGTTTATCATCATCGCCGTAGGGTTTTTGGGGAGCACCTCAGGCAGATCGCCAGTTATGCTCTACATAGAGGGTATTTTGTTAAAAAGTTTCCGGAAACGTCATTAAAGCTATCTTATTTTATCCCCAGCATATTTATTACCAGCTTAATTCTTGGTCCTTTAGTTGGATTATTACTTCCCGTCAAATTATTATATATTGGTTGTGTTTCTCTGTATCTAATAGCAGTTTTTGTATCAAGTCTAATAGCGGGAATTGGTAAAGGAGTATCTCTAGCTACGCTGGTTTTTATTGGAATAATTTTCACGCATATTACTTACGGATTATTTTTTATTAAAGGTCTAGTTTCTAGTAAGCTTAACTACGAATGAAAGTTATAATTTCATATCCACCGCTAAGTACTCAAAAAGGCTGTCCTACTTTGGGGCAAAACCGGCAGTTCCAGTATTTCAAAGAACCTACTTTGATTTATCCGGTTGTTCCGGCAATCGCAGCCACTATATTGAAGCGATCTGGGTATGAGATTGTCTGGAATGATTGTTTAGCCGAAGGCTGGGATTACTCAAAATTTCTCGAGTTTATAAAACTTGAAAAACCGGATTTGGTTGTTTTTGAGACCAAAACTCCGGTTGTTAAACAACACTGGAAAATTATTGATGATCTAAAGAAATTAACGGCTGAGAACTGTAAGCTAAAAATTGTCCTGTTTGGCGATCATGTTACTGCTCTTCCCGAAGAATCATTTCAAAATTCAAGCGTTGATTTCGTAATCACAGGCGGCGATTATGACTCACTACTTTTAAATCTGTGTAATCATCTGAGCCAGCAGGCAAATTTGGATCCGGGTATCTATTACCGGCAAGACGGTCAAGTACGTAACACCGGTAAATTCCAGCTTCAGGTTGATTTGGATTCGCTACCCTATATAGACCGGGATTTAACTAAATGGCAGCTTTATGCTTTCAAAAACGGAAATTATAAGCGTACTCCCGGAACATACATAATGAGCGGACGTGATTGCTGGTGGGGTAAATGCACTTTTTGTTCTTGGCCTACACTCTACCCTAAGTTCAGGGTTAGAAGCACCGAAAACGTTTTAGATGAAATAGGAATCTTAATCGATAAATATAATGTGCGCGAGATAATGGATGATGTGGGTTGCTTTCCTGCAGGAGGGTGGCTGAGCGAATTCTGCCAGGGGATGATTAACCGTGGATACAATAAAAAGATTTATTTTGACTGTAATATGCGTTTTGGCGCTCTTAGTAAAGAAGATTTCGAACTTATGAAAAAAGCTAATTTCCGCCTTCTTTTATTCGGGCTGGAATCTGCGAACCAGAATACCCTTGATAAAGTAAATAAGAACTTAAAAGTAGAGCGAATTGTTGAAGATTGTAAGGCTGCCACAAAAGCAGGGCTTTTCCCGCATATTACTATTATGTTCGGTTATCCTTGGGAGTCTTACGAAGACGCCCTAAAAACCCTTGATTTAGGCATTTGGCTGCTCAAAAAAGGCTACGCTTATACGATGCAGGCAACGATGGTGATTCCTTATCCGGGTAGCCCTCTTTTTGAGGAGTGTAAAACTAAAAATTGGCTTAAAACTTCTAATTGGGAAGATTATGATATGAAGCTTCCAGTGATGCAAAGCTCGATCCCAGATACAAAATTATTGGGGTTGATTCAGAGTATGTATAAAGTTTCTTTTGAACCCCAGTTTATCTTAAGGAAGGTTTGCTCGGTTAAAGATATCGATGATTTGAAATACTACCTACGCGCATCCAAGAAAGTAATCGGCCATATATTTGATTTTAAGAAGACCTTTAAGCAAGGGTGTATTCGTATATAGACCTCTTTCTAGCTTAAAGCCTACAAGAAGAGTCCTCGTATCAGCTTTTTAACATCCCATTTTAATATTTAACTCGTTGATTTTATTTATCTTAGTGCTATAATAATATTTTGATTTTAAGTTTAAGAATGGACAGAAAAGACATACTTTTGGCCGGACAAGGGCATAGTTGTTCTTAATAATAAGACATAATAGCTAATCGTATGATAGAGGTCTCTTTAGTTATAACAACCCGAAACGAAGAAAGCAATATACGTAATTGTCTGGAATCCATAAAAAAACAAAATTATCCTTTAGCTCGGGTTGAGATTATTGTTGTAGATAATAATTCTAGTGATAATACAAAGGCAATCGCTGCCGAATATACACAAAAGGTCTACGATTATGGACCCGAGAGAGCAAGCCAGAGGAATTTTGGAGTAAAAAATGCTACAGGTAACTATATTTTATATTTAGACGCCGATATGATTTTATCAGAAAATGTATTGCAGGAATGTGTTAGAAAATGCAATGATTCAGGATTCGATGCGTTGTATATTCCAGAACGCATTATTGGCAGAGGATTCTGGATCAAAGTAAGGGACTTTGAAAGAAGTTTTTATAATGGTACATGTATTGATTGCGTGCGTTTTGTGCGTAGAGATAAATTCATTGAAATAAACGGTTTTGACGAGGCTTTAACCGGACCGGAGGATTGGGATTTTGATATGAGAATTAGGAGGGATGCTAAAGTATGCATTATTGATTCCCCTATTTACCATAATGAAAATAGCTTGGGTATCAGAAAATATATCAGAAAAAAAGCTTACTATGCGAATTCGTTTAAGAAATATATAGATAAATGGGGGGTTGCTAATAGGGATGTAAAGAGGCAGCTTGGGCTAAGGTACCGTTACTTTGGTGTATTTATTGAGAATGGGAAGTGGGTAAGGTTGATTAAGCATCCTTTGTTAGCTTTTGGACTATATTATTTAAGATTTTTAGTCGGATTGACGTATCTTACCAATATCTTATTTATGAATAAACTAAGGATTAATTATGAATAGCGTAGGTTTATTGCTACAAGAATTTTATAATAAATTTGTTTTTTGTTTTGCTTCAATTAGAGCTGGATTTTGGAAAATGTTCTTAAAGAAGGTGGGTAAGAAAGTGTATATTATGCACTCGTGTATGATTTCTTCGCCTTCTGGCATAGAAATTGGAGACCATGTCTGCATAAATCACCATACTACTATTTCTGGAATTGGCTTATTGAAAATCGGTAGTTTTGTTATGATTGGCCCGAATTGTAATATTTTAACAGCGAATCACGGTTTTAGCGATCACACAAAGCCTATGATGTTTCAAAAAGCCGTACTTGGTAGAATAGAAATAGAAGATGATGTTTGGTTGGGAGCAAATGTTGTAATATTGCCAAATGTTAAAATTGGGAGGGGTGCTATTATTGGCGCAAATGCCGTTGTTACGGAAGATGTTCCTGCGTATGCTGTAGTAGGTGGAGTCCCTGCAAAACTAATTAAGTATAGATTTTCCAAAGATGAAATAGAAAGAGTCAAAGATAAAGCTTTCTATGGTTACAGCTATCAGAAGTCTCTATGAAGATTTTGCTTATCCAGCCTGAATATAAAGATACCTGGGCAGCTCCTCCTCTTGGATTGGGCTATGTTGCTGCAGCTTTAGAAGGTGCAGGTCACGAAGTAAAATTGGTTGATTACACATTACAGCCTATTTTAGAGGAAGAATTTAAGGGGCAATTAGTTAGTTATAAACCTGAGCTCGTGGGGATATCTTTAATGGTAAGGGCTTTACCCCAGGTACGCGAGCTTGTTAAAAGCATTAAAGAAGTTGGGGATTATCCGATTGTTATCGGTGGTCCGCAGCCTTCAATAGCCCCTGATTTTACTTTACGTTATACTGGAGCCGATTTTGCTGTATTAGGGGAAGGAGAAAAAACTATTGTAGATTTTGTATCTAGTTTAGAGCTAGGGAAGGAAAGCTACAATGACATTCCTGGTATAGCGTCCAATCTTAAAGAACAGGGCGTAGTGATTAATCCTCAGCGCGAGCTTATTAAAGATCTTGACCGTATAGCTTTCCCGGCATGGCATCATATCCTTCCTTCGAGATACAATTTGCAACCTGCGCTTACGCCAGTAAAAGAGATTCCTATAGCTCCGCTTATCACTACGCGTGGGTGTCCCTATAAATGTAACTTTTGCGGCGGTCCTTTAATGTGGAGGCAGTCTTTTCGTATGCGCAGCGCTAAAAATATAGTGGATGAAATTGAATTATTGATAAATGAATACGGAGTTAAGCAAATTTTTCTTTCTGATGATAATTTCACAATGCAGAAAGATCACGCTATTGCGATGTGTAAAGAAATAATTTTTCGCAAAATAAAGATTCCTTGGGCTTGCCCTAACGGAATACGAGTTGATAAAGTTGATGATGAATTACTCGGCATTATGCATGATGCGGGATGCTATTTAGTTGGGTTTGGAATAGAGTCTGGTAGCCAAGAAATACTCAACCGTGCTAAAAAGCAGCTTAATTTATCACGTGTAGCGGAAGTGGTGAAGATGGCAAAAAGACACAAGATATTGACTTACGGGTTTTTTATTATTGGTCTTCTTGGTGAGACCAAAAAAACGATTCGCCAGACTATCGATTTTGCTATTAAGCTTCCTTTGGATAGAGCATGGTTTAATGTGTTAGTGCCTTATCCGGGTACGGAAGTATTTGATTTGTATGCCCAAGGGAAATCTTATGATGAGATTGATTGGGGCAATGTAGATGCTACAACCGGAATGATAACTAAGGGTATTACTTATGAAGGATTGACGGGTGAAGATTTAGTATATTGGCAACGTAGGGCTTTAAGAGAATTTTATCTTGCAAAGCCTTCAAGATTCTTTAGCGTGGTACGAAATACAAGTTTCGGAAGTCTTAAGACACTGACGAAAACTAGTTTTTTTAAGCGTTGGATAAATCGCAAGAATGATTGATAGCGTGCTTTTAAAACGGTTGAGTAAATTGAAGATTGCGATTGTAACCCATGTTTATGCTACTGGCCCAGCGCAGGAGTTGGAAAGTTATCTTAAGGATAAGGTAAAGTCGCTAATCTTTATAGGACATCCTTTTAAATTTGCAGCCAGCATAAATTCTTTTTATAAGATTTATCAAGAACATAAGTTAAGTAAAGAAAGCAAAACTATTGCTTATAAACTACCGGAGATTTTTACTTATTTTAAAGATATAATTTATTCATTTTATTGGATTAATTCATGCAAAGGCAGATTCGATATTTATTTCGGAGTAGACCCGTTAAATGCTTTAGTTGGGATTATTTTAAAGAAATTAAGAAAGGTAAGAAAAGTTATTTATTATACAATCGATTATTCTCCGAGAAGATTTAAAAACAGATTGTTGAATTGGATTTATCACAGAATCGACAGTTTTTGTGTTCTTAGGAGCGACTTTGTTTGGAATTTATCTGACCGGATGATGAAGGAAAGATTGAAAAAGGGCATAAATAAAATAGGGCACCAGATTGTTGTTCCTATTGGGGTAAATTTTGAGAATATAAAAAGACTTAGTGAAGACAAGATTAATCGAAAGCACCTGGTTTATATGGGGCATTTGAGAAGTAACCAGGGTCTCGAATTGATCATTGATGCATTTAAGTCCATAGTAAAAGAGGTTCCGGATTCCAGGCTTGTGATTATAGGGGGAGGGAGTTTGGAATCTAAGATTAGAAAGATGGTTTCGGAAGAGGGCTTGTCAAATTCCGTTGATTTTCACGGGTATATTCCTGAGCATGCTGATGTTGAAAAAATACTTATTACTTGTGGTATTGGTTTAGCTCTTTATGAGCCTAGTCCCGATAGCGTTACTTGGTATACCGATCCGAGTAAGCCAAAACAATATATGGCAACCGGACTGCCAGTTATCATTACCAGTGTTCCTTCGATTTCTGAAGAAGTAAGATTAAGAAATTTAGGCATAGTTGTTGATTATGACAAAGGAAGCTTAGTAGATGGAGTGCTAAGGCTTTTCCGGGACGATAATTTTTATTTTGACTGTAGAAGAAATGCGATAGAGTTTTCTTCGAAGATGAGTTGGAATAATATTTTTAGTGATACATTGGCTAAATGCTTATAGCGTTCGGGGGGGGGTAAACTAAAATGAAGAAGGCCTTAATCACAGGAATTACCGGTCAGGACGGTTCTTATCTTGCTGAATTTTTGTTACATAAAGGTTATCAAGTACACGGAATTATTAGGAGGGCAAGTACTTTTAATACGGAAAGAATAGACCATATTTTTAAAGATATGCATGAATCAAATGTGCGTCTCTGGTTAGCATATGGTGATCTTTCAGATGGCGAACAGATACTAAATATTATTTATAATATGAAACCTGATGAAATATATCATTTGGGCGCGCAGAGCCATGTGCGGGTGAGTTTTGACCTAGCTGAATATACTGGGAATATTACTGCTTTGGGAACTACGAGGATCTTGGAGGCGTTGAGAAGGAGCGGAAATAAAACTAAGTTTTATCAAGCTTCTTCGAGCGAAATGTTTGGTTCAACAAAGCCGCCTCAGAATGAAAATTCACCATTTATGCCTCGTAGTCCATACGCCTGTGCCAAATTATATTCCTACTGGGTATGTCGGAATTATAGGGAAGGTTATGGTATGTTTGCTTCAAATGGAATATTGTTTAATCATGAATCTCCCAGAAGGGGAGAAACTTTTGTAACTAGAAAAGTGACGCGCGCAGTTGCAAATATTGTTGCTGGTAAACAAAAAAAGCTTTACCTGGGAAACCTTAAAGCCAAAAGAGATTGGGGATTTGCTCCGGAATATGTTGAAATAATGTGGAAAATGCTACAACAAAAGCGGCCAGATGACTATGTGATTGGTACCGGGGAGTCACATTCTATAGAGGAATTAGTTTCTTTAGCATTTAGGTATGTAGGGTTAAACTACAAAAAGTATGTAGAGATAGATAAGCGTTATTTTCGACCAACTGAAGTAGAGAGTCTTATTTCTGATAGCAGCAAAGCAAGTCGAGATTTAAAATGGAAACCAAAGATTAGGTTCAAGGAACTTATAAAAATAATGATTGATGCTGATATGCGTAAAGTCGGATTAAAGCCTGTTGGAGAGGGGGATAAGATTATTAAAAAAGTATTTCCAGAAAAATGGTGGGGAACCGATTAAACACATGAGAATTATTACCGTTGGTCACCTTGAATTCGGCCTTGAGGAAAGAGAGGCGGTGCTTAGGGTTTTAGATAGTGGCAGGATATCCGAGGGCGATATAACCAGGGAATTTGAGAACAGATGGGCTGATTTTATCGGTTCGAAATATTGTGTTGCAACTAGCTCTGGGACAGCGTCCCTTATTACTGTTTTGACTGCTTTTAAATATCTCTATGGATTTGAAAAACGTCGTAAAGTAATTACTTCCCCTTTAACTTATATTTCTGATGCCAATGCTCTTATGCTTACCGGGTTTGAACCTATTTTTGTAGATATTGATCCCGTAACGTTTTGCATAACTCCTGAATCCATTAAGACGCATTTAGATTCAGTAGATGATCCATCGACGTACAGCATTATTCTCCCAGTAGATTTAATAGGTTATTCAGTAAGGTTGCCGGAGATTAAAAAGATAGCTAGAGATTATAATTTATATGTTATCGAAGATGCTGCAGAGGCACACGGTACATTCTCTAATAGCAAGAAATGCGGCTCTGATGCAGATGCCGGAATATTTTCTTTCTATATCGCTCATAACCTTTCCGCGGGTGAAATGGGTGCCATTACGACAGATAATTATGAAATTTACCACATGAGCAAAAAGATTAAATCTAACGGTAGGTTTTGTAAGTGCGCTGTTTGTACTAGACATACTGAAGGATGCTCAGCGCTAAATGAGCAAAAGGATAAGGGTCAAGATTTAGACCCTAGATTTTTGCACGATGTCATAGGCTATAATTTTAAAACGATGGAATTTCAATCAGCTATTGCTTTATCTCAGCTGAATAAAGTTAATGAAATTATTAAGAAAAGGCAAGATAACGTTATGTATCTAAATGATGGGCTGGAAAGTTTATCTAAATATCTTCAGCTGCCGCTTTATGACAAAGATGTGAGTTATTTAGCTTATCCTGTTGTGATTAAGAGGCCGGATATTATTTCGCGTAGACTTCTCAGGCTTACTCTAGAAAAAGAAAGGATTGAATCGAGGCCCCTCTTTGGATGTATACCTACACAGCAACCTGCATACCATAATTTCAGAGATCGGTATTTAGGAAAACTACCTAATGCTGAGTATGTAGGAACAAATGGTTTTTATATCGGCTGTCACCAATACTTGACTCGTGAAGATTTAGACCGAATAATTTCGGTTTTTAATAAAATATTTAATGATTACAATGAATAAAAAAGCAAAAATTTATGTTTCCGGACATACAGGGATGGTTGGTAGCGCCATGGTTGTTCTTTTAAGAAAGAAAGGGTATCGCAACCTTATTTTAAGGACTTCTCAAGAATTAGACTTGCGCGATCAGGGCAGGGTTTCAAGTTTTATGTTTAGGCAGAGACCAGAATATGTTTTTCATTTTGCTGCTAATGTCGGAGGCATTCAGGCGAATATTGCTCATCCGGCGCAGTTCTTATATGACAATATTATGATTGAAGCAAATATGATCGAGGCTAGTTACCGGGCAAGAGTAAAAAAACTACTTTATCTAGGAAGCTCTTGCGCTTATCCTCGAGAATGCCCCCAGCCGATGAAAGAAAAGTATTTACTTGCTGGTAAGCCCGAACCTACTAATGAGGGATATGCGCTTGCTAAGATTATTGGTCTGAAGATGTGCGAGTATTATAACCGGCAATATGGCACTAATTTTATTTGTCTAGTGCCGCCTAATCTATATGGACCGGGAGATAATTTCGACACAGGTAATTCTCACGTAATAGCTGCGCTAATCCGTAAATTTTTTGAAGCTAAACAAAAGAGGCTTACTTCTGTTGAAGTATGGGGTACAGGCATGGCGCGAAGGGAGTTTTTGTATAAGGATGATGCGGCATTAGCGTCTTTTTTCTTTATGCATAATTATGACTCGAAAGATCTGTCTCCATTTGTCAATATCGGCTATGGCACGGATTTGAACATAAGGGAGCTGGTAAAGATAATCAGCGCTAAAGTAGGCTATAAAGGTACGATTATATGGAACAAAGACACTCCTGAGGGTATGCCTCGCAAGCTATTGGACAGCACTTTATCTAGAAAGCTATTATGGAAGCCAAAAACGAAGCTTGATATTGGAATAGGTAAAACTATCTCCTGGTATAAAAATAATTATTTACATGAATAAGAAAGATTTTATTTCGCAGGTATTGGATTTATTCAAGAAAATACCGATTTTGTCTTTTTTTGCCATATTTTTCGTACTCTTTATTATTTCAGTGTTAAACAATTTTCCTAAAGGTTATGTTTTTTCCTATAGCGATTTTCCGCAACTTGTTAACTTCAAGGGTACATTAAAGTGGTTTACCGATTCCTTTGTGGATTACGGAGAAGGCAATCTAAATTTCTTATACGTGCCGTTTTATTATTCGTTTCTTGGATTTATTCAGAATTTTATTGGTACGCAATTTATGTCCATAGCGTATAGTTTCATTTTTCTTGCTGGAAGCTTCAGCTCGTTTTATATAGCCACTAGATTTTATAGAATAGATACTAAAAACGATATCAGTGTCCGTATTTGTTTTTCTTTTCTATACGCGCTGAATTCATATACAGCAATACGCTTTATTTTGCCATCAATGTATTTTTTACCTTATGTTTTTATACCAGTTTTATTCGCAACGGCGCATGCATACTTCATTGAACCTAAGGTCCTGAGCAAAAATTTGTTTTGGTGTGCAGGTGCCATGCTCATAAGCACAGTTTGCTGGGTTAATCCACCATACTTTGTTGCGTATTCATTATTAATTTATATTTATATTATACTGAGTTTTATAACGCACCGAAAACTCAGCTTGCTTGTTTTTATTAAGAAACTGATTAATTTTTCTTTTATCTTTCTAAGCAGTTTTGCGGTCTATATTTTTACTTGGCCGGCGTTATTACTTAGTTACAGATTTGCTATTCAGGCAGGTAAATATCAGGTAAATAATCTTGAGTGGATTTATTCGCAATCATTAACTATGCTTGATGTTTTTTCATTCAGAACTCGCTTGTTTGGTTTGGTTAATACCAACCAGATGATTTTTATTTTACTTATTTTTTCATGTTTTTACCTATTTTTATTTTCTATTGGCAGTTTTTTGGTATGCCGGAAGATAATCTATAAGAAAATTAATTTTGTTTTCATGTTCATGATCATAATAGTTGGTTTTTTGCTCAATAAGGGAGCGGGTTTTCCCTGGGAGGCATATATTCACTCGGTATTTGCGAATAACTTATTTTTATGTTCTTTGCGTAGTTTTGACAAGATACTTGTCTTTTTACCGTTTATGTTAATCATGCCATGTTTTCTCTCTAGCTCATGCGCCAAAAACAAAATTAGGGTTTTGATTTTACTAATTCCTACGTATGTCTTTATTTTTCCTTTTATTTACGGGAATCTGTATAAAAAGCTGTATTCAGTTGAACGGGGGAAGAATTATCTGACAAGTCGCTATGCTTGCTTGGTTAAGATACCCCAGGAGTATTTTGATGTAATTAGCAAAATAAATTGGATAAAGAGTGATTTTAAAATATTCGATGTTCCTTGGTCATTAGAGAATCCAGACTTAAAGAATTGGATAATTTCAGAAAAGTGGAAACATTGTGGGGCCAACCCGATAATACAATACTCTACCCACCCTTTTGTTCAGATGAATGAGCCGAGCTCATTTGATGATTGGAACTACGGGATCCAGTGGGGGGGTGAAAATAGCAAAGAATCATTTTGGTTGATGCCGCTCTCCGGTATGCTTAATACAAAATACTTAATTTTCCATAAAGATGTGCTTGAGAAGTTTGTATCCGAAGCAGCCCCAAAGATAGCCTTCTATAAGGATAGTGGATTTATTAAGCTTCTGACCTCTAATTCCTACTTTGACTTTTTTGAGATTTCCGATACCTATCTCCTTCCTCATTTTTATGTACCTAACAGAATTTATGTAGTTAAAAACTCTTCTGCTATACCGTCAATTTTGAATAATGCGCTTTTACAGGGAAAGCCGGCGATACTTGAATCAAGCGATAAGCTGGAAACCAGCGGCATATTTAATTATTGCGATCCTGTTATTGAATACAAAAAGATCGGTGTCGCAAAATATAAAGTGAAATTCCATGGTATCACTAAATCATTTTCATTTATTTTTTCAGAAACTTTTTATAAACACTGGAAGGTCTATCCGGTAAGCTATAGCAAACCTGAAAAATATTCTCTCTTAGGGTATAAAGTTTTTGAACATAACGAAGATTACCAAGCTACGAAAAGCGAGCTTAAAACATATCTAGAAAAAGGCTGGATTTCCGAATTAGGTAGTGGGAGCGAGAAGATAAGAAAGGTAGTTTCTTGGGTCAAGTTTCTTTCCCCGCAAACAAACATAGAAAAATACCGTTTTGATTTTGTTTCAAAAATAACTAAGGGTACTATTCAAAACGACAATATTTCTAACGGCTACTTTTATGATACATGGTTTTTGAAGGCGGTCGATGAAAAGTTTCATCGAATCGTAAACGGTTATGCTAATTATTGGTTAGTAGATCTGGATTATTTAAAGAAGGATTTCCCGGGTCTTCTTAAGACTAACCTAGATGGATCATCAGATCTTGAGGTGATTATCGAGTTTTGGCCGCAAAAACCATTAAACATGAGTAGGACCTATACAATTATTTTTGCGATTCTTATTCTTTTTCTATTAATTTCAGCCTATATTCAGAAGAAAAGGATTTAGCGATAATTCAATGCCTGATAATATCAATAGAAGCGCGTTACTTAGCACATATATAAACACGGTTAATGGCGAAACTTATGCGCTTTTTGGTCCAGTACAGAATATTACTGGCTTTCTTGCTCGAAAATTCAAGGATTTCTATATGATTAGTCAGCCTATGCCAGGGGAAGTTGACTTGACTCCTACTTTGAGTTTTTATAGTGGCGGTAAGTTTTTGTGGACCAAGAAAATGCCTAGATTCTGGAAATTATTTTGCTGGGTTAATCCTCGTAAAGTCTTACCGGAACAGACAGTAATTAGGCTGAAAATCAGGGATTTTATTTCGAATTTATATTTTATCTTATTCTGTATACCTCGTAGATTAGATTTATTTATAGGTGTTGAGAGTATCAATACCTTAAGTGCAATTATATTAAAGAAGTTAAGACGCATTCGTACCGTTTTATATTTCTCAAATGACTATCACCCGCGAAGATACACTATTTTAAAAAACTGGATTTTTCTTAAATTGGACGAGTTATCTGCTTATAATAGTGATTATATATGGATGATGAATCCTAGTATACATGAATCTAGGATAGAAAGAGGACTCGATTTTTCTAAGCTCGCCCCTAATTTCATTATACACGGCGGGCTTCCATTTTTTTCTGGTATTTCGATCCCTTTGAGAGAAAGAAAAAGAAAACGAATTGTATATGCAACCCGAGCCGGTCATCCTGGATTAGAAATCATACTTTTAGCTTTTTTAGAGGTGCTAAAGAAACATCCAGACTCAAAACTATATATAACGGGACATGTCGATAAAGATGAGGAAAGGATTCGTCCTTTTATTGGGAGATTTAAAATAAGCGAGGATGTTATTTTTACCGGTTTTCTAAAAGAAGAGGAGCTGAACCACCTCATAAAATATTCTTACATCGGTCTTGCAATATGGTCTTACAATACTCCGGCATCAGCCACTTATGGTGATCCGGAAAAGATCCGAAGGTATTTTCATTTTGGACTACCCGTTGTCACTACGGCAAACGCTTTTACTGCTCAAACCATTAAGGAGCACGGAGCAGGAATAGTCACTGATGATAAAGTCGATTCTGTTGCAAAAGGGATTATAGATTTGTTCGAAGACGAGGTTTTATATGAGAAATGTGCACGGGCATCAGAAGAGCTCGGGAAATTTTACAAAGAAAATAATAAGCTTGATGATTCATTCGAAGATTTATTGAAAAAAAGGTTACTTTAATTATTAAATTCTCAGTTAAGAATTCTGGGATATGCGTAAGTTAAAAACTATGACCTTTTCGCGTTCATCAATTTACAATTTTATCAGCAATATACCTTACAAAATACATCCAAGGCTCCATTTTATGATCTATAAGCTTTTGGTAGTTTCTGGGTTAAAAGGCGTAACCAACGACCCCGTTATTAAGTTTATGACAGAGCACATAAAAAAAGGATCTTGCGTAATTGATGTGGGCGCGAACCGGGGAACCTACACATATTCGATGTTGAAAGCCGTTGGTAAAAATGGGATAGTATATTCTTTTGAGCCGAACCCTATAATAGCGATCCAACTAAGAAAAAACTTGAAGGGGTTGAATACTGTAATAGAGAATCTTGCGGTGTCAGACACTGTTGAGGATAAAGTGTTCTACCGGCATACCAAAGGTTGTGGTCCTACCAGTTCTTTAGAATTTTTTGATGTTTTACACAAAGACGGAGAGTTGGAGAAGATAGTAGTTAAGTGTGTCACCCTTGATTCATTTTGCAGTTCTAAAAATTTGGTTCCCTACTTAATTAAGATTGATGTAGAAGGCCATGAATTTAATGTCATTAAGGGTGCCGAATCTATCATTAGAAGTTGCCGTCCTTATATTGTTTTTGAATTTATAGAACAATTATGGGAAGAAAAGCGCATAAAAGATATCTTTAATTTTCTTGCTCCCGTTTACCATTTGGTGAGAATTGAAGATAGCGTCAATGCAATGGATGAGTACCTGGATTATAGGCCTGTTTACAATGCTGATTTCAGAAAATCGAAAGTTGTGAATATCGGATGTATTCCGCGCAAAGATCCAGATGCAGTTTTCGGTAAGATTTAGCTTATTAAAACTTAATAATTGAGGAGTAGACATGATAAAAAAAGCACTTATTACCGGAATTACGGGGATGGTTGGTTCACATCTTGCTGATTTCCTACTGGAAAAATCCGATTGGTATATCTATGGGATGTGTCGATGGCGTAGCCCATTAGATAATGTAGAGCATCTTTTGCCTAGGGCTAACAAAAGAGAGCGGATACAGTTTATTTATGGCGATCTTTGCGACTACATTTCACTGCAGAATGCGATTGAGGAGAGTAGACCTGATTATGTCTTTCATCTTGCAGCGCAAAGCTATCCACTAACTAGTTTTACTTCTCCTATTCAGACGCTTGATACGAATATCTTGGGAACTGAACGTTTGCTCGAAGTTCTACGAAAGCTCAAAGAGATTAATCCTATAATTCATGTTTGTTCTTCTTCCGAGATATTCGGAAGGGTTTCGCGCGAAAAACTTCCTATTAATGAGGAATGCTCCTTTCATCCGGCTTCGCCTTATGCTATTTCAAAAGTAGGTACGGATCTTGTAGGTAAATTTCATGCTGAAGCTTATGGGCAAAAAATTGTAGTAACTCGAATGTTTACTCATACCGGGCCTAGGAGGGGTGATGTTTTTGCCGAATCGACCTTTGCTAAACAAATAGCAATGATTGAGCAGGGTTTGATCCCTCCAGTAGTAAAGACGGGTAATCTTAACTCTATGCGTACTTGGTCTGATGTGCGTGATGCCGTACGAGCTTATTATATGTTAGTGACAATTAACCCGGTACCTGGAGAGTGTTATAACATAGGAGGTTCGTTTTCTTGTACCGTTGGGGAGATGCTTAATTATTTGCTCTCTATTTCCACTAAAAAAAATATCGGTATTGAGGAAGAGAAAGAAAGGCTTCGTCCTATTGATGCTGACTTGCAGATTCCGGATATTAAAAAATTCAGAGAGCATACGGGTTGGGAGCCGCAAATACCTTTTGAAAAGACTATGCGGGATCTATTAGATTATTGGAGGGCCAGGGTTACGTCCGGGAAGAAGTTTCTTACTAGATAAGGTTAGGTGATTTATGAAAGAGCTAAATATTAGCCTTTATAAAACTATGTATATGATTCGTAAAGTGGAGGAGACTATTCAAGCTCACTATCCTGAGGATGAAATGAAAACACCTATGCATATGTCGATGGGGGAAGAGGCAATTGTTACGGGTGTTTGTCATGCACTTAATCCTAAAGATCAGGTATTGGGGAGCTATAGAAGTCACGGTATTTATATCGCCAAAGCACAGGAAACCGATAAATTTTTTGCAGAAATGTATGGAAAGGCTACCGGTACCTCAAAGGGAAAGGCCGGTTCCATGCACTTATTGGCTCCTGAGGCGGGGCTTGTTTGTACTTCCGCTATTGTAGGCAGTAGCATTCCCGTTGCACTTGGATTCGCATTTGCCAATAAACATGCCAAGAATAACAGAATAACGGCTGTATTTTTCGGTGACGGTGCTATTGATGAAGGTGTTTTTTGGGAAAGCCTGAATTTCGCATGCTTAAGGAAACTACCGGTTTTGTTTATTTGTGAGGACAACGGCTTTGCGGTACACAGTCCCACCTCTGAAAGACATGGGTATAATTCTATCGCTGATATCGTCAGTAAATTTGATTGCGATGTTTTCAAGAGTAAGTCTTCCGATGCAGAAGTAATTTACAATCTTGCTAGAGAAGCTGTAAAGAATATAAAGAAAAGCGCGCGCCCGTGTTTTCTATATTTAAGATATTATCGTTACCTTGAGCATGTGGGGGTATTTGAAGATTTCAAGGCAGGATACAGATCAAGAGAAGAGTTTGAAGAGTGGTTAAAGGTTGATCCTGTGCGACTTCAACGGGAAAAGCTTTTAAAATTAATAGGGGAAGACGAAACCGTTTCTTTAGAAAATAAAATTAATGAAATTGTTGAATCAAGTAGGCTTATGGCAAAAAATGCGGAATTTCCTCCTATAAATACGGCATTTGAGGATACATACATATGGAAAGAATGATTACATATCGGCAGGCACTTAATGAAGCTATGGTTACTGAAATGAGGGGTGATCCGAATGTGTTCATTTACGGAATAGATGTTGCGGACCATAAGCGGACTTTTGGAAGTGCAAATGGTATCCTTGAAGAGTTTGGTAGCGACCGATGTTTTAGTACGCCATTGTCTGAATGCGCTATGACCAGCTTTGGCCTTGGGGCAGCTTTAAGCGGATTACGCCCTATCCATGTCCATATGCGGGTTGATTTTTTAATACTAGCAATGAATGAGCTTACTAATATGATCGCTAGTTTTTCTTATGGTTCATGCGGGCAACTTAAGGTTCCAATGGTTATAAGGGCTGTGATTGGACGGGGCTGGGGCCAGTCTTGGCAGCACAGTAAGACGCTTCATTCTTGGTTTGCGCACATCCCGGGGCTAAAAGTGGTGATGCCTTCTAGGCCTTCTGATGCCAAAGGAATGCTTATTTCTGCAATCAGAGATAATAATCCCGTAATCTTTATCGAACACAGATGGCTATATGATGTCATGGGTGAGGTTCCCGAAAATAATAATCCAGTGCCTCTTGAAGGATGTAGGGTATTGCATCCCGGAACTGATGTCTCTATTTTAGCTGTTTCATGGATGAATGTTGAGGCCCTGCAGGCTGCGGAGGTTTTGGAAAAACACGGAATAAAGTTAGAAATAATTGATACACGTTCAATCGCGCCATTTGATGATGCGACTGTCATTGAGTCTGTAAAAAAAACAGGGCATCTGATTATAGCTGATTATGATTGGATTCATTGTGGTTTTGGAGCTGAGGTAGCTACAAGAGTATACGAAAAATGTATGAATAGCTTGAAATCGCCTATAACTCGCCTGGGCTTCGCTGAAGCCCACTGTCCTTGTTCGAGGCCGCTAGAGATCGCATTTTATCCTTCGGCAATAGATATAATCCGTTCCGTAGAAAAGAAGCTCGGGATTCCTAAAATAGACTTGTCAGGCGAAGAGTTTTATTCATATGAAAAAAAGTTTAAAGGGCCATTTTAGCGAAACAAATGAATAAAATTAAAGAGATCAAGGTGGGATTGGTTCAAGTTGGAGAAAACTTCAATGGCCAGTATTATCTACCATATTCTATAGGTTTATTGCACGCTTATGCTAGAAAGAGCTTAAAGAATTACGATGATTACGTTTTCTTAAGGCCGCTTTACAAAAGGTTGCCTTTTAACGAAATTATTTCTCAATTTGAAGGAGCCGACATAGTTTTTTTTAGTGTCTACATGTGGAATTTTAATTTTAGCCTTGAAACCGCTAAGAGAATTAAACAAAATCACCCTAATTGTTTTATTGTTTTTGGGGGACCGCAGATTCCAGAAAACCGCGAAGCAATGGAACTCCTGCTCCGTAAGTACCCGTTTATAAACATTGTTTGCTATGGTGAGGGCGAGAATCCGTTTGTAGGCATATTAGAAAACTTTGAAGGGAAAAAATGGCAAACGGTACCTTCGTTAGGTTATATCAAAACTGACAATTCATTTGTAAAAAATAATAGGACGGAGAGAATTTCTGACTTAAACCAAATACCATCCCCTTATTTAGAGGGAATATTTGAGCCGTTGATTGGGGCTAATCCAACAGAATCATGGTCCGCTATGTTTGAAAGCAATAGGGGATGTCCATTTTCTTGTTCTTATTGTGCATGGGGAAATGATCCTAGAAAAAACGTCTATCAATATAGCATGGATAGAATCAATAAAGAAATAGATTGGTTTAGTAAAAACAAAATTGAGTTTGTTTTCTGTTGTGACGCTAATTTCGGATTGTTTAAGGACAGGGATATACAGATTGTTGATAAAGTAGTTAAGAACAGAAATCGATTTGGTTATCCTAAGGCCTTTTCAGTCCAGAGTACTAAAAATGCTACTAAGACAATTTTTGAAATTCAAAAACAGTTAAATTCCTCTGGATTACAAAAGGGCGTAAATCTGGCGTTACAATCAGTCAATCAGCAGACCTTAAAAAGCGTTAACCGAAGCAATATCTCTGCTGAACAATTTCAGGAGCTCCAGAGAATGTTTACTGATGCTGGAATAGCAACATTTTCCGATATGATATTAGGTTTACCTGACGAAACGTATGATACTTTTTTAGACGGAGTTTCCGGTGTTATAGAGGGGGGGCAGCACAATCGGATCCAGTTTATAAACCTTGCTTTACTTAAGAATACTGAAATGGATTCAAAAGAATATATAGAAAAATTTGGTCTTATTTTGCAGGATTCAAAAATGGTTTCTCATCATACCAGTATCGACCTTGATAATGAGATACCTGAGACGCAAACACTAGTCGTCGGAACAAAAAGCATGCCTAAGCAGGACTGGGTTAAGACACGGTCATTCTGTTGGATGACTTCTTTGCTGTATTTTGATAAGCTTCTTCAGATCCCGTTCGTAATTTTAAACAAAGCTTACTCGATCAGTTACAGGCATTTGATAGAATGGTATTTAATTGAAGACAAAAATTATCCTATAGTTTCGGAAATAACAGACCTTTTTAGAAAAAAGGCATCAGCAATTCAATCCGGTGATGTTGAATGTATCTTATCAGAAAAATGGCTAAATATATATTGGCCAGCTGATGAATTTGTTTTTATTAAGTTAAACACTGAAGATATGTTATCGAATTTTTATGCAGAGGCAAAAAGAATTATCCTGAATAATCTTCAAAAATCAGGTATCCATATAGCGGATGATCTTCTTAATGACGCATTTAGAGCGAATTTTGAATTGATAAAGCAGCCGTTTGTAAAGAAAGATAAAGATGTCATATTAAGTTACAATATTCTAGATTCATATCAAGCGGCACTAGCCGGAAAGAATATCGCCTTGAAAAAAGGACTCTTTTCTTATGAAATTAAAAGTGGTCAAGATGGTTGGGATGCTTGGGCTGACTGGTGCAAGCAGGTTGTTTGGTTTGGTACGAAAAAAGGAGATTACTTGTACCGCTATTTAAAAAGTGATGCAAATAACAAAAGTTTAAATGTCTAACTTATTTTTAGGAAAAAAAGTATTAGTAGCTGGCGGTACAGGCATGATAGGGATTCCGCTTGTTAAATTACTAGTTGAAGCGGGTGCAAAAGTAAGGATTGCTTCATTGGATGATCCGTCAAGGGCTCATCCGGGTGCAGAATTTATTCGCAAAGATCTTACTCGTCTGGATAATTGCCAGGAAGCTTGTAAAGGTATGGATTTTGTATTCAATCTTTTAGGCGTTAAAGCCTCTCCTGATATGGCTTCTAACAAGCCGGGGCGGTTCATGTATGCGACGATATCTATGGAAATGAATATGCTCGAAGCAGCTCGGAGTGAAGGTGTCTCAGGATACCTTTTGACAAGTTCGATAGGCGTTTATGCGCCGGCGAGAATATTTAATGAAGACGATGTCTGGAAAACATTTCCTTCCCCTAATGATTGGTTTACGGGGTGGTCTAAGCGTATAGGAGAGCTTCAGGTTGATGCTTATAAGAAGGAGTACGGTTGGAATAAGCTGGCCATAGTTCGACCCGCAAATGTATATGGGCCTTATGATAACTTTGAAAGAGAGAATGCAATGGTTGTGCCGTCTCTTATCAGGCGGGCAGTATCGGGAGAAAATCCACTGAAAGTTTGGGGTGATGGCACAGCGGTAAGGGATTTTATCAATGCCAAAGATGTCGCCTCCGGCATACTGCTAGTTGCGCAAAAGCTGCCAGCCCAACCGGTTAATCTTGGTAGCGGCTTCGGAGTTTCAATAAGAGAGCTGGTGGGTATTATTATTTCAAATCTTGACAATAAGCCGCAAGTGCTTTGGGATAAGTCAAAACCAAGAGGAGATGATCAGCGCGTATTAAACATAGCGAGAGCTAGGGACCTTGGATTTGAGCCTAAGATATCGCTGAGTGAGGGAATCAGAGAAACCATAGAATGGTATAGAAAGCATAAGGACATTTCGCACCTTAGATACGATGTTTATCAATAAGTTATGAAAAAACGTATATTAGTTGCAGGAGGGACTGGGTTAGTCGGCCGCAATCTGACAAATAAACTGTCTGAACTAGATTTTACTTTTATGGCCACTAGCCATAAAGGCTCAGCTTTAGCAAACAATAGTAGAGACTTTGTGCCTTTTGATTTTTGTGAATTCCAGGATTGTCTTCTAGTTACTAAAAATATTGATACAGTTATCTTATGTGCTGCTGTTTCTTACGGGGCAAAAAACAATAATGAAATGCCGACTGCCGCAATTCTTCCTAACCTAAAGATATTTACAGGGCTATTTGAAGCTTGTGCCCGTAATGATGTAAAAACGGTGATTATGTTAAGTAGCTCTACAGTATATCAGCCTGTCAATTATCCTATTAAAGAAGTTGAGTTAGATTTAAACCAGTCTCCCTATTTAGGTTACTTTGGCGTAGGGTGGACATATCGCTACATAGAGCAACTCGCCGCGCTATATTCATCAACATATGGTATGAAGATAACAATACTGAGGCCTACAAATATTTACGGTCCTTTTGATAGGTTTGATGAGGATAGAGCGCATATTATTCCGTCTCTTATACGCAAGGCCGTAAACAGAGATGATCCTTTTGAAGTATGGGGATCGCCTAATGTGGTTCGGGATTTTATTTTTGTTGATGATTTGATCGATGACATCTTGGCTATACTTAGAGGCGAGGTAAATGATAATAATCTTCCTGTAAATATCTGTAACGGCAAAGCGGTAACAATAGAAGAAGCAGCTAAAGCTATATTGCAGGTTTGTAACTATGATACAAGAATATATTTTAATTCTAGTAAGCCTTCGGCCATACCTTACAGAGTCCTAGATAATGCAAGGTATTTACAGACTTTTGGAGATAATAAAAGAACAGCTCTTGAATGTGGTATTAAAAAAACTGTTGAATGGTATAAGAAAAATAGACCGATCAATGACACTATAACAAAATAAGGATATTTCATTATGATAAATATCGAGCGAACAAAATTGAATGGCGTACTATTGATAAAGCCCAGCGTTTTTGAAGATCACCGAGGCAGCTATGTCGAGATCTATAATGAAGCTCTTTATAGAGAACACGGTATAGATGTTAAATTTATACAAGATGATATCTCTGTTTCTTTTAAAAATGTTTTAAGGGGAATACACGGGGATTCAGAGACATGGAAATTAATTTCTTGTCTTTACGGTGAATTCTATTTGGTAGTTGTAAACTGGGATAACTCGTCTAAGCAATATTGCCAGTGGGAATCATTTAAGCTATCTGATAAAAATAGGAATCAGGTTCTTGTTCCGCCAAAATTTGGTAACGGGCATTTGGTTCTCTCTGACAAGGCCATTTTTCATTATAAACAATCTACATATTATAATAGGGCAGGGCAGTTTACTATCATGTGGAATGAATCTAAATTAAAGATTGATTGGCCGATAATCAATCCTATTTTGTCAAAACGTGACGGAGCTTAGCAGATGTTTCGTGGTAAAAACGTATTGATTACTGGTGGTAGCGGATTCATAGGAGTGAATTTAATTAAAAGACTCCTATCTTTAGGAGCTTGCGTGCGCTCGACAACCCATAATAAACCACCGGTTTTAATTGATAAAAGAATAGAATACATAAAATGCGATTTACTGAATATGGATGATTGTAAAAGGATAGTAAAGGATATGGATTATGTCTTTATGTGTGCGGCAAGCACTTCCGGGGCAGCCGTAATAGCATCTACGCCTCTGGTTCATGTTACTCCTAATATTATAATGAATTCCCAGATGCTGGAGGCAGCGTATAATGCTAAAATTAAGAAATTCGTATGGTTAAGTAGTAATGCGGCTTATCCTCCTACAGGCAGCAGGCCGGTTAAGGAGGAGGAGATGTTTAATGGCGATCCTTATGATGTATATTTTGGAGCCGGTTGGATGAAGCGGTATACCGAAATCCTTTGCAGGTTATATTCAGAAAAACTAAAGGAAAGAATGACCACTGTTGTGCTTAGGCCTTCAAACATCTATGGGCCATATGATGATTTCGATTTTGCTACATCTCATATGATGGCAGCTACAATCCGAAAAGTTGTTGAAAAGCATAATCCGATAGTAGTCTGGGGTACCGGAGATGATATAAGAGACTTGATTTATATTGACGACTTTATAGGGGCACTAATTTTGGCTACCGAAAAGATTAATACCTATGATCCGATTAATGTGGGATTTGGCAAGGGATATAGCGTAAAGGAGATTTTGAATATTCTGTTCGAGCTTGAGAATTGGGTTAATCCCGAAGTAAAATTCGATAAAACAAAGCCTTCCATGATCCCCGTAAGGGCTATTGATACGACAAAAGCTGAGAGAGTGCTTGGATTTAAGGCAGTAACGGGTATTCGTGAGGGTGCTAAAAAAACTATTGAATGGTACAAAAATAATCGAAATATGGAGGCGTAAGAAATGATAATTACCAGAACTCCTTTTAGAATTTCTTTCTTTGGTGGCGGTACAGATTACCCCGGGTATTATGAAAAACACGGAGGGATCTGTTTGAGCGCAACGATTAACAGGTACTGTTATATTACGTGTCGTTATTTACCGCCTTTTTTTGACCATAAATTTGTTGTCAGGTATTCAAAAAAAGAACTCACTCAAACAATTGACGAGATAGTCCATCCTTCTGCGCGCGAATGTTTAAAATTTATGGGAATTGACAAAGGGGTGGAGATTATACATACCAGCGATTTGCCTGCAATGTCGGGTATAGGTTCAAGTTCGGCATTTACAGTAGGCCTGCTTAACGCACTCTATTCGCTAAAAGGACAAATGCAGACTAAGCGTAAACTGGCTTTTGATGCGATTCACGTTGAACAGAATTTGATCCGTGAAAATGTGGGATCGCAGGACCAAATTGCCGTAGCTTTTGGTGGATTCAATAAGATAGATTTTAACGGCCGAGATGAAATTTTTGTCCAGCCTATTACTATAGGAAAAGAAAAAATGGAGTACTTTCAAAGCCACTTCCTTCTGTATTTTACCGGATTTTCAAGGTTTGCTTCTGAAATCGCAGGTGAACAGATCAAACGAATACCGGAAAATATTAAAGAGCTTACAACTATGAAACAAATGGTAGGGACTGCTATTGACATTCTTAACGGCCCAATTGATTCAATGAATGATTTCGGTAAACTTTTAGATGAAAGCTGGTTTTTAAAAAAGCGTCTTGGAAAACTGGTTTCTAACAACAATATTGATCAAATATATGAGGCTGCTAAAAGCGCTGGTGCTTTTGGTGGTAAGATCTGTGGCGCAGGTGCTGGTGGTTTTATGGTTTTATTTGTTTCCCCGGAAAAGCAGCAAAAGGTTAAGGAAGCGTTAAAGAATTTAATACAGGTTCCTTTCCAGTTTGAAAATATCGGGTCGCATGTGATCCACTACACTGTTTATTGATGGTCCGGAGGATCCCCTGATAAAATATGTTCCCGTAATTCTAGTTGGAGGCCTGGGAACCCGTCTTAGACCGGTTGTGCCAAATTTACCAAAGGCATTGGCTTTTGTTAACGGGCGCCCTTTTTTATCGTATTTACTCGATCAGCTTATTGAAGCAGAGGCGCAGAATGTAATATTATGCACAGGTTATCAAGGTGAATTAATCAAAGAGACTTTTAAAAACAACTACAAAGATTTGGATATAGAATATTCTCACGAAAGAACGCAGTTAGGTACAGGCGGTGCTTTAAGGAATGCGCTTGATCTTATAGAATTCGAATCAGTTTTAGTAATGAACGGAGATTCTTATTGTGGGATCGATTTAAAATATTATATTGATTGGAGTTTTAATAATAAATATAATGCTTCGCTTGTGTTGACAAAGGTCAAGGACACGGGAAGGTATGGTAAAGTCAGAATTGATAATAAAGGGCGAATTATAGGTTTTGAAGAAAAGTCTATGGATGCTTTGCCCGGTTTGATTAATGCGGGTATTTATATGTTTAACAGATGGCTGTTGAAATCTATCCCCCCCGAAATTAAATTTTCTATTGAGCAGGATTTTCTTCCAAATTTAGTTAATAAGGAATTATATGGATTTTGTTCTGATGGAAAATTTATTGATATTGGGACTCCAGAATCATTGATTGAGGCCGGGGAGTTTTTTGGTAAAGGACAATGATTTTATTTAATAAATTAACTAATCAAGAATATTTTGAGCTCATTATAAAGAAAGGGCGTTGGAAAGGTTATAGCCCTTATAATGAAAAGGTTTTGGAACATGTAAGTGATTTTGTTAATTATGTAGGATTAGAGAAACAAGCGAGCATTCTTGATATCGGTACGGGTTTTGGCCATTATACAATTCCTTTACTTTTGAATGGATATAATATTACTTGTTTGGACGCTAATAATAATTCATTAGAAATATTTAAGCAAAATATGTCGATATTTGATTGCCCTTTTCCTAAAGCGATCTTTGCTGCAGATGTATTTGATTTTAATTTTTCGAACAAATATGATGCAGTGATAGGGTTCGGTATTTTACATCATATCGTAAATAATAAAAATGACCTTGCTAATTTGGAAAAGTTATTTAGAAAATTTAAAGGCATATTAAAACCCGGTGGTATCATTGCATTCGTCGAGCCTAAATATACACTCTGTTACCGGATTTATGTTATGCTTAGTTTATCTATGAATTGGAACTCAGAAAAAGGCGCCTTATTTATGAACGAAAATATCTTAGTAAATATGCTCAAGAAGTCTGGCTATATGGATATTCATTTTCGTAAAGGTAAAAAACTCTTGGATCAAGTTATCTTAAAAGCGAAAATAGGTGAAATTTAATTTATACGACTTTGTCTCGGTATTGTATCGCCAATTATTAAATTATAATTGTAATATATATGGACTACGATAAGAATCGTTTAAAATGGATTGATGGAGTAAGAGGTTTTGCCATGCTTATGGTTATTTTAGTCCATGTCGCAGGACAAATTCCAGGATTACCATATTTAGTTGCGCTTTTTTGTGGATTTGGGGCCATGGGGGTCCAGCTTTTTTTCTTGGTTTCAGCGTATGCGGCTTGCCTTACTAATGATATAGCTGATGGCCGGAAGCTCAACTATGCTGTTTATTACATAAAGAGATTTATGCGAATTGCTCCGCTTTATTGGTTTGGGATTTTGCTTTATTTTTTGTTCGCTTATTGCGGAATTGTGTATGGAGGACCTATTCGGGACTATACGCTGGGTAATGTTTTATTAAATATCTTATTAATGAATAATGTGTTTCCAGTTGCTCAAAATTATATTGTACCTGGAGGATGGTGTATTGGTTGCATTACGCTATTTTATTTGTTGTTTCCAGTGCTCAATGTCTTTTTAAACTCGCGACCATTTTTAAAGACTACTTGCGTTTGCGTGTCGTGTGCAATTGTAACTTATTATCTTTTAAGTTTTACCAATTTACCTAAGCAGTACGTATATTGGTTAATTAGCAATCAGATTACTGTTTTCTTGATTGGTATGCTGTATTATAAGGTTAAAAAACTGCAATCTGAGGGTTGGATAGTGTGGCAGTTGGTTTTAGCCGGAGGGATATTCGCTATTACGGCATTATTGGTATTTAATTTTGGGTATGGTTATGTTTATCAGCATATTTTTGTTTCTATTGGTTTTATTTTTGTATTAAATCTATTCCGTCATCTTCAATATTTTATCCCAATTTGGCTGATCCGCCTTGGCAGGTTATCTTATCCAATTTTTATTATCCATCTCGCTATGTCATGGGTATTCATACATTTATTAGGGAGTTGGTTTAGGCTTTTCCCTCGCACTGTTAATTTATTCCTATACACAGGATTGATAGCATTTTTTTCGGTAATAATAGCTCAGATTCTCAATAGACTCATAGAAGAGCCTTTCTTAAAATTGTTGAAAATAATAATTAACAAGGTTTAAATTTATAGAAATATAAAGTTTTTAAAACTCTTATGCAATTAAATAAAGTTGTAATTATTTTCATAACTAAAGTAATTTTTTTAGCCGCCATTTTAACTTTTTTATATTGCGGCGCAACTTTTTTCCATCCAAAAAATAAATTAAAAGAATTTAGAACAACCGCTACCATAACGGATAATCATGCGAAATTATCACTCGATTTGTTTAAGGATTATTATCTTTTAAGAATAAAGAGCGTTATTCAAGGAAAGCAGCCCATAGTAGTCTATGTAAATGGATCCCAGCTAAGTAGCGATAAATTCATAAGAATAAAGAGAAAAGGTATTATTGAAACAAATTATATTTATTTACCTGAAAATATTATAAAACCCGGAATAAATTTTCTCGATATCGGGTTTTCCTATAATCAAAAAGATATCGATGTTATTTTTACAAATTATAGAAAATCAATCAACGAAAATATTTATATTCTGTTTTCTGAATCAGCGCACCATTTATTTATAACGCCAATATTGCTAAATTTTGTCACAATTTTTATTTTTACCTTTATTTTATTTGCTTTATTAGGTTATTATTTTAATAAGATTTTCCACTTAAGCTTGAATAATATATACTTTCTTGAATTATACTCGATTTTACCGTTTGCGATTTTTTTGTTTATGTTAATAGTATACAATTTAAACGGAATATATAAGTTAGTGTTCAATAGTGAATATCTTATAATTCTGGGGATGGTTAGTTTTTTTGTTACAGGTTCAGTTATTTTATTAAATAGACTTGTAATAATGTTTATAATCTCAAGTATTAATTCGGAGCATAAAACAATAGATGCGGTGAGTAACTTGAGACAATTTATTTCGGATAGTTTACAAAAAATAAAAACAACCAGCAAAAAGACTCAGGTTCTTGGAATATTAAAATTATGGGTATTTATTGCTTTCAAATTTGTTAATGTTTTTTTCCGAGCTGTATTTAAATTGACTGAGTTAATAAATTTTTCTGTTAAATGCATTTTTTTGTTTATTATATTTTTGATATTTTGTCCAATATTGCTTTTTTTAAATTTAAATTCCTTTGCGGAATTAGTTGCTAATTTAGCTTATTTTATTCTTATTGTCGGTATAGTTATAAAGTTTTTAAATTACCAAATTAAGAATCATCTATAAGTATGAAGAAAAATATTTATATTATTGGAACGTACCTTTTGTTTATAGCGTTAGCAACTTTTCCTCTACTTTTTAAGATTCAAACTTGTATACCTGGTTTTGTCTCTAGCGATGAGCCTTTTGGAGCCTTGTGGGATAGCTGGAGAATCAAATATTCTATACTACACCATTTATCGTTAAGTTATACTCAATTGATTATTTACCCTTCAGGTCTATCTATGTATTCTTCAGGATATTGTTCCTACGTTTGGTTTTTTCTTACCCATGCGTTAAGCTTAGTAACTACTCCGGTACTAACCTATAATTTGCAAATTATTCTCAATCTTTTTTTAAGTATGTTTCTTGTGTATCTGTTAGTTTTGCATCTTACTAAAAGCAAGTTAAGTGCGTTTTTTAGCGGTATGATCTTTGGCCTTTGTCCTTATCAATTCGTTAGGTCATGGCAACATTTAGGTTTAACTTATAATCAGTTATTACCCTTGGTTATTTTAGCAGCTATTTTGCTAAAAGAGAAAACTACAAAGAAACAGATGGCAATCTTTATAATTAGTTTAATACTTTTATATTCTTTTGATTGGAGCATAATGTTTTTGGGTAGCATTACGCTTGGTTCGTTTTTACTTTACCTATTAGCATACAATTGGCGAAAAAAGTTTTTTGGGAAAACTTCCTATTTCAAAAATGATTTGCTGTATTTAAAACAAGTTACTATAGCAGGATTAATTACCGGTTTTTTATTATTGCCCCAGTTTTTCCCGGTTATCATAAACTTTCTTCGACCTTCAATGATCTTGCCTTCAGCTGAGAATCCTTTTCATAGGCCCTTTGAAGATCTATTTGTGCAATCAGTTAGGCCGCTTAGTTATTTGTTACCTGCTTTTACCCATCCATTTTTTGGTAGATTTACCGAGCAGTTTATTGGCTCTGCGTTATATGGGACAAGCTTAACTGAGCATACTCTTTATTTAGGCTGGATACCCATATTATTAGCTTTTATAGGAACAAAAAAATGGCTTAATATGCGGCGCAGGCATCAGATTAATGAAGTCGATAATTTTTATATCGGGTTTTTTATATTTCTTGCTGCGACTGCTTGGTTTTTTTCGCAACCGCCATGGTGGCAATTTGGTCAAATCAGGGTCTATATGCCATCTTTTTTTATTTACAAAATTCTACCCATGTATCGGGCATACTGTAGATTTGGGATTGTGCTTATGTTTGCGGTAGCTGTTTTAGCAGGTTTTGGGTTGAAATTTTTCCTCCAAAAGTTTAGGGCAGTAAGATCTAGGGTTATTGTTGCAATTTTATGTACTGGCTTGCTGTTATTTGAATTTTGGAATTGGCCGCCATATAAGGTTATTGATGTTTCAAGGGTTCCAGAAGTCTATTATTGGATTAAAAATCAGCCAGGAGATTTTGTTGTTGTTGAATACCCGCTAGATTACAATGGACCGAATGAGATGTATAAGTTTTATCAGACCACTCATGAAAAAAAGATAATTAATGGCATCATTCCGAGAACCTATCCTAATGATGTCGCCAATACCATAAAAAAGTTATCTGACCCTAAAACATCAGGAGTTTTAAAGTGGATGGGGGTAAAATATGTAATTGTGCATAGAGATGACTATTTACGTTCAGAGATAGTAGATGAAGCAGAGGAGTTACAGAAAATACCTAAGAATCCCGGCCTTAAATTAATCAAATCTTTTCCTGCTCAAGAATGTCCGGATAAAAATATTATGTGTATCCAAAAAACTGGCCCGATTGATGTTTATCTGGTTTGTGGAGAACCAATCGAACCAAGTGTAAAAAAATAATAAAGTTCGCTAACGCGATAGGGGGGGATATGAAAAGACTTACCAAATTTATATCATTAATAGCCTTATTCTTATTTTTAGTTTCTATTTTTAGTTATAACAACAGCAACCCCGAAGTAATTATAAAAAAAGTTTTTAAGTCCGAACAAATTAATCCCCAGATCCTAAGGTACAGAATTTATGCATTTGGCCTTTTCCCGGTAGGGGAAACCTATTTGCATAACGCAAAGCATGAGAAAATTAATGGCAAAGATTTGTATCTAATTAAAGGAGAGGCAAAGAGTTTAGATATAATTGCTACGTTTTTTAAGTCTGAAGCAGCGCTGAATTCATATATTGATCCAGTAGATTCAAATCCGGTATTATTTAAGCAGGAGATATCCATTTCAGGTAGGCCTAATCAAGACAAAGAGGTTATTTATGATCAGAAGCAGGGATTTATGATCACGGATGGCACTAGGCGTCAGATTTTACCTAATACCCAAGATCCTCTTTCGCTAGTTTTCAATCTTGAGCGAATGGATTTCAGCAAGAATAAAGATATAGAAATGAATATTAACACAAAGCACAAGAATTATCTTTTTAAAGGGAGAGTGGAAGAAAAATCGGATCTATCAAAAAAAGTGGGCCATGAGGTTTACCTTGCCAAAACCGAAATAAGAAGGCGTGATAGAGATAATCCATATCACCAATCTAAGGTAACGATTTGGTTTGTTAAAGGCGAAGAAAATATCCCAATTTTGATAAAGATTTTCGCGAGTGGCTTTATTATGAATGCCAGACTTGTTGAGGCTAGGTAACCTATGAAAATTAATTTAAATAAGAATATATTGGTTCTGATTTCAATTATTATTGTTGCCCTTGCTATCAGGCTTTACCAACTTTCGTTTTTTGAATATAAGAATGATCAATATTTTGCAATTGGCCTAGGTAATGACACTAGAGCTGCGCATTATTTAGTCACTCATGGTATGCGTTCTGGAGTGGGGGTTAATAATCCTCCTGCGTTTCTTTATGCAATGGGTATTCTAACCGCTTTTACTCAAGATCCAGTGAAGCTTACCTTTTTCTTCTTCTCTATTAATATACTTGCTCTAATTCTTGCTATAATTTATTTTTACAAAACCTTGCCTGTTAAGTTCGCTATTTTGTCAGCAGCATTTTTAGCACTATTTCCCGCATTTACAATTTATTCAAATAATATTTGGGCCCAGTGTTTTCTACCCTTAATAATGATTTTATTTAATATTTCATTATATAGGCTTGTAAAATACAATCTTTGGCGAAATTTCTTATATATGAGCTTACTTGCAGTATTAGCTTCCCAATTCCATATGTCGGGTTTTTTCTTATTTCCGCTACTTGCAATAACTGTATTGGTTTATTGGAAAAATATTGATAAAAGATTGATTTTAATAGCTTTTTTTACTGCTGTCATATTGTTCATTCCGTATTTAATACATTTATTAAAAGAAAATGGACTAAAGAGTTTTATTGGTTATGGAGTGTCTGTGAAAAGAGCTTTTCCTTGGAAAATATTTCCTTTTCATTTACGTATGGCTTCTTTTGATTTTTTCAGATCCTATTTTAGATATAATTTTAATTCAACTCTAAAAAGCATAGCTGGTGTTTGGAGATTCATTCTTTACCCGTTTACTTTCATACCTAGTATATTTTTTACTTTTGGTTTTATTGGTTATGTCGGTTGGCTTATTAAGGGAAGAAAGATATTTGATAAAACGGAAGGTAGCTTAAAAGAATATCCGTTACCTTTTCAAATTGCAGGATTTATAATTTTAATAGTGTCTTTAGGCTATTTTATTTTTAGGGTTCGCACTCCAATGCATTATTTTATTCTTCTTTTTCCCTCCTATAGCGTGATTACAGGATTTATTGCTTTTAGGATTTGGAGGTTTTATTGGGGTAAGATCTTAGTCTTACTAGGGATTCTATCTACTGTTATACTTCTTGTTTGCACTTTATTATTTTTAGATAGGGCTGGAGGTCATCCGTACGAATATGGTGTTTCATACAAAACTTTAGTTTCTTGGCAGAAAGAAATACAGTCGAAGAAGCATCCAGGAGAATATTTTGATTTAAAAATTAATTTTATTGGGAAGGGTAAGTCTGACTCTGAAACAGCCCTTTCTGTATTAAATGCAAATAGTAGATTAAAGCCCGGAGATAAAGTTATTCCGGTACAGATTAATATTAGCTGGAATGATAAGCTAATGCGTTATGAACACTCTATAGAAATTAGAAAATAGGTTTTTTATGCCACTTTTATCAGTAATAGTTCCTGTATATAACGAAGCTAAAACCATAGCCCAGGTTTTAGAAAAAATAAACTCTGTTCCTATAGATAAAGAAATTGTCGTAGTCGATGATAGCTCAACTGATGGTACTGGCAAAATTATGAGAAATATGCGTCTTAATAATTTAAAAGTCATACATCATAGCACCAATAGAGGAAAGGGAGCAGCTTTTTTAACAGGACTGAATCATGCTTCGGGAGAATATATCATAATCCAGGACGCTGATTTAGAATACAACCCGAGTGATTATATGCAGTTATTTAAGGCACTGGAAAGTGGAAGCAGCGGATTAATATTAGGCGCACGTTTCACTGAAGGACATCATGGACTTCTGGTACACAGGCTGGGAAATAGATTTCTTACCTTTGTGTTAAATTTACTTTTTGGGTCCCATTTGAATGATTATGCAACTTGTTATAAGTTGGGGAGAAGAGATCTTTTTGAGAATTTAGATCTTAAAGCTACTGGTTTTGATATAGACGTTGAAATCATCTGCAATGCTTTAAAAAATAAAATCCAGATAAAAGAAATACCCATATCGTACTATCCTCGGACATATGGGGAAGGAAAAAAGATTCGTTTAAAAGATGCTTTCTGGGCGGTGTTTTATATGGTTAAATACCGATTGAAAGGCTAATCATGCAAAGATTATTACGCGGGATTGATTCTGTTATCTACTGGTCGATCATACTAATCCCCTTTGCAATGGCTATCTCTAATGCCCCAATGAATGTATTTATTGGGTTTTTAATTGCAGCCTTTTTATTTAAGAAAATACTAAAAAAAGAGAGCTTTATTTGTAATTCTGGGATTAAATTCCCACTATTTGTGCTCTTCTTATTGACTTTATTTTCTTTGACTTATAGCCATCATTTTAAAGATACTTTGGTGGGTGGGATATTCAGGTTATTTCAGTACATTTTTGTATTTTTTGCGGTATGTAGCGAGATAAAAGATAAAAAGCATATTTATTTTATTATTTGCTCAGTGGCGGCAGGATTATTATTCGTTTCCTTTGATGCCATATGGCAGGTTATTTCGGGAAGGGATTTTATAAGGGGGTATGCTCCGATTGTTAATATAGGTTTAGTGCGCGCAACCGCTTCATTCAGCGACGCAAATACATTCGGTATTTATTTAAGCGCAATCACCCCGCTATTTTTTGGTTTGACACTGTATTTCTGGAAGGGTTTGAGGCGAATACCCTTTATTCTAATTAGCTTAATTGGCCTCTTGGCAATTGCACTGACTTATTCTCGCCCGACACTATTAGCAGCATATATTGCATTAATTTTTCTGGCTGTCGCAAGAAAAAATAAAATCTTAATTCTTATTTTGATTTTATTTACCTTGGCATCTCCGTTTATTTTGCCGAAATCCGTAAAGGAGTTTGCAAAAGAAATGGATTATAATCCTATTAGGTTCATGTGTAATGATGATCGCATAGCTATATATAGAAACGCAATACAGATGATTAAGGCTAGTCCTATTATCGGGCACGGTGCGAATACGTTTGATAAAAATTACAAGCAGTATAAGGAGATCCCCGAGTATCGCGGTATAGTTACCGCAGATAGGATTTACGCACACAATAATTTTCTGCACATGGCCGGAGAGATAGGTTTGTTAGGGCTCTTTTTCTTTTTATGGTTCCTCTATAAGTTATTTAAGGAGAATAGTAGGATATATAAAGAGCAGGATGATTATTTTTGTAAAATTGTTTCCATTTCGTTGATTGCCTGCCTAATAGCCTTCCTGGTAAACGGACTTACTGAGAGTAGCCTTTATTATTCCAGGGTAGCTTTAATATTTTGGTATTTAGCCGGCTTATCCTTGTCGTTAAAGAAATTTGCGCATTCAGATGGATCCTAAACAAATTAAGAATATTTTAGTGATTCGCAATGACCGTTTCGGAGAGTTCCTCCTTAATATCCCGGCCTTGCACGCTCTCAAAAACCGGTTTAATGCTTTACACCTCACAATCCTTGTTGATCCGCAGGTTCGGGAATTAGCCGGTCATATTAGTTCCGTATACGAAGTCCTTACCTGGGAAAACCGCAAACACAACTTAATCGAGATTATCAGGTTCGGCCTGAAATTAAGAGGTTATGGTTTTGATGCCGCGGTAATGCTTAATCCGAAAAAGGAATTTAATCTTTTGGCGTTCTTTGCTGGGATACCTGTGCGCGTAGGATATGACCGAAAATGGGGGTTCCTGCTTACCCATAAGATAAAAGATGAAAAGTCCCTGGGGTTAAAACACGAGGTCGAATACAACCTTGATCTGGCAAAATTAATCGGAGCAACTACTCAGGATATGTCGGTCAGTTTAAATAATATCACGGCTGATGAGAGGTACCGCGGCGCTATTGCCGTGCATCCTTACGCAAGCGACGCGCTAAAACTCTGGCCCATTGAGCGTTTCAGGGAATTGGCGCTTAAGCTAGGCAATAAGGTTATTATCGTGGGTAAAACTGATGAGCCGTCTTTGGGCTGGGGGGCAGGCACGCTGGATTTGACCAACAAAACTTCGCTTATGGAGTTAGCGGGAGTTTTGAAAGCTTGCCGGTTTGTTATAACCGGAGATAGCGGGCCGATGCATCTTGCGGTAAGCGTAGGTACTCCGGTCTTGGCGTTATTTAGAAATGACCTGCCGGGTAAAGGGCCGCGTCGCTGGGGGCCGTGGAGTAAGGATAGCGTAGTGATCGCAAAAAGCAGTCTTAAAGACATTGGCGTGGACGAGGTCATAAATGTATTAACCGGGAGTAAGTTGTGGAAAAAGTAAATTCCTGTCAGTGCTTATTGTGTCCCGATAGCCGGGTTGTCAAACAGTTTTCCAAGGGTAAGTTTGATATAGTAAAATGCGGTAAGTGCGGCCTGGCGTTTGTTTCCGTGCTGCCATCGGCGGAAGAAATTGCGGACTATTATAATCAGCATGGGAAGCCGACCGAGGAACGTATCAAGACTTACTTAGGGCTTAAAGGTTCGCGCGAGAGAAGGAATGTAAGAAAGCTGAAGTTACTGGAGAATATTCAGGGGCATAAGGGGAGGTTATTGGACATAGGCTGCGGATTAGGGTTATTTGTGAAAAGCGCCTCCGACAGAGGCTGGGAAGCAGAGGGGGTGGATTTAGACAAGGATATGATCGAATACGGCCGCGAAACGTTCCATGTAAATTTGCATAATGCGGACCTGCCGGACGCAAGATTCCCGAATGATTATTTCGATGCCATAACGATGTTTAATCTGCTGGACCATATCAGAGAGCCCAAGGATTTTCTCAAGGAAGTGGAAAGGATACTTAAACCCGGCGGGATAATCTACCTTAATGTGCATGACGCCGAAGGATGGAAGGCTAAAAAGAACGGCGCGAACTGGGGAGCGTATTGCCCTCCGGGGCACTTGTATTATTACAGCCATAACGCGTTAAAAGTGCTTCTGAATGAAGTAGGCCTGAAATTCTTTATGGTCCCGGGTATTAATATGAAAGAGGGTATCAAGATGCTTGCCATAAAGAAGAATGATCCCAGAAATTCCGGCTATGCCAGGAAAATATTCGAAAAGTTTATCTTTGCCTGCGTTCAGGCCTTAAAACTCTAACCTATGGATATTTTAGGCATTTCAAGCCCCGGCGCCGAGAGCGCAGCTTGCTTAATTCGTGACGGAAAGATTATCGCTGCGGTTAGCGAAGAGCGCTTTACGCGTAGAAAACGCGATAAGGCCTTTCCTTTTAACGCAGCCAGTTGGTGCTTGAATTACGGTAATATTAATAATGTGGATTTTGTTGCCGTCAGCGGCAATAGTTTGATCAACAAGCTAAGAGCTACCGTTTATCTGAAAAAACTCGGCCTTAGCGCAAAAACGATTTTTTTTTCGGTAAAAGAATCCTTCCTTGCCGCCGCGTTTTATCCCTCCAATTTAGAAAAAGGCGTGATATTAATCAATAATAGCGCTAACCCAGGTATAGTTTTTGCCAAAGCGGGGCCTAAAGGAATAATTTTTTTAAATAAACATTTTCCGTATTCATTAGGTTTCGTTTATTCTGTTTTCACTGATCATCTGGGGTTTAATAAAGGTTCCGATGAATATAAAGTGATGGGCCTTGCTGCATTTGGTAAGCCCAAATATAAGGACCAGATCCTTGATCATAGAGGCAAGCCGAATAAGTTAGGAGTTAATAAGAGGTTGCCTTCGGAGGAACTTACTCAAACGCATAAAGATATAGCTGCTTCTGTCCAGGCAGCGATTGAAGAAGAAACCCTCAAGCTTACGGAAGAACTGCATAGGCTTACGGGTTTGACTGATCTTTGCCTGGCAGGAGACGTGGCTTTGAACTGTTTGGTCAACACAGCAATTTTAAAACAAGGTTTATTTAAGAATATCTGGATCCAGCCTGCGGCAGCGGGGGCAGGTTCAAGTTTAGGCGCGGCATTCCTGGTATGGCATAAAATACTTAAGCATGAGCGAAGAGTGGAAGGCGGCCAGGATTTTATGCAGAATTGTTTGCTTGGTCCGGAATTTGGCGACAGTTATATAGAAAATTTGCTTGGAAGTAAGGGGGTCAGATATCAAAAGCTTGAAACCGGAATGGTCGCGGAGACGGCGGCGGAATTACTTTCGCAAGGCAATGTGTTGGGTTGGTTCCAGGGGAGGATGGAATTCGGGCCGCGGGCGCTGGGAGCGCGTTCGATTTTGGCGGATAGTCGCAATCCCGGTATACATGACAGGCTGAACTTAAAAGTAAAGATAAGGGAAAACTTCCGTCCTTTTGCCCCTACGGTCTTAGCCGAGAAGTCGCAAGATTATTTTGACTTAAAGCAGGATAGCCCGTATATGCTGCTGGTGGCAAAAGTTAAGGAAAACAAAAGAAAGGAAATAGCCGGAGCGGTGCATGCGGATAGCTCCAGCCGGGTCCAGACGATCAAGAGAGAGGCCAATCCTTTATATTATGATTTAATAAATGAGTTCTTTAAAAAAACCAACACCCCTGTTATAATAAATACCTCATTTAATACTAAGAACGGGCCTATTGTGCGCACACCTGAAGAGGCCTTGGCCGTGTTCTGCGAAACGGATATGGATTATTTGGTCATGGGCAGATTCGTCGTAGATAAAAGGAGCTTAAGATGATCTATGCTGTAATTTTAGCCGGCGGAGTAGGTAGCAGGTTCTGGCCGTTCAGCCGGGAACTTGAGCCGAAACAGTTGATGAAGATCGTAGGAGAAAAAAGCCTCCTGCAGACTACGGTTGAGAGAGTTAGAGGAATAATTACGCCCAGCAATATCTACGTTGTGACCAATAGCATCCATTTTTATGAGGTCAGGGCGCAGTTGAGTAGTTTCGGCATCCCCGATGACAATATCATTCTTGAGCCGCAGGGGAAGAATACCGCGCCTGCCATCGGTTTAGCAGCTAAGTTCATAGCTCACAACGACCCCGAAGCTGTTTTGGTCGTCCTCCCCGCGGACCATTACATCAAAGGTTTACCTGGGTTCCAGCGCACGCTTAAAAATGCTATACATGCGGCAAACACCGGCTTGCTCGTTACAATAGGGATTAAACCTACAAGCCCGGCGACGGGATACGGGTATATAAAAGTCAGTAAAAAGCTCGTGGCTCGTGGCTCGGAAGCTTATTTTGTTGAGAAATTTATGGAAAAACCAAGCCTTACGAGAGCAAAGAAATATATCAAAAACAAAAAATACTACTGGAATAGCGGGATGTTTGTATGGAAGGCAAGCGTGTTTTTAAAAGAGGTCAA
>Ga0172375_10001493_pt1 | contig 37645 bp, 34 predicted proteins | sample LakKiv1m_FD_114537 | JGI IMG/M metagenome (GOLD analysis project Ga0172375, IMG submission 114537) | Freshwater microbial communities from Kabuno Bay, South-Kivu, Congo - kab_092012_11.1m | ecosystem: Environmental > Aquatic > Freshwater > Lake | place: Democratic Republic of the Congo... | reverse complement strand
GCGAGGCCGCGGGCGTTGTCGACGATCGGACCGTAAGCGTCGTTCGAGATGATCATCCCGACGATCGAAAGCATGCCGACGGCGGCCATCGAGATGCCGAACATGCCGTATTCGAGCGCGTGGTCGGGTCCGCCGAGGGGAGCGCAGAGCATGTAGGCAGCGAGTGCCGAGATGGCGATCCCGATCATGGCGGGCAAGACCGAGAGGAAACCGTAACTGACGCCAGTGATGATCGTGAAGGCGGGTCCGGTTTCGCTGGCCTTGGCGACCTTCTTGACCGGACTCTTGGTGTCGTCCGTGAAGTAGTCGGTCGTGATGCCGATGAGGACGCCCACGAAGAGGCCGATGACGGCGGCGGCGTAGATGCGCCATTCGAAGCGGAAAATCGCCGTCGCGAGCGCGGTGAGGACGGCAAAGACGCCGGTCGTCACGTAGGTCGACATGTTGAGAGCGCGCGTCGGGTTGCCCTCATCGGGCATTTTCGCGAGCGCGACGCCGATGATCGAGGAAAGCAGGCCGAGCGCGGCGAAGCAGAAGACCATGGCCACGTTGGATGAGCCGAAGAGATTGTCGAGGGCGATGCCCATGACGATCGCGGCGGCCATCGAAGCGACATTGGAGTCGAAGAGGTCGGCGCCCATGCCGGCGACGTCACCGACGTTGTCGCCGACATTGTCGGCGATCACGGCGGGATTGCGCGGATCGTCCTCGGGGATGCCGAGTTCGACCTTGCCGACGAGGTCGGCGCTGATGTCGGCGGTCTTCGTGAAGATGCCGCCGCCCGCTTTCGCGAAGAGGGCGAGCGAGGAGGCGCCGAAGCTGAAACCGAGCAGGATCGTCGGATTCTTCGTGACCCAGAGAACGATGGTGATGCCGAGGAGGCTCGTCCCGACGACGGCCATGCCCATCACGGCACCGCCGCGGAATCCGGAGAGGAAGGAAAGGCGGATGCCTTTCTGGGCGGCTTCGGCGGTGCGGACATTGGCGATCGTCGCGACTTGGATGCCGATCTTGCCGGCGATCGCGGAGAAGACGGTTCCGAGCAGATACGCGCCGCACATCGTGATGTTGTCGAGGATGCCGGATTTCCAGATCGGATCGGGCAGGAAAATCAGGATGAGCAACGCTGCGACGCCCGCGAACCGCGCAAGCACCAGATATTCCTTGCGGAGGAACGTGTTCGCGCCGCTCTTGATGTATTCGCCGATGGTTTTGATCTTGGCGTTTTCGCAGGGTTGTTTCTTGACCCAGAAGTAAAGCCAGACCGCGAACCCGAACGCGCCGAGTGCGACCATGATCGAGAGAAGCAGGAAACCGATTAACAGAGCAGACACGTGATCAACTCCCATCCTTGATGCATATGAGACAATGCTATCACGATTCATGGTGCTTTTCAAGGGAAGAAACCGAAATCGGGCGATGAAAAAGCACATCTGGCGGCCTTTTCGGGATGTCTCTTGACACGTTCGCGTTCGATGTGTTACAGTAGATTCCGGAATGATTCATCATGGGGATCGAATGATTCCTAACCGAAACCAGGAGGGATGCTAGCGTGAAGAACCTGCAAAAATGGGAATGCGTGTGTGGATACGTCTACGATCCCGCCGTCGGCGATCCGACGACGGGCATCAAACCGGGAACGAAGTTCGAAGATCTTCCGGAAGACTGGGTCTGCCCGGATTGCGGTCTCGACAAGGAGAATTTCAGTCCGATCGACTGATCACGAAAAAACGGCGGAACCTCTGCGGAGGTCCGTCGTTTTTCATCCCCGGATGGACACGGCTTCGACTTCGACCCGCGCGTCCTTGGGAAGGCGGGCGACTTCGACGGCGGCGCGCGCCGGCCGCTGTTCGCCGAAGAAGGCGGAATAGACTGCGTTCATCTCGGCGAAATCATTCATGTCCTTGAGGAAGACGGTGCACTTGACGACGTCGGAAAGGGCGTGACCGGCTTCGCGGAGAATCGCGGCGACGTTTTCGAGACAGCGGCGCGTCTGTCCGGCGGTGTCCGCCGCGGCGAACACGCCGGTGGCGGGATCGATGGGAAGCTGCCCCGAAACGAACAGGATGTTCCCCGCGGCGACTCCTTGGGAATAGGGTCCGACGGCTTTCGGGGCGTTCGGAGTGGAAATGGGTCTGTTCATCGGAAATACCTCGCTTTCATTTCCATTATACTACTGCCGATCATGCTTGGGCAACGTGCATCGGCAGGAACCGGTTCACGACTTGAAAAATCGACCTGCAGGGTATAAAATGAAACCATGAAACAAACCAGGAGGAATCCATGAAAAAGTTCTTCAAGGAATTCGGGACGTTCATCTCGAAAGGCAACGCGCTTGATCTCGCCGTCGGGATCATCATCGGCACCGCCTTCAACAAGATCATCTCCAGCCTCGTCAAGGACATCATCATGCCCCTGATCGGACTCATCTTCCGCGCCGACGTCTCGCATTGGATCTGGGCGATGCGCGGTTCCGCGACGTGGGATGACGTCGCCGGCGCGTACGTTTTGTCGGAAGACGCCGTCGTGATGTACTATGGGAACTTCATCCAGACGGTTCTCGACTTTCTGATCATCGCCCTCGCCATCTTCGTCGCGCTCAAGATCGTCAACGGCATGCGGACGAAACTCGACGCGGCCAAGAAGGTCATCGCCGAAAAGATCGTCGAGAAGAAACCCGCGGCGAACTAAGTCGGCGGAAATGAAAACGTCGGGTTCGGTCCCGACGTTTTTTTTTACATGATTTTGCGATAGATCAGACGGAACGCGTCACGGTCCATGATGACCGGGACCGGATAGAGCGGGTTGGCCTCTTTCATCGCATGGGAGATCATCGCCTCGAGATCTTCCTCGCGGACGATTCCCGGAAGCCGTTCGGGAATTTCGAGCGAAGCGTTGAGGGAGCGGATGGCGGCGACGAAGCGTTTCGCGTTCTCGGCCGTTCCAGCCCCGTCGACGGCGATTCCGCCAGCCTGTGCGAGTTCGGCGAGCGGCCGCGCGGCGCGGGCACCGTAGAAATCGAGGATGTGCGGCAGCACGACCGCGTTCGCGAGCCCGTGCGGGACCTTGTAGTAACCGCCGAGCGTGTGCGCGATCGCGTGGACATTGCCCACGTAGGCGCGGGTGAACGCGATCCCGGCCGCAAACGCCGCCCGCTGCATGCCGCCGCGGGCGTCGAGGTCGGCGCCGTCGTCATAGGCGCGCTTGAGGTTCTGGAAGACGAGACGGACCGCCTCGCGGGCGTTCCGGCGCGTCTTGGCCGTGTTCGAGCGGCCGACATAGGCTTCGATCGCATGGGTCAGCGCGTCGATGCCGGTGGTGGCGGTGACATGCTTCGGAAGCGAAACGGTGAGACGGGGATCGAGAACCGCGACGGAAGGAACGAGGACCGGATCGTTCAGCGCGAATTTCTCGCGCGTCGCGGCATCGACGATGACGGCGGCCAGAGTCGTCTCGCTGCCGGTCCCGGCGGTCGTCGGGATCGCGAAGAGCATCGGGATCGCGCGCCCGACGCGCAGGACGCCGCGCATCCGGCGGATCGACTTCCCCGGATTGGCGACGCGCGCGCCGACGGCCTTGGCGACGTCCATCGGCGATCCGCCACCGAGGGCGACGAGACCTTCGGCCGCAAACGAGCGGTAAAGCGCGAGCGCTTCCTCGACGTTGTCGATCGTCGGATTCGGGACGGTGCGGTCGTAGACCGCCGTATGGATGCCGGCGTTCTCGAGCCGCGCGACGAGCGGGGCGACGAGACCGGATGCCGCGAGGCCGGCATCGGTCACGAGCAGGACTCGGTCGATGCCGTTTCCGACGATGATCTCAGGGAGTTTCTGAAGGGAACCCGGACCCGAGATCAGGGTCGGTTCGCGCAGGTCGATGAACGGCCAGGCGAGGTTGAAGACGCGCTGGTAGACGCGACAGGCCAGTACGTGGGGGATGTTCATGCGGATCACGCCTTTCATGTTGTCTGAACCATTATAACGCGAAAGCCGCGCGAAGACAAGAAAGACGCCGTTCCCAAAGCGGACCGGTCGTGATATAATATCAAACGGCGCCCGGTGAGGCGCGCGGAGGGCGCACATGCTCGGGGAATGGTTCATCAAATTCTTCACGTATTCGTTCGAAGGCGGAGGCGGTGCGCCGACGTCGTTCTCCGACGGACTCGGCGAAGGCACGTTCGGCTGGCGCCATGTCCTCTGGATCGCCTTCGTGATCGCCGCCGCGATCGGCGGATACCATCTGTTCAGAAAATATCCCACGCTCGGACGCAAGGTCGTCCGCATCCTCGTCGCCGCGCTTTTCGCATTCCGACTCGTGCATCAGACGATCCGCGCGGCACTCGGCGTCGAAGTCCCGTGGACGATGGCCTTCCCGTTCCACATGTGCACCGTCCTGACCTTTCTGATGCCGCTCACGGTCCTCTTCGACTGGAAGGCGATCAAGACCCCGGTCTTCGTGCTGTCGATCATGGGGGGACTCATCACCGTCCTGCTCGGCGACTATTTCGACAATCGCTTCCTCACCGTCTATGCGCTCGAAGGCATGTCCGCCCACAGCCTGCTGATCCTCGTGCCGATCTGGGAGATCGCCGGAGGAAGGTACCGGCTGGATCTGAAGGATTCCTGGAAGGTGATCCCGGGCATCCTCGTCCTGATCGGATGGGCGATGCTCGCCAACCTCGTTTTCTTCCGCGACTACGACCCCAACTACATGTACCTGATGAAAAACGAACTGCCATTCGGAAACGAACGCATTTTTTTCCTGTTCTACGTCCTCATCTTCCTCGCCTTCTTCGCGGGCATCTACGCCGGCCCGCTCCGGCGGCTTGCCGTCGGCAGGAAAAAACCGATCGCGGGCTGATCGTTACCGTTTCGGACGCGGATTTGGTATAATGGAATCAGGCATCAACATTCCAGGAGGAACCCCCATGATCAACCGTCACGAATACGTCCTGTCCAACGGCGTGCGGATCCCGTCCGTCGGGTTCGGGACGTGGCAGATCCAGAACGGCGCCGAAGCGTACGACGCGACGCGCCACGCCCTCAAGGTCGGCTACCGCCACGTCGACACCGCGGCTGCCTACGGCAACGAGGAATCGGTCGGACGCGCGCTCCGCGACGCGGGGCTGTCGCGCGACGAGGTGTTCGTCACCTCGAAGCTCAAGGCCGAACTCAAGGGCTACCGGACGGCACGCGACGAGTACGAACAGACGATCCGCCGCCTCGGCGTCGACAAGCTCGACCTCTATCTCATCCATGCCCCGAAACCGTGGAGCGTGAACAGCTCGGGCCTCGAATACACCGAGCAGAACATCGAGACCTGGAAGGCCTTCGTCGACCTCTACAAGGAAGGCAGGGTACGGTCGATCGGCGTTTCGAACTTCCGCCCCGAGCATCTCCGGCCGATCATCGACGCGACCGGGTTCGCGCCGCACGCCAACCAGATCTTCCTCTGCCCCGGCGATCCCCAGAAAGCCACCGTCGACTTCTCCCGTCCCTACGGGATCCTGACCGAAGCCTATTCGCCGCTGGCGACCGGACGGATCTTCAAAGTCGAGTCGCTGCACCGGATCGCCGCGAAGTACGGCGTCACCATCGCCCAGCTCGCGATCCGCTGGAGCCTTCAGAAAGGCTTCCTGCCGCTCCCGAAATCGGTCACGCCGGAGCGCATCGCCAACAATCTCGACGTTTACGGCTTCGACATCTCCGCCTTCGATCTTGCCGAGATGGAGGACATCGTCCTTCCGCCCTGGCGCTGAATGATCCGACATGCACGCGCGGTCCCGGTTTCGGGGCCGCGTTTTCAATCTTGCGTGGCTTAATGACGGTCGATGGTATATAATGGTATCGTACAAGACGAAACCCCGGAGGCCCATGATGGAAGAAACGAACAGAAAGGTCGCCGTGCTGATCGACGCCGAAAACGTCAACGCCTCGAACGCACGCCAGATCTTCGACACGATGTCCTCGTACGGCGAGGTCATCATCAAGCAGATCTTCGCCGACTGGTCGAAACCACAGGTGAAGGGATGGCGCGAGGAAATCGCCAATTACGCGATGGTCTCCTACCACCAGTTCACCTTCGTGTCCGGCAAGAACACCTCCGATCTCGGTCTCGTGATCCAGGCGATGATCATCCTTTACGAGAAGGACGTCGACGTCTTCTGCATCGTCTCCTCCGACTCCGACCTCACCCGGCTCGTGCAGGAACTGCGCGAGCGCAAGAAGGTCGTCATCGGGATGGGCGGACGCACTTCGATCAAGTCGTTCGTGAACGCGTTCAGCGAATTCATTTACCTCGGCGAGGACATCTGGCACGACGCTTCGCCGGAACCTGCCAAACCGGACGTGAAAAACGGCTCGGAGACCAAACCGGAACCCGTCGAACCGAAGAAACAACCGGCTCCGCAGCCGCAGAAGCAGACCCCCAAGGCGCAGAAGTTCACCTTCGAACCCGACAAGCTCGAGACGATGAAGGAGATCATCGAACGCCTCATCGACGAAAACGGACGCGCCTTCTACAGCCAGATCGCGACGGAAATGAAGAACAAGTATTCCGACTTCGTCCCGAAGAACTACAACTTCAAGACCCTCCGTCCGCTGATGGACAAGCTCTTGCCGCTCCTGCGCGACTACGAGAAAGTCGAGGAACCGTTCCCGTCGAACCCCTCGTCCGTGATTCTGTCGCTCATCCGGAAGAAGAAGGAACCCCCGAAGAAATGAAGTCCGCCGCGGCGGACTTTTTTTGCGCTTCGTTTGACGCCGGGGCGGCGGAATGGTATAATCATAATGGACACCCCGGGGGGGTGTCTTGGAGGATTTCCCGTGAGAAAAAAATTTGCCGTGACCGGCATGACCTGCGCCGCCTGCGAAGCCCACGTCGGCAGGTCCGTGAAAGCCCTCGAAGGCGTGAAGGACGTGAGCGTCTCGCTCCTCGCCAACACGATGGTCGTCGATTTCGATGAAAGCGTCCTGTCCGAACAGGCGATTTTCGCCGCGGTCGCGGACGGCGGTTATGCCGCTTCGGAAGCGTCGTCGGCCGCGCCTGCCGCCGTCGGAAAGGCCGAACGCGCGATGCTCGTCCGTCTCCTCGGATCGATCGCGTTATTCCTCCCCCTGCTCTACGTCTCGATGGGCGCGATGATCGGCCTGCCGCTCCCGGACTTCCTCTCCGGCGGCCACGATCCGTTCTTCAACGCCGTCGTCCAGGCCACGCTCGCGTTTCCGATCGCGGCGCTCAACGCGCACTATTTCACGAACGGGTTCAAACGGCTCTGGAAGCGGACGCCGAACATGGATTCGCTCATCGCCGTCGGCGCTTCCGCGGCGCTCCTCTACGGCGTCTTCGCCTCCGTCATGATCGGCATCGCCGCCGCCGCGGGCGATCACGCTGCCGCGGCGAGTTACCACATGGACCTCTATTTCGAATCCGCCGGGGCGATCCTCACGCTCGTCACCGTCGGAAAATACCTCGAATCGCTCTCCAAAAAGAAGACCGGCGCGGCGATCGCGAAACTCGTCGACCTCTCCCCCAAGACGGCGATCCTGCTTGAGAACGGCGTCGAAGCCGTCGTCGATGTCGAAACGCTGCGGCGGGGCGACCTCGTCGTCGTCAAGCCCGGCGCGCGGATCCCCGCCGACGGCGTCCTCGTCGAAGGCGCCTCCGCAGTCGACGAATCGGCCGTCACCGGCGAGTCGATGCCGGTCGAGAAGACGGCGGGCGACAAGGTCGTCGCCGCCACCGTGAACGCCACCGGAGCCTTCGTCTTCCGCGCCGAACGCGTCGGCGACGACACGACGCTGTCCCGCATCATCCGCCTCGTCGAGGAGGCCGCCTCCTCGAAGGCGCCGATCGCCAAACTCGCCGACCGGATTTCCGGCGTGTTCGTCCCGGTCGTGATCGCCATCGCCGCCGTCGCCTTCGCCGTCTGGTTGATCGCGGGAGCGACCTTCTCGTTCGCGCTCTCGATCGCGATCACCGTCCTCGTCATCTCCTGTCCCTGCGCGCTCGGGCTCGCGACGCCCGTCGCGATCATGGTCGGCACCGGCATGGGGGCGGAACACGGGATCCTCGTCAAATCGGCCGAAAGCCTCGAAATCACCCACTCCGTCGACACCGTCGTCTTCGACAAGACCGGCACCCTCACCACGGGCAAGCCCGCCGTCGCGGTCGTCAGGACCGCGGACGGCGTGAGCGAGGAAGAAATCCTCGGCCTCTCCGCGGCGCTCGAGAGCCGGTCCGAACATCCGATCGCGAAGGCCATCCTCGCCGCATCTCACGGCGAAGTCCCCGCCGCGGACGACTTCCGGTCCGTTTCCGGACTCGGCGTCGAAGCTCGCGTCGGGGGTGCGGTCTGCCGCGCCGGAAACCTTTCCCTGATGCATGCCGCGGGTGTCGCCGACTCGGTTCTCGAAGCCGCGGCCGATCAACTCTCGATTGCGGGAAAGACACCGGTATTCGTGGCCAGAGCCGAGCGGATGATCGGCGTCATCGGCGTTGCCGATGAGGTGAAACCGACCTCGAAGGCGGCGGTGGCGCGTTTCCGCGCGATGGGAATCAGGACCGTCATGCTCACGGGCGACGTGCTGGCCGTCGCGGAAGCCGTCCGCGGCGAACTCGGGATCGACGTCGCGATCGCGGGCGTCCTTCCCGAAGCGAAAGCAGACCACATCCGCAGCCTCCAGGAAGCCGGCCGGATCGTCGCGATGATCGGCGACGGCGTCAACGACGCGATCGCCCTCACCCGCGCCGATGTCGGAATCGCCATCGGCGCCGGCACCGACGTCGCCATCGAATCGGCCGACATCGTGCTCGTCCGCAACGATCTGAACGACGCCGTCACCGCCGTCGAACTGTCGAAAAAGACGATCGCGAACGTGAAGACGAACCTCTTCTGGGCGTTCTTCTACAATGTCATCGGCATTCCGATCGCCGCCGGACTGCTCTTTCCCTGGTTCCAGATCCGGCTCGACCCCACCCTGGGCAGTCTCGCGATGAGCCTGTCGTCGGTCTCGGTCGTGCTGAACGCGCTGCGCCTGAAAACGTTCAAACCGACGGCAACGGCCGTCAGAAAGGAATTCATGAAATGAAGAAAACGATCATCATCGAAGGCATGAGCTGCATGCACTGCAAAATGCGCGTCGAGAACGCGCTCAAGTCCGTTCCCGGCGTCTCGAACGCCTCCGTCAATCTGAACAAGGGCACCGCCGATGTCGAAAGCCGGGACGTGGCCGACGAAAGCCTCCTCGCCGCCGTCCGCAAGGCCGGATACGATCCCAAGCGGATCGAAGGCTGACGTGCGCGCCGATCCGAAGCAGGTGAAACGCCTGCTCAACACCGCCCGCGGGCAGATCGACGGCATCCTCCAGATGGTCCAGGAGGACCGCTACTGCGTCGACATCTCGACCCAGATCCTGGCCGCCGTGGCCGTTCTCAAGAAAGCGAACATGACCGTCCTGCGCGCCCACCTCGACGGCTGCCTTCGGGAAACGCTGGCGCCGGAGGCGCAGACGAAGATCGCCGAGATCGTCGACCTCATGGGAAAACTGGACTGAAGCGAAAAAGCGCTTACGCGCGCGCAAACTCTTTGCTTTTTGCGAAAAAGTGATATAATAGTAATTCGGCGAGGCAGATGGCCACGTCTTCGCATCGCGCAAGGAAGTGTTTTTGATGGAAAAAGGCAAATTCGATCTGACGTTCGAACAGGCGGGAGAAGAGGGAACACTCACCGTCGTGTTCGGCGAAATCACCCATCCCGACCTCGTCGGTTTCGAGGTCGTCAAAGGCGAGGGGTTCGACGCCCAGGCATCGGTCGGGTTCCCGTTCATGCGGGCCACCGTCACCGATTTCCCGACCAAAGGATTCCGGACCCTCAACGCGTTCATCCAGACCACCCAGTCCAAATTCTACGACGCCGTCGACGACATGATGCCCGGCCTGAACGAGAAGGCGATCGACATCGGTCCGTTCTTCCGCGACAAGGGCGTGCCGTTCTACGCCTTCGGCTTCCCCGCGTCGATCTTTTCGGCGCGCCACACCGACATCCGCAACTTCGCCAAGCTGAACCGCGAGATCAACACCTTCCTCGTCACGTTCCCGAATCCCGGGAACGACGACGCGATCGAATGCCTCGCGGCCTTCTCCTGGGGATTCGTCGAATGGATCGACGAACGCGGTCGCCACAACGTCAAGGTCCAGACCGCCAAGCCGATCAACCGCGAACATTGGAACAACTCGCTCGAACTGCTGCAGCGGACGTTCCCGAACTACAAGTTCGTCCGCGCGTCGGTCGCGACCGAACGCTGAACCGAACGATTTTCGAAAAGCGGGTCTCCCGCTTTTTTTTCATGTCTCGGTTCGTTGCATTTCCGAACGCGGGATGATACAATGTTCTTGACGTCGGCGAAACGCCGCGTCCACAATTTCATAGCGATTGATCGCAGGTGAATAACAGGGAACCGGGTGTGATCCCCGGACTGTGCCAGCAACCGTAAGGCGGATGAAACGCGAGACCATTCCCGCAAGGGGAGAAGGTGCGGAGTAAGTCGAAACCGAGCCGGGAGACCTACCTGCCGTCAAAATACAAATTCCCCGGAGGGAAGAATGAAAAAAGTACTGGGCATCATGCTTTTGACCGTTTCATCGTTTTTCATCGTCGGCTGCGGTCTGACGGATACCACCACCGCGCCGCTGTCCGGAACCGACGTCATCACGTTCGAAGTCTACCGTGAAAACGGCGTCCTCGCCGCGACCGCGACGACCGGGTATTCCGTCGAAGACACGCTCCTGTCGCTTCTTTCCGGCATCTTCGTCGTCTACTGCGCCGGCGAAGATGGCGAACCGGACGACACCTGCACCTACGAAGGGTCGTTCGGCGTCTATCTCGTCGGGATCGCCGGCGTGATGGCGGACGACGCGAACGAATACATCGCGTTCTACGTGGACGGCGAATACGCCGTGACCGGAATCGGAGCGACGGCCCTCGTCGGCGGATCCGTCTATGCCTTCAAACTCGAAACCTTCTAGGGTCTTCCTCACCGTCAGGGACATCTCGCTCACCGCGATGCTCCTGGCGGTGTTGTTCGTTCAGGAGCAGCTCCTCGCCTTCGACATCAACGTCCAGCTCACGGTCCTCCTGCTCGCCGTCTATGCGACGGTCCTCCCGCCGCCGCTCTTGTATCCGCTCGTCGGCGGCTACGTCCTCCTCGACAATCTCTTCATGGGTTCGTTCAACTGGCTCTATACCCCGGCGATGTTCTTCGCATGGTTTCTTTTCGCCATCCTCTTCCGCCTCATCCGCCGCCGCGCGCTTTGGCAGAAGGTCGTGTTCGCGACGCTCTTCGGATTCGTCTACGGCTGGATCTTCGCCATCCCGCACGCGATCACGTTCGGCTTCGACCGCCTTTGGCCGTATCTTGTCACCGACCTCGGTGCCGAGGTCACGATGGCCGCGGTCGATTTCGTGACCGTCCTCTTCCTTTACGAACCGCTCCGGCGCCTGCTCGAGTCGCTCAGGCAGGGCGGCCGCGAAGCCTGACAGGAGGCATGCCCATGGGCAAGATCATCGTGTTCGATACCGTCATCCCGCGACTCGAGCGTCCCAAGCGGATCCGCGTCTACCTTCCGGGCGGACCGGCTCCGGAAACGCTCCGGCCCGTTCTCTTCATGCACGACGGGCACAACCTCTTCGATCCGTCGACGTCCGCGTACGGCGCTTCGTGGAACGTCCACGTCGCGCTCGACCGGCTCGCCGCCACAGGCGTCGACGTCCCCGTCGTCGTCGGCATCGACTGCCCCAGCCCGAAGCGGTTCGACGAGTATTCCCCGTGGGTGAACCGCCATCTCGGCACGTTCAAACCCGACCTCGGCCTCGACGTCGGCGGCGGCGAAGGGGACGTCTATGTCGACTGGATCGCCGACCGGCTCCTTCCCGACGTCGCCTCCCGCTTTCCGGTCGACCCCGCACGGGTGTCGATGGCCGGTTCCTCGATGGGCGGGTTCATCTCGCTCTATGCGGCCTGTCGCCGTCCCGAGACGTTTCGCGCGATCGGCGCGTTCTCGCCGGCGGTGTGGTTCGCCGAAACGGATCTGCTCGCTGCCCTGTCCGCATCGTTCCCGATCGCGACGGACGTCTATCTCGACATCGGCACGGACGAAACGTCGGACGCCGGCAATCCCGCTTTCCCGCAGATCTATCTCGAAGGCGCGCGCGCCGTCGCGAAACTCCTGCGCGACCGCGGCGTGCTCCGGCTCCTGTACGTGGAAGAGGCGGGCGCGCCGCATCACGAGACCGCGTGGGAACGCCGCTTTCCCCGTTTCGCGGAATGGCTCGTCGATCACCGCCGCTGAAGGCGGTTCCGGCCGCCCGCATCCGTTTCGGGCGTTTTCGGGCAAGTCGTTGTGCTTCGCTCCGAAAACGTGGTATAATGCGGATGAACATCGAAACGAAAGGAGATTGATTCCATGAAATTGAGTCCCAAAGTCGTCAAGCTCGTCACCGAGCAGATCAACAAGGAACTGTTTTCCAGTTATCTCTATCTCGACATCGCCAACCATTACCGGATCCTCGGCTTCGACGGATTCGCGACCTGGTTCGACGTCCAGACGAAGGAAGAGGCGGAACACGCCTTCAAGTTCATGCACTACCTCCAGGACAACGGCTTCCCGGTCGTGCTCGAGGCGATCGCGAAACCGTCGAAGGAGTACAAGACCCTCCGCGAACCGCTCGTCGAGAGCCTCGCCCACGAGGAATTCGTGACCGCATCGATCGACGCGATCTACGCCGCCGCCGGCGAAGCGAAGGATTACCGCACCCAGGAGTTCCTCCACTGGTTCATCAAGGAACAGGCCGAAGAAGAGAAGAACGCGAACGACAACCTGCTCGCGTACGACAACTTCACCGGCGACAGACGCTCGCTGCTCATGCTGGACAAGAAACTCGGCAAGCGCGGCGACGCGGACTGAAGCGAACAAAAACGCGATTCCATCGAGGAACCGCGTTTTTTTTCGTCAGATCAGACCCGTTCCAGCGCAAGTCCGTCGCCGGCGACATCGAGGCGATAGAAGACGTTCGGGACGATCCCGCCGTCGATGATCGCACGGGCGACGAACGTCTCGACGTTGCGCTGGATGTACCGCTTGAGCGGCCGCGCGCCGTATTCGGGGTCGAAAGCATCGTCGAGGATGCGCTTCTTCAACGCCGGCGTGAAACTCATCCTGACGTTCTGGCCGGCGAGCCGCCTTGCGAACTCCGACAGCATCTTGTCGACGATCCTGACCTGGACGTCGTAGCCGAGCGGATTGAAGACGACGATCTCGTCGATGCGGTTGAGGAACTCCGGCTTGAAGGAGCGGCGGACGAGCGCGAGGACATCGTCGGCCCCGTGGACGGGATCCTTGATCAGGTGCTCGCTGCCGAGGTTCGAGGTCATGATGATGATCGTGTTCTTGAAGTCGACGGTGCGGCCTTGGTTGTCGGTGAGACGGCCGTCGTCGAGGATCTGCAGCAGCACGTTGAACACCTGCGGGTGCGCCTTTTCGATTTCGTCGAAGAGGACGATCGAATACGGCTTGCGGCGGATGGCTTCGGTCAACTGGCCGCCTTCGTCGTAGCCGACGTACCCGGGAGGCGCGCCGATCAGGCGCGACACGGAATGGGGTTCCATGTATTCGCTCATGTCGATGCGGACGATGTGGGTTTCGGAGTTGAAGAGCTGCTCGGCGAGCGCGCGGGCGACTTCGGTCTTCCCGACGCCGGTCGGGCCGAGGAACATGAACGATCCGATCGGCCGGAAGGCGTCCTTGATGCCTGCGCGCTGGCGGATGATCGCGTCGGCGACGAGGTCGATCGCGCGTTCCTGGCCGATGACACGGTCGCGCAGGGCGTCGGCGAGCTTGAGCAGTTTCTCGCGGTCTCCCTGCATCAGTTTCGAGACCGGGATTCCGGTCCATTTCGAGACGATCTCGGCGATCGTCTCTTCGGTGACCGCTTCGTTCACGAGCCGGTCCGACGCGGGGGCGGAAGCGGTGGCGATTTCCTTCTCGAGCATCGGGATCTTCGAATACTGGAGCTCGGCGGCACGCGAGTAGTCGGAACGGTGGAAGGCGTCCTGCAGGTCGGTGCGGAACCGCTCGAGTTCGGCCTTCATCTTCTTGACCCGTTCCAGGCCGTTCTTTTCGCGTTCCCAACGCGACTTGAGGGCTTCTTCCTGCGTCCGCAGCTCCGCGAGTTCCGTCTTCAGACGGACGAGGCGATCCTTCGTGACGGGATCGGATTCCTTTTCGAGGGCGCGCTTTTCGATTTCCAGCTGCGTGATCTTGCGCATGACGGAATCGAGTTCGACCGGCATCGAGTCGATCTCCATGCGGATCGAGGCGGACGCCTCGTCGATCAGGTCGATCGCCTTGTCGGGAAGGAAGCGGTCGGTGATGTACCGGTCGGCGAGCGTCGCCGCGGCGATGATCGCGGAATCGTTGATGTGGACGCCGTGATGGGCTTCGAAACGGTCCTTGAGGCCGCGGATGATGGAAATCGTGTCTGCGACGCTGGGTTCGTCGATCTGGACTTTCTGGAGGCGGCGTTCGAGCGCGTTGTCTTTCTCGATGTAGTTGCGGTATTCGTTGAGGGTGGTGGCGCCGATGCAGTGGAGTTCGCCGCGGGCGAGCATCGGCTTCAACATGTTCGAGGCGTCCATGGCCCCTTCGGTGCGGCCGGCGCCGACGATCATGTGGATCTCGTCGATGAAAAGGATGATCTCGCCCTCCGACGCTTTGATCTTGTTCAGCACCGCCTTCAGGCGCTCTTCGAATTCGCCGCGGTATTTCGCGCCGGCCAGGAGGCTCGCGAGGTCAAGCTCGTAGATCGTCTTGTTCTGGAGGCCGAGCGGGACGTCCTTGTCGACGATGCGTCGCGCGAGGCCTTCGACGATCGCGGTCTTCCCGACGCCCGGTTCGCCGATCAGCACGGGGTTGTTCTTGGTCTTGCGCGAGAGGATCTTCACGATTCGCCGGATCTCCTCTTCGCGGCCGATGACCGGGTCGATCTTGCCCGCCCGGACTTCGGCGATGATGTTCCGCCCGAACTTGTCGAGCACGTCCGGGTCGCTAGCGTAGTTTTCCATGTCCTGTTGCATGATCTCAGCTCCCATCGTGGATTCACGAACATTATACACCCTCTTGTTAGCACTGTCAAGCGTTGAGTGCTAACGAATCGCGGGATGCGAAAATGAAGAACTCTGCTATAATGGAAGCGACTCGGAGATGATGCCGTGAAACACCCCGTGCACGTGATGCTCGCCATCGCCGCGGCGGCGCTCTACGCCCTGTCGGCGCCGCTTTCGAAATTATTGCTCGCTTCGCTTTCCCCCACGATGCTCGCGGGTCTTTTGTACGCCGGCGCCGGCATCGGCATGGGCGCAGTCGCCCTTCTGCGCGGAAAGAAGAAGGAAGACGAAAGGCGTTTCGGAAGGCGCGACATCCGCTATCTCGTCCTCATGATCGTGCTCGACGTCGCCGCGCCGATCCTGCTCCTGTTCGGCCTCCTGACGACCCCCGCCGCGAACGTCTCCCTGCTCAACAACTTCGAGATCGTCGCGACTTCGCTCTTCGCGCTCTTCGTCTTCCGCGAGGCAATCTCGAGGCGCCTCTGGATCGGGATCGCCGCGATCGTCGCCGCGAGCGCGCTCCTTTCGTTCACGGCCGAAGGATCGCTCTCGTTCTCGCCGGGATCGCTCCTCGTCCTCGGCGCCGCCACGTGCTGGGGGTTCGAGAACAATTGCACGCGCAAGCTGTCGAATCGCGATCCGCTCAAGGTCGTGATCGTCAAGGGGCTGTGTTCGGGTACCGTCGCGCTCGCGATCGCCGCTCTGACCGGAGCGTTTTCGACCGATCTGCCCCATATCCTCGCCGCGCTCGCCGTCGGCGCCGTCGCCTACGGACTGTCGATCTGGTGCTACGTCGCCGCCCAGAGCCGCCTCGGCGCGGCGAAAACGAGCGCCTATTACGCCGTCGCCCCCTTCATCGGCGCCCTGTTGTCCGTCGCGATCTTCCGCGAGCTTCCGGGAACGGTGTTCTACGTCGCCCTCGCCGCGCTCGCCGTCGGCGCCTGGTTCACGTCGACCGAAAGCCGGAAAAGCGCGAAAAAGGGGACGCCTTGACAAGTCCGTCCGCACTTGATATAATACACTCGATAGAACGAAGTTGCAGTCTGCTTCCATGCAGCTGCGACTTTTTTGAATGAAGGTGGCTCAGGATGAACGAACCAGTCAGACGCGATCTCGTCGTCATCGGCGCCGGCCCCGGCGGCTATGTCGCCGCGCTCCGCGCCGCTCAGAAAGGGCTCATGGTCACGCTCGTCGAACGGCGGTTTGTCGGCGGCACCTGCCTCAACGTCGGATGCATTCCGACGAAGGCGCTCGTCCGCTCGGCGGAAGTGTACCGCGAAGTCCGCAATGCCGCACAGTACGGAATCCTCGCTGACAAAGTCGGCATCGATTTCGCGCGCATCCGGGAGCGAAAAGACCAGGTCGTCAAAACGCTCGTCGGCGGCATCGGCTTCCTGCTCGAGAAGGCGGGCGTCGAGACCCTCGCCGGCACGGCCTCGTTTTCCGGACCGCACGCGGTCGACGTCGCGACCTCCGAAGGGCTCATCCGTCTCGAAGCGGACGACATCATCGTCGCCACCGGGGCGAAAACCCGCGTCCTGCCGATTCCGGGCTTCGATCTTCCCTGCGTCCTGGATTCCGAAGGCCTGCTCGCCCTCGACACGCTCCCGCGTTCGCTCGCCATCGTCGGCGGCGGCATCATCGGCATGGAATTCGCATTTGCCTTCGCCCAGCTCGGCGTCAAGGTCGACGTCCTCGAGGCGCTGCCCGAGATCCTGCCGATGATCGACCGCGAAGCCGTCACGCGGCTGCTCCGGTTCGCCAAACAGCTGAAAATCACGATCGAGACCGACGTCGCGATCGAACGCGTCGACGCCGCGGAAACGGGCGCCGTCATCCGCTATGCGAAACAAGACGCCGTGAAGGCCCTGGAGGCGGACGTCGTCCTCTCCGCGGTCGGCCGCGTCCCCGAACTTTCCGGACTTCACCCCGAGAAGGCGGGACTCGCGCTCGCTCCGAACAAAGGCATCGCGGTCGACGCGAAGATGCGCACGAACGTCCGCGGCATCCACGCCATCGGCGACGTCACGAACCTCGTCCAGCTGGCCCATGCCGCGAGCCGCCAGGCGATCGTCGCCGTCGACGACATCCTCGGCGGAGCCGCGGAAATGGATTACCGCTTCATTCCGAACGTCCTCTACACGTCCCCGACGATCGCATGGGTCGGCATGACGGAGACGGAACTGACCCGTGCCGGCATCGCCTTCCGCACGACGCGTTCGCCCTTCGGAGCGAACGGACGGGCGCTCATCCAGAACCAGCCGCTCGGTTTCGTCAAGCTGATCCGCGACGAACATGCGGGACGGCTCGTCGGCGCGACCGTTCTCGGCGAAGGCGCGGATGAACTGATCGCGACGATCACCGTCGCGCTCCAGAACGGACTGTCCGCGGAGGCGCTCGAAGCGACCGTCTTCGCCCATCCGACCGTCTCCGAGACGATCCACGAAGCGGCTGCGGGCATCCTCGGCGAAGCGATCCACTACAGCGAATGACATCACGCGTCAAGACGCGGCGAAGGAGGCAAGGACGATGATCTATCTCGACTACTCGGCGACCACACCGCCGTCCGACGAAGCGATCGAAGCGTTCGCGGCGGCCTCGAAGAATCTGTTCGCGAATCCCAATTCCATCCACGCTCCCGGTCGGGAGGCGGAAGCCGCCATGCGGAAGACCGCCGACGGCATCCTGCATCTTTTCGACGCGCCGGGGTATGAAGTCGTGTTCACGAGCGGCGCCTCCGAGGCGAACAACCTCGCGATCAAGGGCTATGCCCTGCGCCATCAGGCGAAGGGGAGGCATCTCGTCACGACCCCGTTCGAACATGCTTCCGTCGCCGCTTCCTTCGCGCGGCTCGCGAAGCTCGGTTTCGAGGTCGACGTCGTCGAAACCGACGACGCCGGGCGGGTGACGCCCGCCGCCCTCGGGGCGCTCCTCCGTCCCGACACCATCCTCGTCAGCGTCGCCGCCGTGTCAAGCGAACTCGGCATCGTCCAGCCGATCGCGGACCTCGCCGCTCTCGTCGCGGCACAGTCACGCGCGGCATTCATGAGCGACGTCACCCAGGCGGTCGGAAAAATCCGGCTCGCTCTCGACGGCATCGGTCTCGCGACCTTCTCAGCCCACAAATTCTACGGCCTCAAGGGGGTCGGCGCGCTCCTCCGCCGCCCCGACCTGCTCATCGAACCGCAGATCGACGGCGGGAAGAGCACGACCGGCTGTCGCAGCGGAACGCCCGCCCTCCCGCTCGCGGTCTCGATGGAAACCGCACTCGGACTCGCCCTTTCCGGCCTCGATCTGAAAATCGCCCGGGTCGCTTCGCTCAACCGTCGCCTGCGCATGAGGCTCGCGGGCATCCCGGGGATCGCGATCAATTCGCCGTCCGACGCCGTTCCGCACATCCTGAACCTGAGCGTCCTCGATCGCGACGCCGACGACATGCTCGACATTCTCGACCGAGAAGGCTTCTGCGTGTCCAAGCAGACCGCATGCAGTTCCGGAGCGACCCGCTCCGAAGCGGTCTTCCGGCTGACCGGGGACGAGCGGAGGGCGCGCACGTCGTTGCGCGTCTCGCTGTCCCATCTGACCACGGAAACCGAGGTCGACCTCTTCGCGGACGCCGTCGAGCGGGGGGTGTCGGGATGAGGACCGTGATTCGCTTCACCGCCGTCTGGTGCCCCGCATGTCTCCTGATGAAGAGCCGGTGGCGCGTCTTCTTCCGGAACCGTCCGGACTTCGAAACGATCGACTATGATTACGACGACGATCAGGACGCCGTCCGCCAGTACGGCATCGGGAACGTCCTGCCCGTCCTCCTCGTCCTCGACGGCACGCGGGAAATCCTCCGCCTCGTCGGCGAGAAGACGATGAAGGAACTCGAGCGCTTCTTCGAGGGAATCGGGTCGTGAAGACGGTCCGTCGTCTGCTCGGCCTCCTCGCCGCCATCGCGGTCCTGATCGCCGCGGCCCCTCCGGCGGCGGTCACCGCGGAAAACGTCGTCACCCTCCATTTCTTCCACGTGTCGACCTGCCTCAACTGCGCCGAAGAGGAAGTCGCGCTCGCCGATCTCGAAGCGCGCTATGACTTCCTCCGGATCGTCGCCTACGAAGTCACCGACCCCGATAACGCCCTTCTCTTCACGCAGGTCAAGGAAGCGTTCCAAGATCAGTCGGGAACGCCCTATACGGTCATCGGCGGAATCGCCTTCTCCGGCTACAACGCCCAGACCGGGCGCGACATCGAGACGATGATCGTGCGCTACTCGACCGAGGAACACGTCGACGTCGTCGCCAAAATCATCGCCGGGATTCCCGTCGAAGCATCCGACTTCGACGCGTTCGGGTATGCCGAAGGCGACGTCATCGTCCTCCCGATCATCGGCGAAATCGCGATCGACGACCTCTCGATCGGCCTCGCGGCCGTCGTCATCGGAATGGTCGACGGCTTCAATCCGTGCGCGATGTGGGTGCTCGTCTTCCTCATCTCGCTTCTCGCCGACATGGGCGACCGCAAGCGCATGTGGCTGCTCGGCGGAACCTTCCTGTTCGCATCGGCGGCGATGTATTACCTCTTCATGGCGGCCTGGCTGAACGTCGCCCTCTCGGTCGTCGCGGTCGTCTGGATCCGCACCCTCATCGGCGCGCTCGCGATCGCCTTCGGCGTGCGCAATCTCTGGCGCTTCTTCCGCAAGGCGAAGACGACGGACGCCGGCTGCGACGTCGCCGGCGCGACGCGGAAGCGGAACTTGGTCGACCGCATCCGCGCGATCGTCGCGACGAAGGGAATCTTCCTCGCCCTCGGCGGCATCGTCGTCCTCGCCGTCTCCGTCAACTTCGTCGAACTCGCCTGCACCGCCGGCCTGCCCCTCCTCTATGCCCAGATTCTTGCCTACCACGGCCTCGCGCCGGCCGCCTATTACGGCTTCATCGGTCTCTACGTCCTCTTCTTCCTCATCGACGACCTCGTCGTCTTCGCCGTCGGGGCGATCACCATGCGCGCGACCGGAATCTCCGTTCGCTATGCGAAGTGGTCCACTCTCGCCGGCGGCGCGATCATGGTCGCTCTCGGCGTCCTGCTCGTCTTCTTCCCCGAAATCGCCACCCTGCGTTTCTGAAGTCCGGCTTCGGCCGGATTTTCTTTTCCTGGACGCATCGTTTTGCCCGGTTCCGGGAACGAGGAATCATCGAAACGATCGGCCGCCCGCGCCGCGCGCACCCGATCCTGAGGATCATTGCCGCTGTCGGATGCCGTCGAATCGGCCGTTGTCAAGCATCCTCCTCCCATGGGCATCCTCGACAAGCCATCTATGATGGCTTTTTCATTGGATACACCGCCTGTCAACAAAGTTTGATATTTTAGCACTCAATGCTTGACACTGCTAACAAATGTGATATAATAGGATTGGCACTTGAGAGTGACGAGTGCCAATCCCATACATCTCACAGAGGAGGATATTCACCATGAACGCCATCATCAGACGCACCAACCAGAACAACGACCTCGATTTCTTCAACGATTTCTTCGACGGCTTTTTCAGCGGGACGCCTTCACGCACCCTCGGCCAGGCGATGAAGACCGACATCCGCGAAAACGAACACGACTACATCCTCGACATCGACGTTCCCGGCTTCGGGAAGGAAGACATCAAGATCAGCCTGGAGAACGGGTATCTGACCGTCGAGGCGAAGAAGGAAGAAACGAAGGAAGAAAAGGCCAACCACTACCTTCGCCGCGAGCGCACCGTCGGCAGCGCCGCCCGCAGTTTCTATGTCGGCGAAGACGTCGCCGAACACGATGTCAAGGCATCGTTCGACAAGGGCGTGCTGACCCTTTCGATTCCCAAACAGGGCACCAACGTCAAGGCGAAGAAATTCATCGCCATCGAATGACCGGCTCCCCTCTCCCCCGCGGGAGAACAGCGTGAGGCGCGACCGTCCCCCCGGCCGCGCTTTTTCATGCAATTCCCCGAAGCGGAGCGACGCCCGCAGCGGTTCATGATATAATGGGAATGAACTTCGATGGGAGGATGCGCCATGGACGTCATGAACCGGTTTTCCCCCGATCTCGTCTACCTCGCCACCCCGGCCGACAAGCAGGCATTGCTCGGTCTCGCGGCGCGTCGGAACGTTCTGCCCGCCTTTCGGGCGGTCGACGTCGCCCGCTTCGCGCCGATCCTGTCCGACGACGTCCTCGCCTTCGTGATGGCATCCGCCGGGGTCGACGTGCATCATGCCGCGAAAATCGCGGCATTTTGTCCATACGCCCTCGACGCCGTTCCCGCGACGCCGTCCGTCGCCTTTCTGAAGGACGTCGCCCTGCGGCTCGCGGCGGCCGGAAAGCTGACCGCATCCGGGTATCGACCCGACCCGGAGATCGTCGTACTCCTGAACGGCGCAGCACCGGTTCCCGACCCCCGCTACCGGCAGGTTCCCCGCCGCCATGTCGACGACATCGGATCCGGACCGGTCCGTCTCGTCGAAGCCGCCGATCGCGACCGACAGCTTTCCGCCGTGATCGCCGAGCTCGTAAGCCTGTTTCGCGAGGGCGTCCGTCCCGACGACGTCGCCATCGTCAACGCGACGGCCGCCGACCTGCGCAAGCTCTCGCTCATCGTCCGGACCTACGGCTTCGCGATCGACGACGCGACGCCGGTACGGCTCGACCGTCTCCCGCTGTTCTCCGCGTTTCTGGACGCCTGCCGGTCGATTTCGCCCGATGATGCCCTGGACGGCCTTCGAAACGATCCGCGAAACGCGGATGAAACGGCCGTCGCAGCGCTCGATGCGATCGCCTCCATCCTCGCGAAGTATCCCTCCGGCCTGTCCGGCAGGACCGATCTGCTCGCCTACGAGGGCTCGATCGCGGCGGTCCGCCGGCAGCGGCAGGCCAACGTCGTCCGGGCGCTTCGCCTCGACGGATTGTCCGGCTATCGCGAAGGACACGTTCTCGTCCTCAACTTCACCGACGAACTGTGTCCCTCGGCCGTCGTCGACGACGACTACCTGACCGATCGGGAAAAAGCGTCGCTCGGCATCGAAACTTCGGACGAACGGAACGCCCGCGTCCGCTTCGCACTCGGCCGCGCCATCGGCTCGCTGGCGTCGGCGACCTTGTTCCGGCCGCTGCGGACGGACGGAAACGAAATCCGTCGCTCCGCCGTGCTGGACGGCATCAGACCGATCGCCGTCGAACGCTTCGAAGCGGAGAACGCTGCCCATTCGGAGGCCGAAGGCCTCCTCGCCTATGCCAAAGAGCGACACGATGTCAAGACCTACGGTGTCCCCACCCCATCCCACGACCGCCTCGCGGCGCGTTTCGAACAGGTCTACCGGCTTTACGATCCTTCCTTCACGGCGTTGTCCGTGGCCACGCGGGAACGGCTCGCGGGTCGCCGTGCGGTCCTCTCGGCGACCTCGCTCGAAACGTTCAATCGCTGCCGGTTCCGCTTCCTCTGCGATCACCTTCTGAAGCTTGCGCCCTACGAAACGTCACCCTCGCAGGAACTCGGGAATCTCGCCCATCGAATCCTGCGGGACGCGTTCGCCGGCCAAACTCCCGTCAGCGCCACGGCCGCCGCGCCGGTCGACCGGAGCGATGCGCGCCTGAACGCGCTCGCGGGCATGCTCGCAAGCCGGCTCGACCTCGTCATTCCACGCTTGCGCGAACGGGCGAAGAACGTCGTCGAGTTCGCGCATGAACTTGAATGCGGTTACGAGATCGAGCGCCGCCACGGCTTCGTCGTCAAGGGAACGATCGATCGCGTCACGATCCAGGACCGCGCAGACGGCCGCTATGTCTTCGTGATCGACTACAAGACCGGATTCCCGTCCTTCTCGCGCGCCGATTTCGACAAAGGGACGGACATCCAGCCCGTCTTCTATCTCCATCTGCTCGAAAAAAGCGGAATGCTGCCCGCGTTCATCCCGGCAGGGTTCTATTATCAGCCGGTCACGATCGGCCGGCTCGTCCGTTCCGATCGGAAGGACAGGGTCGCCGATGCTCTCAAGCAGGACGGGCTGACCCTTGCCGAACGCGCCGCCGTCGACGCGGCGGGCGGACCGGAGGCGCTCCGCAACGTGCGCATCCGGGATGACGGCACGTTCTACGAAAACGCCGCGGTCGTCGACAGGGCGGCGATGCGCGCGATGATCGAACGGATCGACGGTTTCATCGCCGATGCCGTCGACAGCATCCTGAGCGGATCGTATGCGATCGATCCCGAACGCCGCAAACCCGGCGGCGAGTCCGCCTCCTGCGAATACTGCCGGAACCGCGGCCTCTGCTACTCGGTCGACCGGATCGAAGAAGCCGACGAAGCGGCGGAAGAAACGGAGGCGGAGTGACATGCCCTTCACCCCTGAACAGCGCCGCGCCGTCGAATCGGCACGGAAGCGCGTGCTCGTGGCGGCCGGAGCCGGGAGCGGAAAGACATCCGTCATCGCCGCCCGCGTCATCGACAAGCTGAAACGCGGCGTCGACGTCGACCGACTCGTCATCCTCACGTTCACGAACGCCGCCGCCACCGAGATGCGCTCCCGCATCAAAAAGGAAATCGCCGCCGATCATCGTCTCGACGGCCAGCTCCGCCGCCTCGACAACGCCGTGATCGCGACGTTCGACAGCTTTGCCCTCCGCATCGTCCGCCAGCACCATCATCTTCTCGGCCTTCCCCGGGACATCGGGATCGCCGATTCCGCCGGCCTCCGCCGTCTCGAAACCGACGTTCTGGAACGGACGATCGGCGACTTGTATCGCGCGAACGAACCCGCCTTCCTGAAGGCGGTCGACCGCGTCTGGAACGGCGGCGACGACGGGTTTAGCGACGCCGTCCGGCTCGTCGCCGACGGCCTCAGGACGAGCCCGGACGCCAACCGGTGGCTCTCCTCCTATCGTGAAGAACATTACGGAGAGGCATCCGTCGCGGCTCTGAAGGCCGCATTCGACAGACTCCTCCTTGAACGGCTCGAAGCGCTCCGGCAGTCCGCACGCGACGCCGCGCGCGCTCTTTCCTTCTGTCCAGACCCGAGGGTCCGGGCCGCCGCGGATGCCCACGAAGCCCTGGCCGCAGGACTGGTCGACCCGTCGTATGCCGCCTTCCGCACCGCCGTTCTTACCTGCAAGGCTCCGTCGACGCCGCCGAAATCGAAGACGTTCGACGCCGAACTGGCGGAAGCCTGCCGGGCTGCGGTCGATCCGTTCCGGAAGCGCCTGAAGAAACTCAAGGCGTGGTTCGAGTCGCTCTATGCCGGAACCGATGGTGATCTCGTCGCGGCCTGGCTTGAGACCGAGGACGTCGTCATGACCGTCCTCGACGCCGCCGTGCGCTATCGCGACCGTCTCGCCGAAGCCAAGCGCGAACGCAACATGTTCGGGTTTGACGACGTCACCGCGTTCGCGATCGGTCTCCTTGAAACGGACGAGACGGTCCGCGCGCGCTACCGCCGCGACATCGTCGAGATCATGGTCGACGAATACCAGGATACGAACGATTCCCAGGACCGCCTCGTCGATCTTCTGTCATCCGGTTCGGTATTCATGGTCGGCGACGTGAAGCAGTCGATCTACGGCTTCCGCAACGCCAATCCGCAGAACTTCGTGCGAAAATGTCGCGAAGTCGCATCCGGGTCGGACGGTGAAGTGATCCCCCTGCGCGACAATTTCCGTTCCCGACCGGGCGTCCTGCAGGCCGTCAACGCGTTGTTCGAATGCGTGATGGACGAATCCATCGGCGGCGTCGACTACCGGGACGGCCAGTCCCTCCGGCCTGCACGGGAAGATCTGAACCTCCCCACGTCGCTCGTCGACCGACCGGAACTCATCGTTTACGAGGCCGGAGAACGTCCCGCGGTCGCCGTCGAGTCCGAACTGCTGGTCGCAGTCGTCGCGCGGACGATGGCGGATCGGACGCCCGTCTCCGAAAAAGTCGACGGGACGATGATCCATCGGCACTGCCGCTACGGCGACTTCTGCGTCCTCGTCGACCGGAAAGCCGATTTCGCCGTCTACCGGCGCGCCTTCACGACCGCCGGCATCCCCGTCTTTGCGGTCACGGACGAAACGTTCGTCGCTTCTTCGGAAATCCTCTTCGTGCTCGCCGTCTTGCGGCTGGTCCGGTCCGCTTCGGATTCCGCCTATGCGAAGGACTGGTTCCGCCATTCCCTTTACGGGGCGGCCCGCTCATTCGTCTACGCCGTCGCGGACGACATCGTCCTGCCCGTCATCGCCGACCGTTCGCTCACCCGTTTCCCGTCTTCCGGCCTGCCGGCTGACCTCGTGCAAATCGCCAGGCTCGTCGCGACGCTCGCCGAGCAGGCCGCGCGGCTCACCGCCGAAGCATTCCTCGCCCAATTGTATGAAGCGGCGGACATTTACCGCCACGCGGCGTCCCTCCCCGATCCCGCCGCGGCCGAAGCCAAGCTCGATTTCCTTCTCGAAAAGGCGGCGACGCTGCCGCTTGCCGGCTTTCCCGATCTGTTCGCCTATGTCGAAGGCGTCGCGACGGCGAAGGATCTTGACGTCGAATTCGCCCGTCCGGTCGATTTCTCGAACGACGCGGTCGTCCTCATGACGATGCACAAGGCGAAAGGACTCGAGTTTCCCTTCTGCCTCTATCCCGGGCTTTCGAAGCGCTTCAATCACGCCGACACGCGCGGGTTCTTCCTGTTCGACCGTCGCTTCGGATTGATCACGAAGGCTGACGACGGCGGTTTCAAGGACACTTTCGTCCACGCGCTGTACCGCGACGCGCTCGACCGCGACCTGATTTCCGAACGGATCCGGCTGTTTTACGTCGCCCTCACCCGGGCTCGCGAGAAGCAGTTCCTGTTCATCGACGCTGCGAAGGAGACGGGGAATCGACCCGGACCCGGACCGGACGGCCTTCTGCCCGACCGCGTCCGTCTCGGCTACGACCGTTATGCCGATCTGGTGCGAAGCGTCGCCGCCGCCGATCGCTGGCGCATCGCCCCGCCGACACTTCCCGCGCCGGTCGTGCGGATCGATGCGGGCGTCGCTTCCGCCGCTCCCGCCGACATCGTCGGATTCACCTTTCAGCCCGTCGCCGCTACGGTGCGCGCGGATTCGATGCGGAGCCATGTCGCCGCCGATGCCGCGACGAAAGCCGCGCTCGAGACCGGCATCCGCTTCCATGAACTGCTGGAACAATTCGATTTCCGCGATCCCGCGACATCGCTCCGGGGTCTGGATGCGGTCTGGCGCGAGCGCCTCGAACGCTTCCTCGCCCACCCCGAGCTGGCGCAGATCTCCCGTTCGGCGGTCTACCGCGAGCTCGACTTCGCGGACGGTCCCGGACCGGACGCCGGCCACGGGACGATCGACCTGCTGTTCATCGGAACCGCCGGCGCGACGATCGTCGACTACAAGCTGAAACGCCTGGATGATCCCGGCTACCGCATCCAGCTCGCCGGCTATCGCGATTATGTCGAGAGAACCACCGGCCTCAGGGCAAGAACTTATCTCTATTCGATCCTCGACGACAGACTCGTCGAGACGGGAGGAAAAGACGATGCATGAACTCCTGCCGCAAGTGAAATCGATCACCCCGGGAACCGGCCGGCTTGACTGCGCCGGAGGACTCGGCATGGATCCGGGCGGTCCGTACGCGTCGCTGTCGCCGTTTCTCGCAGCGTATGTTCCGCGGCGGGACGGCCGCACCGCCGCGCCGGTGACGTTTATCACCGACGCCGCGCTCTCCGCCGAGGCGTATCGACTCGACGTCGCCAAGGACGGCGTCCGCATCGCGGCCGCGACGCGGAAGGGGGCGTTCTACGCGCTCCAGACGCTCCGCCAGCTGGTGCAGGACGATGCGACGATCCCCGCGGTCGCGATCGCCGACGCCCCGGATCTGCCGCTTCGCGGGTTCATGATGGACGTCAGCCGCGACAAGATTCCCTCGATGGCGACGCTTCGGCGTTTCATCGACGACCTCGCGGCCGTCAAGATGAACCATTTCGAACTCTATGTCGAGGGATTTTCCTATGCCTATCCCTCGTTTCCCGCAGTCTGGCGGGAGGAGACCCCGCTCACTCCCGCCGACTACGAAGAACTCGACCGCTACTGCGCCGAACGCGAGATCGACTTCGTTCCCAACCAGAACGGCTTCGGACACATGTCCGCATGGCTTGCCCGGCCGGAATTCCGATCGCTCGCGGAAAAGGAGGACGGCTTCGTCGCCTGGGGATTCCCGTTCCCGCCGTCGACCCTGAACCCGCTGGATCCGGACAGTTTCGGACTGGTGCGGACCTTGTACGGCGACATGCTTCCGCACTGCTCGTCACGCTACTTCAACATCAACGGCGACGAGCCGTTCGAACTCGGCCTCGGCAAGTCGAAGGCGGAATGCGAGCGGATCGGGCGCGAAGCCGTCTATGTCGGTTTCGTGAAGCGGCTCTGCGACGAGGCCGCGCGTCACGGCAGGATTCCGATGATGTGGGGCGACGTCCTCGTCAACCATCCCGATGCCGTGAGGAGTCTCCCTCCTGAAGTCGTCTTCATCGACTGGGGCTACGACCACCCGTATCCGTTCGACGAACATGCGGCCATGCTCGCCGGGGCCGGCGTCCGTTTCGTCGCGGCCCCCGGCACGTCCGCATGGAACAGTTTCGCGTCGCGCCGCCGCGACATGCTCGCGACGACCCGCAACGCCGCGGACGCGGTCAAGCGGCATGGCGGCCTCGGCATCCTCCAGACCGACTGGGGCGATTTCGGGCATCTCCAGTACCTGCCCTTCTCGTGGCCCGGTATGCTCGAAGCGGCGGGGGCTGCCTGGTCCGTCCCGCCGACGGAAGAAGCGGTCGCGGATCATCTCGACCGCTTCCTCGTCCCGGAAGGCGCGGGCCGTCTCGGCCGTGCGATCATCGGCCTCTCGCGTTACGCCGAACACGAACGCGAGTTCGTCTACAACGCCACCACCGCGTTCAAGTCGTTCATGTACGTCGACCCGTCCCCGGGGCGCGACGTCGCGACCGCGACCGCGATCCTCGCGGGTGCGCTCGCCGGCTCCCGTTACGGCCTCGCGGCGGCCGCGGCCGTGCGCGGCGTCATCGAAGCGGCCCGCGCCGCGGCATCAGCCGCCCCCGCGTCGCTCGTCCGGGACGAACTGCTGCAGACCTGCGACTTCATCGACGCCGGCATCGCCGTCAATCTCGCCTTCACCGAGCCGGACGTTTCGTCCGCGGAAAAGCGACGTGCGGCTTCGCTCCTCGGATCGATCGCCGCGGCGCATGCCGGGCTCTGGAACGCCCGCAATCGCGCCGGCGGGCTCGCGCGTTCGCTTTCACGGCCGCTCATGCTGAAAAACATCATGGAAGCATCCCTTGACGGGGAAGATGTGTGATATAATCGAACAGGGAAGGCGGTGGTCCGATGGAACGTGACGCGGTCATCAGCGAAGCGATCAAGGCATACGAGGTGCGCCAGTACGAACGGGCGCTCCCGATTTTCCGCAAACTCGCGAAAAAGAACGATCCCGAAGCCCTTTACTACCTCGGCATGATCACCTACGCCGGTTCCGCCGGCAAGCCCGATCCCGCCAGCGCCTTCGACTGTTTCCGCCGCTCGGCGATGGAACTCGAGGTCCGCAGCCTCTACATGTGCGGCCGCTGTTACGAGGACGGTTTCGGCGTCGAGAAGGACCTCGCGAAAGCCTATGACTATTACGCCGCGGGTTCCGCCAAAGGCGATCCCGAGGCCGCCGTCAAGGAAGCCGAATGCCTCGAGTCCGGCAAGGGCGTCGCCAAGAACGAACAGAAGGCGCTGTCCATCTACGTCGATCTGTCGAAGCGCCAGAACGCCTATGCGACTTACCGCATCGGGATGGCCTATCTCGAGGGCAAAGGCGTCTCGAAGAGCCCAGAATCGGCATTCTCGTGGCTGAACAAGGCGCTCGCGCTCGGTTCTCCCGACGCGATGAACCAGTTCCGGCTGATCGGCACGAAATCGAAGACCGACGACCGGACGACCGGAAACGTCGCCCAGATCGGACGCGAACTCTTTGCCGGCGACCGCCCGGAGAAGGCGATCCCGTATCTGCAGATCGCCGCTTCCGAAGGCGACGCCGCCGCGGTCCGCCTGCTCATGCAGGCCGCGGAGACGGGACGCGGGATGAAGCAGGATCGGAAGGCCGCGTTCGATTTCGCCCTCCGTGGCGCGACCATGAAGGATCCCGCCGCGATGCTCGCGCTCGGGAGAAAATACGAAGCCGGCGACGGCGTGCGTTCCTCCGCCGTGCTTGCGGCGACCTGGTACGACCAGGCCGCGCGCGCCGGCAGCGCCGAGGCCGCCGACGAACTCCGTGCGATCAGGGGGTACTGAGATGGCCGACCATTCCAATCCGAAGACCCTGAACGATACCGGCGATGCCTATTTCTACGGCATCGGCAGACCGGTCAACCGCGAACTCGCCTATACCTACTACAAGCAGGCTGCCGATCTCGACAATCCCGTCGGCTATCACAATCTCGGCCAGTATTTCGCCGCGAAGGGCGACTACAAGGCCGCGATCGTCCACTACGAGAAGGCGAAGGCCTTTCTCCATACGCCGTCGTTCATGGCGCTTGCGCGCATGTACGAAACCGGCGTGGGCGCCCGCCGGAACAAGGGCAAGGCCTTCAAGATGTATCTCGGCGCCGCGAAACTCGCGGACGTCGAAGCCTATGACGCCGTCGGCCTCTGCTACAAGAACGGGACCGGCACGAAGAAGGATCCCGTCAAGGCCGGGGAGTGGTTCCGCAAGGCCGCGGATCAGAACGACGCGGTCGGCTGCTGCCAGCTCGGCCTGCTCCTGATGACGGAAAAAGCCTACCGGAAAGATCCCGAGGAGGCCTTTTCGTGGCTCGACAAGGCGGCCACCGCCGGCAACGTCGAAGCGATGAAGACGCTCCTGGCGGTCTATCTCGAAGGGAAGCATCCCGCCTTCCGGAAGAAGTCGCGCCAGCACCTGTCCGAGATGGCGTTCTATTACCGCGAACTGCTCGCGAAGGCCGGCGACGCCGAGAATCTTCGCATCGTCGCGGACTCCTACCACGACGGCGCCGGAGTCGCCCGCGTCAACCATGAGAAGGCGGCCTTCTTCTACAAGATGCTGCTCGACCGCGGCGATCCCGCCGGCAAATACGGCTACGGGGTCTCGCTTCTCTATGGCCACGGGATCGGGATCGACCTCGGCGAGGCGAAGCGCCTCCTGCTCGAAGCCGCGCGCGACAAGCATCCGCTCGCGATGACCCGTCTCGGCGACGCCGCCCGCACCGGCCTCGGCATGGAGGTCGACAACGAGGAAGCGAAGAAGTGGTACATGGAAGCCGCCCGCCTGCAGGAGCCCGAAGCGATCATGGACCTCGGCCTGCTCAACTACCGCGGTCAGATCGAGGGGGCGAGCCCCCAGCTCGCCTTCAACTACGTCGACACCGCCGCCAAGAAGGGCTACGTGCCGGCCTGGTACTGGCTGGGCATCTTCCGCGACAAGGGAATCGGCTGCCCGAAGGACTTCGACGAGGCGGAAAAGGCGTTCGCCAAGGCGATCGCCGGGGGAAACGTCGGGGCGAAGTACAAATACGCCTCGATGCTCTTCGACGAACTGCCCCTCAGGAACATCAACGTCAAGAAGGCGGACGCCGCCTGGGCCGAGTGCCGACGGCTGTTCGAAGACTATGTCGAGGATCCGCAGCACAATCCGGCGAACAACGCCTACTCGATGTATTATCTCGGACTCATCCACCGCGACGGAAAAGGCACGGCGGCTTCCCGCCGCCGCGCCCGCTACTGGTTCGAATCCGCCGCCGAAGCCGGTCTCGGCAAGGCGATGGTGGAGATGTACCGCATCCTGCGGGAAACCGAGTTCGCGGCCGCGAAGGAGTGGCTCGACCGCGCCGCCGCGGACGCGCAGAACGCCGACGCGCTCTTCGAGAAAGGCATGCTCCTGCTCGACGGCGGTCCGCAGGTCCCGGCCGATGCGAAGGCGGGGCGCGCCCTGCTCGATGCCGCCGCCCGCCTGAACCACAAGGGCGCGATCGAAAAACTGATGCTCCTTTAGGAGGGATCGCATGAAACTGCTTCTCCACGTCTGCTGCGCCCCGTGCAGCGTCATGTGCGTCAAGACGCTCCGGGAAGCCGGCGTCGACGTCACCGCGTACTGGTACAATCCGAACATCCATCCCTTCACCGAATACCAGGCGCGGAAGGAATCGTTCGCGACCTATGCGGAATCGATCGGGATGCCCGTCGTCTGGAACGACGTCTACGGTCTTCGGCCATTCGTCGAACGGGCGCTGGCCGATCTTGACAACCGCTGCGCCGGATGCTACGAGGAACGATTGCGGAAGACCGCGGAAGCCGCGAAAGAAGGCGGTTACGACGCGTTTTCGACAACCCTCCTCATCAGTCCCTACCAGAAGCACGAGACGCTCCGCGAAGTCGCCTTGAGGATCGCCGCCGAAGTCGGGATCCCCTTCCATTACGTCGATTTCCGTCCCTTCTTCCGGGAAGGTCAGAAAATCGCACGCACGCTTCCGGTCTACATGCAGAAGTACTGCGGCTGCATCTTTTCCGAAGAGGAGCGCTACCGCCCGTCCCGCAAGAACTGACGCCCACCCGGCGTCTTTTTTTCCGGTGAAATCGCGTCCGCTCCTTGCGCCTGAACCGCGGCGATGTTACAATGAATCCAGTCATCAACGCAGGAGGGATCCCATGAACTTTCCCCATCAGGATTTCGAAAAAGCTTCATGCAAGGACGCGAACGTTGAGAAAGGTCTTCTCGTCGACCTCTTCGACAAGATCCGCGACGACCGGTTCGACGTCCACTCGATCGTATTCGTCAAAGACGGCGTCAAAGTGTTCGACGCCTATGCCCGCGGTTTCGGCCCGGGCGTCGCGGAAGAAACATACTCCATCTCCAAATCGTTCACGAGCGTCGCCATTGGCATTCTCGCCGACCGTGGCCGGATCGGTCTGGATGACCGGATCCTTCCCTATTTTCCCGCGGTGAAGAGCCATCTTCCCGCCTACGACGGAATGACGGTCCGCCATCTCCTGACGATGACGACCGGACGCAACGAAGACCTGTTCGAACGGCTCTGGAAGGCGGCCGACCCGGTCGGCGACTTCTTCATGATGCCGGTGGCGGACGCTCCGGGCTCGCGGTTCTTCTACGACAATACGGCGACGTTCCTGCTGTCCGCGATCGTCACGAGCGTCACCGGCATGCTCCTGAACGACTTCCTGCAGGAGACGCTTTGGCCGAAACTGCAGATTCCGAAACCGTTCTGGACGCAGCACGGCGGCTACAATCTGGGGGCGACCGGGCTTCGGCTCGACGCGATCTCGCTCGCCAAGTTCGGCCATCTGCTCCTGAACGACGGCATCTGGCGCGGCGAGACGATCGTTTCGAAGGACTACCTCCGCGAAGCGACGTCGCTGCAGATCGCGACGCCCGAGGCCGGCGGCCCGCGCGACCGCTTCGGTTACGGGTTCCAGTTCTGGATCAACGATTTCGGCGATTTCCGATGCGCCGGCCTCTTCAAGCAGTATGTCGTCGTCGACCGCGCGCACAACGTCGTATTCGCGATCCAGGCTTATGAGCAGCGCGAGCTGCTCGATCTCGTCACGAGCTACATCCTGCCCGCCTGCCGCAAGGGATGGCTCTATGACAACTACACCCTCCGCACGTACATCCAGCGATTCCATGACGAGTCCGCCCCGATCCTCGAAGAGGAGAAGCGCACCCGGACGATCTGGTGATCCCCGCATGCAAAACGCCCCGGCTGACCAGGCCGGGGCGTTCTGCGTTTCATAAGGGGAAAAGAGTGTTCGGGTGCCCGCGAGGGGGAGGCGCGGGCGGAGGAGAAAATGAAGAAATGTCGTGCAGCTTCATCGGATGCGCCATCATTCTACCGCCCCCGCGTGGAAATCCGGTGACGCGGCCGTGAGGAAACGGTGATTTCGGAAAACGGCGCCGGAAATGTCGCCTCGGGAGACGTCGCATTGCCTTTTCCGGTGGACACGGCGAGCCGTATTTGATATAATAGGTTGAACATTCCAGGGAATGATTTTTCGGTGTGAGATGGAAATCAAGACATTCGCGGAAACCCTAAAATTCAGAGTCGATCAGCCCCATGCGGCGATCGGGATCGTCAACGGATATTTCGCCACGTTCTTCGCGGGAAAATCCGGATTTTCGGTCGTTCCGTATTTCTCCTTCCCGCTTTCCCGGGATGTCGACGACGAGCTCGTCGCCGCGCTCCGCGTTTCGCTTGCGGACGCTCGCGTCGAAGTCGGCGCCGAAAAGGACGTGCTGTTCCTCGCGTTCGACGAACCGATCGCCACGTTCCGACCCGATGCCCTCGACGACGTCAAGAAATCGCTCGAACGCGTCACGAACGCGATCGCGCTCCGCGGGCTGTCGCAGCCGACCGTCTGCAAGTTCTGCGGTCTTCCCGGCGCCGACTGTTATCACTACAAAGGCGGCGTGCACCGGCCCGTCCATGCGGCATGCCTCAAGGAGTATCTCGCCACCGAGGAGCCTCCATCGACGCCTTCGAAACCCGTCGTCGACGGCGCGACCCTGGTCCGGAGCGTCTTGTACGCTCTCGCCGGCGGACTCGCGGGCGCGGTTCCGGCGATCCTCGCATCCGTCTGGATCCCGCTCCTCTATCCATTCTTTCTCGCCCTCGTTCCCTTGGGCAGTTTCGCGGGATACAAGTACGGCAAAGGCGTCGTCGAACGGTCGATGATCCTGTTCGTGACCCTCTATGACGAGTTTCTCGCGTTATCCGTCATCTTCTGGTTCTGGAACCTCTCGGCGCGCGCCGCGGATCTCTCGCTCGGCGCGTATCTCGGCCTCCAGCCGCTCGCATCCATCATCGACGCCGCCATCGGCATGACGATGGCGTCCTCGGGCATCATCGCATCCCGCCGGCTCCTGCCGGCCCGCAAACTCTGAAGGAGGCGTTTCCATGGAACTCGGCAATTATAATGATCTGACGGTGTTGCGCGAAACCGACATTTCCTGGCTCCTCACCGACGGCGAGAACGAAATCTTCCTGCACAAGAAGGAAGCCGATCGCCGCTATGCCGAGGGCGAACGGCTCCGCGTCTTCCTCTATGTCGACTCTCAGGGCCGACCGGCCGCGTCGACGAAAGCTCCGCTCGTCACGACCACGACCGCCGCGTTCCTCGAAGTCGTGTCGATCAACCACGAATACGGCGTCTTCCTCGCCAACGGCATCGCCAAGGACCTGCTCCTCTCGAAGGACGACCTGCCCCTGTCGGTCGCCGCGTGGCCGGTCGTCGGCGATCGCCTCTTCTGCACCGTCAAGGTGAAGAAGAACCTGCTGTACGCCAAGCAGGTCGCCCGCAAGACGGTCGCGACGATCCTCGTTCCCAAGACCGGCCTCGAGCCCGATACCTACGTCACCGCGATCGTCTCCTATTTTCTCGTCGAGGGCATCGTCCTCTTCACCGAACTCGGACATGAAATCTTCGTGCACGAGAACAATACGCGGAAAAAATACCGCCTCGGCGAGACGGTCTCCGTCAAGATCCTCAAGATCAACCCCGACGGCGAGGCCGTCGGCACGCTGATCCAGCAAAAGGAAGAGATGCTGCAGCCGGACGCCGACGCCCTCCTTGCCTATCTCGAAGCCCACGCCGGGCAGATGCGCTTCACCGACGCCTCCGCCCCCGAAGACATCCAGGCCGCGTTCCACATGAGCAAAGGCGCGTTCAAGCGCGCGCTCGGGACGCTCTACCGCGAAGGCCGCGTCGAACTGCGGCCTGACCTGACCAGACTCGTCATCAAAAAGTGACACCCCATTCCTGAATCCAGGAAAATCCGAAGAATCGAAGGTATCGTCCAATGGGAAGAGCCCATGAAGTGAGAAAAGAAGCGATGGCGCGCACCAGCCTGCTGAAAAGCAAGGTCTATTCGCGCTTCGGCAAGGAAATCTACATGAACGCGAAGGCGGGCGGACCGGATCCGGATACCAACCTCTCGCTCCGCAAGTCGATCGAGAAGGCGAAGGCCGCACAGGTTCCCGCCGACGTCATCAAGCGCAACATCGAAAAAGCAAAGGGCGGCACCGGAGAAGACTATACGCCGGTCCGCTATGAAGGCTTCGGCTGGGGCGGATCGACGATCATCGTCGAGTGCATGACCGACAACGTCAACCGCACCTTCGGCGAAGTCCGTTCCATCTTCACCAAGACCGGCGCGAAGATCGGCATCGCGGGCAGCGTCATCCACCAGTACCAGTACGTCGCGCTCGTTTCCGCCGAGGGCATCAGCGAAGACGAGGCGCTCGAGGCGGTCATGAACGCCGGCATCGAGGCGCGCGACATCAAGACCGAGGACGGCGTCGTCTCCGTCATCGGCGAGCCGACCGACCTCGATTCCATCAGGGACGCCGTCGTGGCGGCAAAGCCGACGGCGAGCATCGTCGACGAGCGCGTCACCTACCTGCCCAACGATTACGTGACCCTCGACGAAGACGATCTCGGCAAGTTCTACCGGTTCCGCGACATGACCGACGAACTCGACGATGTCCAGGAAGTCTACACGAACATCGACTTGCCCGTCGAAGAAGAGTAAACGCAAAGATGCAGACCCTTTAGGGTCTGCTTTTTTTCGAAAAAGATACATTTCGCTATCGAAACGAACGCTTCTGTGATATAATAAACACGAGGTGAGTGCCATGAATCTGCCCAACCGCCTGACGATGTTGCGCATCGTCCTCATTCCCGTCATGATCGCGATCTACCTCTTAGAAACCATCCTCGGACCCTGGACTTATGTCGCGATGGGAATCGTCTACGTCGCCGCCTCCTACACCGACTATCTCGACGGTGCGATCGCGCGCAGACGGAACATCGTCACCACCTTCGGCAAGTTCATGGATCCGCTCGCCGACAAATTGCTCGTCATGACCGCGCTTCTGATCCTCGCGGATGTCGACGCGAAGAACCTCGTCGTGGGTCTGTGGATGCCGTTCTGGGCGCCGATCATCGTGCTCGCCCGCGAACTGATCGTGACTTCGATCCGGCTCGTTGCTGTCGGCGAGGGCACGGTCATCGCCGCCTCGAAGCTCGGCAAGGCCAAGACGGCCGTAACGATGGGCGCGACGGCCTACTACTTCTTCGTCGTCCCGTGGAATCTCCACGTCGCGTTCGATGCCGTCGGCATCGCCTTGATGGCGGCCGCGATCGCGCTGACCGTCGTCTCCGGGGCTGACTATTTCTGGAAAAACCGCAAGTCGATTTTCGCATCGGTCTGACAAGAAACCGGACCGGGACGGCGTAACATATTCACCGAGATTGCAGGAGGAACCCCCCATGGCTGACGAAAAACGCAAGAAAAGTCTGGAAATCGCGCTTCGGGAAATCGAGAAGGAGTACGGCAAGGGCGCCGTCATGATTCTCGGCGAGGAGCAGCAGAACATGCAGGTCGAAGCGGTCTCGACCGGATCGATCAAGCTCGACGCGGCGCTCGGCGTCGGCGGCTATCCCAAAGGCCGCATCGTCGAAATCTTCGGACCGGAATCGACCGGCAAGACGACCTTTGCCCTCCATGCGATCGCGGAAGTCCAAAAAAGCGGCGGCTATGCGGCGTTCATCGACGCGGAACACGCCCTCGATCCCGAATACGCGAAGCATCTCGGCGTCGACATCGATTCGCTCATCCTCTCGCAGCCCGACACCGGCGAACAAGGACTCGAGATCGCCGAAGCGCTCGTCCGCAGCGGCGCGGTCGACATCCTCGTCGTCGACTCGGTCGCCGCGCTCGTCCCCGAAGCCGAAATCCGCGGCGAAATGGGCGACGCGCACGTCGGCCTCCAGGCCAGGCTGATGAGCCAGGCGATGCGCAAGCTGTCCGGCGTCCTGTCCAAGTCGAACTGCATCGCCATCTTCATCAACCAGATCCGCGAAAAGGTCGGCGTCATGTTCGGCAACCCCGAAACGACTCCCGGCGGGCGCGCGCTCAAATTCTACGCTTCCGTCCGGCTCGACATCCGCCGCGGCGAACAAATCAAGGAAGGCAACGAGATCATCGGGAACCAGGCGCGCGTGAAAGTCGTCAAGAACAAGGTCGCTGCGCCATTCAAAACCGCCGAAATCGATCTCATCTTCGGCCGCGGCATCTCCCGCTCGGGAGAGGTCGTCGACCTCGGCGTCGAACTCGACATCATCAAGAAGAGCGGTTCGTGGTTCGCCTACAACGATCAGAAGATCGGCCAGGGTCGTGAAAACGTGAAGCGCTACCTGGAGGAAAACCCGGCCATCCTCGAGGAAATCGCCCTTCTCGTCCGCAGCAAATACAAACCGACCGCGACTTCGAAAGAACCCGCTTAGGAAAACCCCCCGCGGTGAAATGATAAGATGTTGGTAGACACATAAAGAACCCTTATGTGTTCATCAACATCTTTTTCTTTTGCTTTTTTTTGTGATTGTCCACTTTGTTTTTTTGGCATTGTTTCATTTAG
>Ga0172375_10001491_pt1 | contig 37693 bp, 41 predicted proteins | sample LakKiv1m_FD_114537 | JGI IMG/M metagenome (GOLD analysis project Ga0172375, IMG submission 114537) | Freshwater microbial communities from Kabuno Bay, South-Kivu, Congo - kab_092012_11.1m | ecosystem: Environmental > Aquatic > Freshwater > Lake | place: Democratic Republic of the Congo... | reverse complement strand
GGGGGGGGTGTCCGTGGTGCCCTCGTGGGTTGTGGTGAGGCTGTAGAGGGTATTGGCGGCAACCGGCAGGTCGATGGCGCTGGTGGCGGTGCCCGGGTCTGTACCGGTTAGGGTATAGTCGAAGCTGGTGGTGCTGACGTGCGGGGTGAGCCGCAGGACAGTGGTCTGCTCGTAGGTGTCGCTGTTCCAGATGAGGCTCACCGCCAGGGCATGGTCCACCCCGTAATCGACCACTACATCCGTGGGGCCGTCGTTCGGGATTGGCGGCGGGATGTAGATGGTGATCGGCCCTACCGGCGGCGTGGGGAGCGGTGGCGGGGTGGTATCTTCGGGTGGCGGCGGGGTGTAGGCCAAGCCACCACCAGAATCGTCACCGCTGCCGTTCGACGACGAGCCGCCATTGCCGCTGGTGTCGCTGCTATGGCCCTGCATCTCGTTCTCGGTGGCCGGCCGCACCACCGGTTTGCCGTCTGCTCCGGTGATGGTGGCGCTCTGGCCGGCGGCAACCATGCTGACCAGGTCAGGCATTTTGTTGTTGAAGAAGTAGCCCTGGCCTTCCTTGAAGGTGGCGCCGCTCAGGCCATCCTGATGGTAGGTGAAGAAGTCGGTGCCGCGCACGCCGCAGGTGGCGATGGGGGTCTTGACCTCGAAGCGGTTCGCCTCCTGCTGGCCGAAAATCTGCCCCACCTTCTTGGGCACGATGGACTGGATCTTGCCGCGGGGCAGCCCGATCTGGGCGTCGGTGCGCTTGTCGCCGATCAGGAATTGGTTGATCGCCATCTCGGTGGAGCGGGCCACCCGGATGATGGTGCCGTCGTCGAAGGTGATCTCGGCGCGGCCCTCCTTGCGGGTGCGGACCGAGTCGCCGACCTGGACTGGTTCGCCCTGTTTGGCCGCATGGGCCGCCTTGCCGGTGGGAATGAGATCCACGGTGCCCTGCACCACGGTGAGGCTCCCCACCTTCTGGGCCAGGGCGGCCCCCGGCAGCGCCAGGGCCAGGCCGACAGTGAGGAGAAGAATGATGAACCGTTTCATGGGGTGCCTCCTTCCCCTCAGGCGGGGTTGTATGTCACAGGTTGCATGTGAAAGTGTTCGGAAAACACGATGGCCATGCCATCGCGTTCGTGCCGCAGAACCTTGCCCGCCAGCCGGACCAGGGTGGAGTTGGCGGGCTTGACGTTGCGGAAGAGTTCGGCCAGCAGGGTCAGTTCCACCAGTACCTCGGTGCCCACGGGCAGTACCGCGTCGGTCTTGAAAAAGGCGCCGCCAGCCGAGACATTCGCCGTGGTCAGGGTGAAGATATTTTCCCCCTTCCCCGGCCCAGCGGCCACCTTCGCCGGCAGGGCGATATCGAAGCGCTCCAGACGCCGCCGGTTGGTCTCTTTCATGGTTGTTCCCCGTGGTTAGGGTGCGTCGCCCCAGTGGCATATGACGCAAGACTTTCATTTCTTGATTCCACCATAAGCGTGTGCCAGGCAGAATGGTATCGGCGCAGGGGTTGATTTTGGGTACTGTTTTACGTTGTGGGGAGGGATGAGAAAAGTACGACTCTGGTATGAGAAATGACCGCCTTGTGATGTGCTTACAGGTTGTTGGCGGCCCAGAAGGCGGCCTGGAGGCGGTTGGGGACGTCGATTTTTTTGTAGATGTTGTAGATGTGGGTTTTGACCGTGCTGGGGCTGATGCAGAGCTGGTCGGCGATCTGCTGGTTGGCGGCGCCGCCGGCGATGAGGGTGAGGATTTCGATTTCGCGCCGGGTGAGGACCGTGGCCTTGCCGCTGGCGGCAACCGGGCGGGAGTTGCTGTTCAGGTAGCAGTTGGTGAGCACGGTGCGCGGCGCCCAGATTTCACCGGCAAAGAGGGCACGGACGCCCTTGAGGAAGAGGGGCGGTGGATCGTTTTGGAAAAAGACGCCCTTGGCCCCTCGGTCCAGCGCCTGCTCGGCGATGGGGTCGCTGTTCTCCACGTTGAAGATGGTAACCAGATAGGCGCGGAAGAGGTGGGCGTTTTTGGCTTTCGGTTGTCGCAGGATTTCCCTGACCTCTTTCCCGTGCCAGTCGAGGAGAAGCAGGGTTGGGGTGGACGGCTGGGGCGATAGTTCCGCCAGGCAGGTATGCACTCGGCAGGGCAGGGCACAGTGGCCGGCCAGGAAATCGGCCAGCAGCTCGTTTTCCAGCCGGTTGGGGCCGATGATCACGATCTGCTGTTGCGTTTCCGTGGCTGACATGGAGTTAGAAGCGGTATTCCAGCCCAGCGGTGTAGAGTTCGCGGTCGTAGTCGTAGACAGCGATGTTGGATTTCTGCCGGGTCGAGGTGTACTGGCCGATGAGGCTGGCGTTTTTCATGAACTCCCAGGTGAGGCCAACGGAGCCCTGGTATTTTTCATCATCGCGTTTTTTGTGTTCGAATGGGGCCGCGGCAAAGGAATGGTTGTTGTTGTAATCCTCCAGGTACATCTGGCCGCTCACCTGGAGGGTGACCTTGTCGTACACCAGATAGGAAAGGTTCAGCGAGAAGTTGTGGCCGTCCTTGTCCCAGTTGGCGCCATCGGCCTTGGCCCGGTCGTAGTCGTAGCGCAGGTTGCAGAAGGCGCCTTCCGTGAAAAGCCAGATCCAGCTTGCCGAGCCGCGCATCCCTTCGCTGTCGCGGTCTTCATCCGGATCCTGCGGGATGTTGTTTGGACTGTTGTAGGTGTATTCGTTGACGCCATAGCCGGCAAAGAACTCAACGAGATGGCTCTTGCCGATGAGGTGGCGGTAGAGGGGGCCCACGGTGAAGGTGTCCAGGTACTGCTTCTGGCTGGGGTTGCGGACCAGGATGTTGTTGTAGTCGAGCCTCAGATTGATGGAGGAGGTGCCGAAACTGTAGCCCGGGATGAGGGTGAGGCTGTTGCTGATGAGGTCCTGGGTGGTGGCGAACTCGTTATGGTAATTGGCGTAGAAGGCGTACTGGGCATTCATGACCCAAGGCCCATTGAGCTTGGGCAGGTAGTTGAGCCGCAGCGAGGTGGCGGTGACGGCGCTGTCGGTGTCGGTGATGTTGGGATCGCTATATTGCCCATCGGCGGGGTTGGAGATCACGTTGGTGTCAAACTGCTCGAAAAGGCCCAGGGTGACGCGCAGGGGTTTTTCGATCTCGATGCGTTTCTCCACCACGTCGAGGTACTGGCGGGCAAATCCGGCCAGGTCGGTCTGCGGCGACTGCTGGATCGCGGTCTGCAACCGCACCTTGGCCTGCTCCAGCTTCTGTTCCTTGAGCAGCGCCATGCCCACCTGGAGGTCCACGGTTTGGCCCAGCTTCGGCTCGATGGCCTTGGCCTGCTCGAAGGCGGCGATCGCCTCTTCTTGCTTGCCCTGCTGCTGGAGGATGAGCCCTTTCAGGAAGGCGACCTTGGCGGGGAATATCCGTTCCTTTTCCGCCACCGCGACCCACTTCATGGCCGCCTCGGTGTTCTCCGGCGAGGGGCGGCGGTAAAGCACCTCCACCAGTTCCACCAGTGCCTCCTTGATCCGCGGGGCCAGCGTCGCGGCCTCGCGCAGGTTGGTGATCGCCTCCTCGTACTGGCCGGTCTGCTTGTAGGCCATGCCGAGGAAGAAGGCGGCCGAAGAGGAGGAAGGCTGCTCCGCGCGCGCCTTCATGAGGAGAGGGATCGATTCGGTGTACTGTTCGTCCTGGTAGAGGTCGATGCCCTGCTGTAGGGAGGCTGGTTGGCCCGGGGCAGCGATGGCCGGCTGGAATCCTGTCAGGAAGAGCAAGGCGGCCACCAGAATGGATAGGCGTTTGTTCATGGTCCCCCCTCCTTTTTACGGAATTATTGAACTGAAGCCTTGCCCGTACCACACCATAATGGCTGGCGGTTGTCAAGGGGATGTTGGGGGGCGAAATTGTTAGGTGGGTAGCTGGTGGAGGAGAACGGTGTCGCCGGGGTGCAGGGCCTTGCGGTTGGCCGGGATGAGCAGGATGGCGTTAGGGCTTTCGTTAGGTCGCGGCAGTCGGGCGAGGAGGGCGCCAGCCCGGGGATAGAACACCGCCGCTTTCAGATGGAGCACGCCGCCCTGGCGGACCTGAATCGGCGTGGCCAGCGTGGCTTTGACGGCGCGGGGCAGCGGTTGGCGGTCGCCTTGGGCCAGGCGGAGCAGCGGGGCGATGAGTTCGTGGAAAAGGAGATGGACTGCCGGCGGCGGGCCGGGCAGGGCGATGAAGAGTAGGCCGTTGATTATCGCCGCCAGGGTCGCTTTGCCGGGGCGGACCTTGAGGCGGTGGTAAAGGAAGCGGCCGCCAAGCTGGGTGATGGCGTGCTCGACCAGGTCATATTTGCCCGGCCCCATGCCGCCGGTGGTGATGCAGAGGCTCAGGCGTTGCGACTGGGCCGTGGTCAGGCTGGCGGTGAGGGCGGCCACGGTGTCCGGCACGGTGCCGAGATTTACGGGTACGGCGCCGTACTGCCGGATGAGCGCTCCAAGCAAGGGGCGGTTGCCACTTACGATCTGGCCTGGTTTCAAGCCGGCGGGGTTTTCGGCCAGCTCGTTGCCGGTGCAGAGGAAGCCGATGCGTGGCCGGGCGTGGGTCATGAGTCGTGTTACCCCGGCCGGGGCCAGCCGCGCCAGATCGTAGGGCATCACTGGTCGGCCGGCCGGGAGGATGAGTTGACCGGCTCGGCAATCGGTGCCGGGCCGGCGGAAGTTGGCCTGGCACTGGAGCGGGCTGTTCAAGCGGATGCCCCCCGCTGTTTCGTGGACTTCCTCGAATGGTACCACCGCATCGGCTCCGGCCGGCAGTCGGGCGCCGGTCATGATGCGCAGGGTTTCGCCTCGCGCCAGTAAGAGGTCAGCGGTGTCGCCCGCGGCGATTTCACCGCGGACGGTGAGGGCTACCGGGCTGGTGGCCGAGGCGTGGCGCAGGTCGCGGCTCCTTACCGCAAAGCCGTCGCGGGTCGATTGGCGGAAGGTGGGCACGGCGAAGGGGGCGCGGACCGGGGTGGCGATAATCCGGCCCACGGACTCGGCCAGGGGGAGCGATTCGGTGGCGGTCGGTGTCACCTGTTGGCGCAGGACTTTTTGGGCGGCGGTCAGGGTCAGCGGGGGGGGCACTGCCGGGGGCGTTGTCAGGTCTTCCGGGTGGTTCACGTTGTGGAAGGTGGAGAGGTCTGGCACCACGGTGAGGATTTCTCCCTCCGCCACTTCGCGAACCTTGAGGTCGGCAAAAAGCCGCCAGAGTTTGCGTTGGCCCTGGCCCAGATGGCGGGCAATGAGTGGCAGGCAGCGTTTGTGATAGACCGCGTGCAGTGGTTCGCGGCCATTGGCGAGACGGGGCAGCACCACATCCCATTTCTTGCCCTGGGCGCAGAGGAAGCGGATGATGGCGGCGTTCAGGTTTGGCATGTCGCAGGCCACCACCATGGCCCGTTCCGCCTTGATGGCGGCGAGTGCCGCGTGTAGGCCGGCCAGCGGCCCGGCCTCGCGGTATGAATCGCCCACCATCGGCCAGTCGAGGAAGCGGTAATTTTCCGGTGTATTGGTCACCAGCAGGCGTTCGGAGAAGAGGGGTTCCAGCACGGAGGCGACCCGGCTGATCAGCGGCTCGCCCTGGCAATCAGCCAGTGCCTTGTTGCTGCCGAAACGGGAACTGGCGCCGCCGGCCAGGATCACGCCAGCGATGCCCTTGATGGGTGAGGCGGCCATTGTTCAGCCTTTGGCCGGCAGGTCGAGGTCGATGGTGAGGGTGAGTTGGCGGGCTTGCTCGCAGCCGCGCAGCGATGAGACCATGCCGCCCACGGACTTGCGGAGGAATTCCTCGACAAAGCGGTTGAGCGGGATTGCCACCCCGTCGGCCACAAGCTGCGTCTGCTGGCGGGGCTGGCCCTTGAGGAAGCGTTCGGTCAGGAAATCGGCCAGGCCGGCGATGTCGGCCGGGGCGAAGCAGGGCAGGTCGCTGCCGGGCGGCGTGTCGCTCACATAGGCGAGCCAGCTGGCGTCGCGTTCCAGCGGCGCCTCGTTTACCGGCTTCCGGAAGACCTCGATCTTGGGCAGCCCGGTCTGTTTGTAACCCTCGGTGAGGATTATATCGACCGTGCTGAAATACCGGGCAGCGAGTTCCGCCGGCGCCAGGTCGCGGTCAGTATCCCTCACCAGGCCGATGCCAGTGGGCGAGGCGAGGAGCACGGCAGCGGCCCCGGCCTGCTTGTGGCGCCAGGTATCCTTGCCCGGGGTGTCGAAGGCGAAGTCGTGGACGTGGTGCTTGATGGTGCCGACCCGGTAGCCGCGAGCGGAGAGTTCGGGGATTAGCCGTTCGAGCAGGGTGGTCTTGCCGCTGTCCGGCCGGCCGACCAAGGCGACGATCGGGGGGAGCATGATGGCGTTTCTGGCCATCAGCCCGGCGGCCAGGACAAGGAGCGGCCGCCCAGCACGTGCAGGTGCAGGTGGAATACGGTCTGGCCGGCCTGGGCGCCGTTGTTCATTACCAGCCGGAAGTCGGGGGCGCCGTTGGCGGCGGCCAGTTCCGCCCCCTTGCGCATCAGCTTGCCGATGAGCGCATCGTCGGTTGGGGTAGTTGCGGAGGGGCCGCTCAGGTGTTTCTTCGGGATGACCAGGAAGTGGGCGGGTGCCTGGGGGGAGATGTCCCAGAAGGCAACTAATTCGTCGTCCTCGTATAGCTTCCTGGCGGGGATCTCGCCTTTGCTGATCTTGCAGAAAATACAGTCGCTGGCCATGCGTTGCCTCCACCATGGTTGGTAGGATAGGCCAAAGATACCGATGGCACCGGGGGATGTCAATTTTTTCATGGCGGCAAGGCGAGAAAAGTCCTCGTCTTCCGCGTGGATTTTAGGTAGGTTGGGGGCGATTTTGGGGCAAGGGCCAAGGTCTTACGGAGGGTGCACCGATGCGACAGTTTTTGATCGACGAATTGAGCCGTGAAGAGCGGGATAATCTGGAAAGTTACCTGAAGCGCACGGTGAAGGAGGCGCCGATGGAGGGGATCTTTTGGCTTGAGTTGCCCCCCGGCCTCTGGGGCAGCGCGCAGCAGGGCCACGATTCCTGCGGCCCCTTCTATTTCGGGATCGAGCTGACTGAAACCAAGCTGATTGCTGAATTACTGGTGCGTAGCGAATCAAACCTGCACTGCTCGTGCATCAGCTACGCCACCCAGAGTCAGCGGGAGTTCCTGTTGCGCTTCCTCGACACCATGCTGGCCGAGGAGCGGATAAAGGCCTGAGCTTGATTCCTTTCTTTGCGTGCCCAAAGAAAGGGCACCCGGTCACTGGTCCGCCTGCGGCGGATTCCCTGCGCTCCGCGAAGACGCCGGGAGTTTGAAAACTCGGCTTCGCCTCGAACAGTTCAAACTCCTTATTCGGCGTCTTCTGTGGTGCTCGGCGGCGTGAGACGGGGAGAAGGGCCTCAATAAAAACCAACAAAAAAGGCCCCTGCCGGTATCAGGCAGGGGCCTTGTCGCTTCAAGAATTCGGCACTGGGCCGAGGCGACTTACCACCAGCAGATGGTCTGGTCGACGTCGAAGACCATGTCCACCAGCTTGTCGTAGTCCGGGCTCTCAACGTTCAGGTTGAAGCTCTGGCACTCGCGGCCCTCGGAGACGATCTCCACCAACTTCTTCACGTCATCGTTCGCTTCGGAACGGTATACATGCAAGAGTTTCATCGTTACACTCCTTGTTTATCCTTAGCTTTTGTCGGAACGCATGATGCCGTAAGGCACGATGATGTCCAGATCGCGCAACTGCTTGCCGATCTCCTCCAAGGTGATCTTGGTCAGACCATACTTCTCCACGTTGGCGTCCTCGGTGGAGTACACCTCGCCTTCCATGTCGCGGACCCAGTCGATGTTTTCCTTGTGGTAGTCGCTCAATTCCGGCAGCTCGTTGTACATAATATAGGAGTAGGAGAACATATTCTCGACGGCCAGACCCAGGGTGGAGCGGATGCCGTCCAAGGTGTACTCCTTGTTCACCAGCATAAATCCTACTTTCTTAGACATGGTTCCTCTCCTTTACAGGGTCAGGTAGCATTCGTAGTCTTCGATGATCTCGCCGTGCTGGGCCTGGGTGGCCATCTTCTTGGCCTCTAGGCCCGGCGGGATGTCGGCCGGATCGTAGCCGGCGTTCTTGTAGCTGTCCACGCAGATGGAGATGTCGTCCACCAGCTTGGAAAGCTCAAGGAAGTTCGGACACTTGGTCAGATGGACGCCGTACCAGCTAAAGAACACCTTGACCTTGGAACCCTTGGCCTTGGCGGCCTTGCAGATCCCCATCACGTGCCGCATGTTCTGGGGAGAGGTCACGAAAATACCCAAACTTTTAGCCATGATACCCTCCTTGAGGTATGTAAGACGCGCCGCGCTGCAAGCGTGGTGCGTCGGGCAGATACGTTGGTTCGCGGGAGCCGCTTACTTTTTCTTGATGTAGAAGCGGATGAAGCCGGAGTCCTCTTTTTCGCCGAGGTACTCATGGCCGGAGCGGGCACACCAGCCCGGCAGGTCGTTGCGGGAACCCGGATCGGTGCCGAGGATCTCCAGGATTTCGCCGGAGTTGATCTTGTCCATCTCCTTCTTGGTGCGCAGCAGCGGCATGGGGCAGCTCAGACCCTTGGCGTCCAACGTGCTGTTGGCGGTGATGCCCGCCGGTGCGGTTTTGATGTCATCGCTCATGGATAATCTCCTTCGCAAGGTGTTGAAATTGATGATTCTTTGGAACCATAACTGGCTGGAAGCCTGCACAAAATCGTCAACAGCACGGGGTTGCCCGCCACTGTAAAATTATCGAAAATTGAGTCTCTACCAGCATTCAAAAATGATGTCAAGGGCAAAAATGAGTGATGATTCAGGCGCAAGGATGTGGCCCGGAAGGAGCTGTGGCAGCGGCGGTTGCCAGGGGGGTGCGCGGCCCCGCCAAGGCGTTGGGTGGGGTGGCGCAGCGGGGTTTCTCTTTGCGTGGCGGACAAACTTGACAAAAGTGGGGGGCACGGGTAAAGGGTTTGATGCCTTGTTGTTATTGATGGGCGGTTATATATATGGCGCGTATGCCTGGCCAGTAGGGCGGCTGGGTTTGTTTTTCCTTACTAACCATGGGGAGGAGTTATGAGTGAGAATGTCTTTGGAGGAAAGGTTAGAGAGCTTTATAAAAAGCTCTGCAAGGACGAGTGGGATTCGGTCACCGCAGGGATCATCGTTGCCTTTTTGAGCGTGCTGATTCTGGTGTGGGCCCGGCCGTGGGGCGCGGTTGGCGCGTTGCGGAACTGGGGCGAGTGGATCATTTACGGCCTCGGCTTCTGGGAGAAGCTCGGTTTCTGGGAGGCCGCGGCGCCCAAGTGCGCCCTCCTCGATACCGGCTCCATCATCGGCCTCGGCTTCATTGCTGGCGCCTTTATCTCAGCCAATCTGGGCGATAACTTTGACATTCGCATTCCTCCTGTCCTGGAGATGGTCAAGGGTCTGGTGGCCGGCATCTTCATGGGCGTTGGTTCGACCCTGGCCGGTGGCTGCAACGTGGGCGGCATGTACAATGCCATCGGCAACCTCGCCGCCAACGGCTTTGCCATGTGGTTCGGCCTGGTGCTTGGCGTAGTGCTTGGCCTTAAGTACATCTATTGGGAAATGGAGCATATCTCCTGGGGCTCCGGCGGCGCCAAGACCATCGAGTTCCCGGTGGCACTGCGCCGGGTCCTGGCCATTGCCGGTATCGCCGGCTTGGTCTGGGGCGCCTATGCCTATGGCGACCAAGTGGTCCTCTCCGCCGATTATAACAATCTGGCCGAGGGCAGTTATCTCGGCATTGCCGGCGGCCTCTCCGGCCTGTTGCTCATCGCCGCCGGCCTGGGCTACACCATGCAGCGCGGCCGTTGGTGCATGGTGCAGGCCTTTCGTGAGCCGCACATGACTGGCGACTGGACCCTGGCCCGTGGCGTCATGGTGAGCATCCTGGTGCTGGCCATCGGTGTGGCGGTAGTCAAGGCCACCGGCCTGCGTGAGCCGGTCCATTACGTGCGCGGCACCTTTGGCATCGGCGCTGTACTCGGCGGCTTAATTTTCGGCATCGGCGCCATGCTGGCCGGTGGCTGTGGTTCCGGCTCGCTCTGGCGGGTCGGTGAGGGCCAGGTCAAGTTGTGGATCACCGTGCCTTTCTTTGGGGTGACCAACGCCATCATGAACCCGCTGGTCAAGCAGTGGGGGTTGACCGAGGGCACCGCCGAGGCGGCCGGCCCGCTCGGCAAGTGGGTATATATGCCTGATGCCTTGGGCTATGGCGGCACTTTGGCCATTATCGCGCTAGCCATGGGCCTTTGGTACCTGATTGCCAGTTGGAACGAGGACACCAACAAGTTGATGGTGGAGATGTAATTTTACCCTTGGCTAACCAGTGTGTTGCGAGCCGCATCCCCGTCCGTGGGGTGCGGCTTTTTGTTGTGCCGCCGCAGGAGGGATGCCGCTTCTTCTCCCTTGACTTTCACGGTCAAGAGGGCATAGCATCACACTAGGCAAAGCAACAAATACCCATCCATCCCGGCGCTGCCGCGCCGGGATAACCGCCGTGGCCCCGATACATGGTTGAACCGGTAGCCGGATTGCATCACCATATCTCGCTTTCCTTGAGCCAGCTCCTCGCCCACGGCGAGATCATCGTCGTGGTGGACGATGACGCCGCCATCCGTGAACCGCTCCGACTTTGCTTCGAGGCGCACCACCTCGCGGTGGTGGAATGCGACAACGGTGCCGAACTCATGCGGCTGCTGGCCAGTCGCAACGTGGCCCTGGTGCTCCTTGATATCGGCCTGCCCGACACCGATGGCGTTTCCTTGCTGCCGCAGATTGTCGACCTTCACCCTGACGTGGCGGTGGTAATGCTCACCGGGGTGAACGACCTTAATGTGGCGCTTGATTGCATGCGCAAGGGCGCCACCGATTATCTTTCCAAGCCTGTACATCTGGACGAAATTTTCCATGTGGCCAAGAAGGCGCTGGAAAAGCGGCGGCTCATTCTGGAAAACCGCAAGTATCAAGCGGAACTGGAGGAGGCCCACTTCCGCATCCAGCTCCTGCACCAGCTCTCCATCAAGATGAACACCGTTTATTTGAGCACGGTGGAACTCGACGAAATCCTGCGCGCCATTCTGGTGGGGATCACCGCCCATGAGGGGCTAGGCTTCAATCGCGCCTTTCTGGCCATCTTCGAGAAGGGCGGCCGCCTGCTTAAGGGGCGCATGGCCATCGGCCCCAGTTGCCGCGAGGAGGCAGGCAAGATTTGGAGCGAGATGAAGGAACGCGAGATGAACTTCCTTCAGATCGTGCATAGCATGCGCGACGAGTGCAGCCGCGATGATTCGGCAGTGAATCGCATTGTCCAGGAGCTCTCGGTGCCCGCTACTGATGAGGATAATATCCTCGTCACCGCCGCTCGCTTGCGCCACAGCATCGCGATTTCCCCGGCCAATGGCTGTATGCCCGTGGTGCTGGAGCGTAAACGTTCGATTGGTGGCGCCGCCTGGATGCACCACGAAGAGGATGCCCCGCCGGTGGCCCCGCCGGCCCTTGCGGTGCCCCACGATCTCATTCGCCTTCTGGGGGAGGATTCCTTTGTGGTGGTGCCGATCTACTCGCTGGGGCAGGCCTTTGGCGTCATCATCGCCGACAACTACGTGACCCGCCGGCCGATTCTCGATTCCCACATCAGTTCGCTGGAACTCTTTGCCAGCCAAGCCAGTCTGGCCATCGAGCAGAGTCGCATGTACCTCGACATGCAGAAGAAGATCGCCGAATTGCAGGCGCTCTACGAGGAACTGGACAAGAACAAGGACCAGTTGGTCGCGGCCGAGCGTTATAGCGCCATCGGCCAGATGGCGGCGCAGTTGGTCCATACCATCCGCAATCCCATCACCTCCATCGGCGGAGTCTCGCGCATCCTGGCCAAGAAGACCACCGACGAAGGGTGGCTCAAGTATTTGAACGTCATCATCCGGGAGACCGCGCGGCTGGAATCGACCCTGGAGGAGTTGTTTGACTTTGTCACCGAGGGGGATATCCAGCGGGAGCAGGTCTTTGTGTGTAGCCTGGCCAAGAAAACCCTGCTGCTGCTCCAGAACAACATGGTCAGGCAGGGGGTGGCCTGGGAAATGGACTGTCCGGAGCCGGAGCCGATCCTCTCCGCCGATCCGCGCCAGTTGCGGCAGGTGCTGTTGCAACTCTTCAAGAATGGCATCGAGGCGATGCCAGATGGCGGCACCCTGGCTATCACCGTGCGGGTCGAGGCGGGCTGGGCGGAAATCCTGATTCACGACACCGGGGTCGGCCTTTCGGAAAGCCAGTTGGCCAAGGCCAAGGACCCTTTTTTCACCACCAAAACCTACGGTACTGGCATGGGGCTCACTTTGGTGGAAAAGGCGGTGGCGGCCCATGGCGGCGAGTTCTCCCTCAAGACCAGGGAAGGCGATGGCATGGAAGCGCGGGTGCGCTTGCCCCTGGCCTGAGACCCCCATCCCCGTGGCAGATACGCCCGCAAGATGACGATGAGAATTTCCGGTTTCCCCTCCCTCACGGAAATACGATATGCCACCGAGAGCGGCCGGGGCGCTCAGGCACCAGCCGGCCGGCCACCGCCATTTGTGGCCGGGGCGCTGATGCGGGGCAAGGTCATCGGCCTGACCCCCGAGGGCAAGGTACAGCGCGCCATCGGAGGGGGCACCATCGAGGCGCGGAGCGAGGTGGCGCTCAAGGTGGGCGCCGAGTTTTGGTTCGAAGTGCGGCAGGCCGGGGCTGAACCATGGCTGGCCTTGGCCGGGGAAAAGGGCGCGGCGCAGGAGGTGGTGCGGTTGCTGGCAGCGGGTAGCCCGGCGCTCAACCGATTGTTGCCGGCCCTGGCCGCGATGCTTGAAGCCGGTGCCGGGTTGCCGCCGGAGGAGCGAACGCAACTCGAAGCCCTGTTGCAGGGTTTGAGCGCCACGGCGTCGGGTGCGGAACCGGCGCCGGAGAAACTTGTGCTGCTGCTTTCCGCGTTGCAGGGCGGCAAGGGCGCAACTCCCATCGTGGCACCCTTGCTTGAACAACTGGCCAACTTGCTGGCGGAGTTACCGGTCGAGGGAGAGGCATCGGCCACCACCCTGGCCCGGGGTCATGCCCTGCTGGCGGCCATGGCCGAGAGCAATCAGCAGGTGCCGGCCCGGCATCAGCCGCTTTTTTGGCTCTTCCCCTGTTTTTTTGCCATGGGGGAAGGGGCTGGTAGCTGGCTGTTGCAATCAACGGCCGACGAAGAGGGCGCAGGGGAACCAGGCTATACCCTTTCCTTTTTCCTCGACATGAGCCGGTTGGGGGAGGTGCAGTTGCAGATGACGGTGCGGGGGGATGAGGTGCGCGGCGCCTTCCATCTTGCCGACCAGGCCGCGGTGGGCCATCTCCGCCGGGAATTGCCGGAACTCAAGGAGCGCTTGGCTGATTTGGGTTATCGGGTGGGGGAGTTTTCCTGCCAGCCGACCTGCACCCAGCTGCTGCAAGGATTGAAGCTGGCGCTGGAAGAGGCGGCCGGCCTCAATCCGACCCGCCTGCTCGATGTGAAGGCTTAATGCAACCGAGTCAACGTCAAGTCGCAACGTTTTCCCAGCTCTGCCGCGTCTCCGTGCCGTGGCGTTTTTTTCAGTATGGAGCGTGACGGGTATGCACCGAATTGATCCATGCCTGGCGGCATGCGCGGAACAGGAACCGAAGAAACGGCTGGCCGTGGCCACCAAGGCGGCCATGGCCGCCGGCGCGGTGTTGCGCGATTTCTTCGCCCGGCCTTTTGGCGTGCGCCACAAGGGCAGCATTGATCTGGTTACCGAGGCGGACGTGGCGGCGGAACAGGTGGCGCTGGCCGTCCTGCGCGAGGACTTCCCGGTCGATGCCATCCTGGCCGAGGAGTCGGCCAACCAATACCAGGGCGCACCATTAGGCCGGGCCTGGGTGGTGGACCCGCTCGACGGCACCACCAACTTTGCCCACCACTTCCCCTGGTTTGCCGTCTCCATTGCCGCGGTGGAAGGGAACGCCAGCAGGGTGGGGGTGATCTACGCGCCCATGCGCGATGAGCTGTTTTGCGCCATCGCCGGCGCCGGTGCTTGGCTTAACGGCAGGCGCCTTGCGGTCTCGTCGACTGCGACCTTGCAGGAGTCATTGCTTGCCACCGGCTTCCCTTACGCCATCCGCGAGCGGAGCCAGGAGGTGTTGGCCGCGGTGGCGGCGCTCCTGCCCGAGGCGCAAGGGTTGCGGCGGGCCGGGGCCGCGGCCATGGACTTGGCCTATGTCGCCGCCGGCCGCCTCGATGGCTTCTGGGAGATCAATCTGAAACCCTGGGACACCGCCGCCGGCATCCTGTTGCTCGCCGAGGCAGGCGGCATGGTTTCCACTTACAGTGGTGGCCCGTACACGCCCTATGTCCCGGAGTTGGTCGCCACCAACGGCCGCATCCACCAGGCCATGGTCGAGCGGCTCGCGCCATTTGCCAATCATTTTTAGAGCCGTTTGACGATCAGCGCCATGGATGAGGAGCGCGAGCCGGCGATGATTTCGGCAACCATGGTAATGGCGGTGAGCAGCATCACGCGGCGGGTGTTCTCTTCCGCCTGGTGATTGGTTGGGCTGAAGTCGTGGCGGTGTTGCCACTGGTACAGGGTTTGGGTATGCATGATGACACTCCGCAGGCGGGGGAGCTGGGGGCGCAAAAAGCCGGGCGGGAAAACCCCGCCCGGCTTGAATGATGCGGGAGGTGGACGAATTAAAGCAGCCTGCTTTTTTTCAGCGCCGCCAGGGCGCCGCAGTAAGAAAGGGCCAGCAACCCGAGCCAGGCGGGAAGCAACAGAATAGTCATGGTGTCCTCCTAGTACATTTCTTTGGCTTCGGGGCCGGAAAGCTCCGCTGCCGTTAGTTCACTCGCATCCATCCGTCGCCAGACATAGGCGATGTAGGCGAGTACCAGAGGTACCGCCAGGGCCACGTAGGTCATGGCGGTGAGGGTGTACCTGCTGCTCGACGCCTTGTGGATGGTCAGGCTTGACTGCAAATCAGCGGTGGACGGATAGAAGGCGGTGTGGTGGTAGCCGGCCAGGGCGAAGAGGCTGAGGCCCACCAACACCGCGCCCAAGCCGCCGAACCAGATGCCACTTTTTTTGTCGAGGAAGCGGGCGGCGGCGACGCCGTAGATCACGGAAAGAAGACCGACCAGCAGCAGGGCTGCCACCGCCGGCATGGCGAGGAGGTTGTGCAGGTACTTGTTCGGCTCCATGGAGACCGTGCCGGTGACGGTGTCCACCGCGAAGCCGTCCATGGTGGCGAGGCCGCCCAGCACTACCACCAGCGGCAGCAGCAGCCAGAGGAAGTTGACCCAGGCGGCACGCCGCAGGCGGCCGACGAGCGGGGCGTGGTCGATGTTGTTAACCAGATAGAGCGCCCCCAGAATGCGGGCCAGGAAAACGAGCAGCAGGCCGAAGGCCAGGTTGAAGGGGTTGAGGGCTGCCTCCAGCCCGTGGTAGGGCGTCTGCCAGGTCACCTGATTGTACTCGTTGAGGGTGAACCGGGAGCCGGTGAAGAAGGTGCCCACGGCCGCGCCGATGAGCAAAAGCCCCACCGAGCCGTTGATGGCGAGGAAGATTTCATAGGTGCGGGCACCCAGCAGGTTGTCCGGCTTCTTGCGGTACTCGAAGCTCACCGCCTGGAGGATGAAGGTGAAGAGGATCAGCATCCACACCCAGTAGGCGCCGCCGAAGCTGGTGGCATAGAAGAGCGGGAAGGCCGCGAAGAGCGCCCCGCCAAAGAGCACCAGGGTGGTGAAGGTTAGTTCCCATTTGGTGCCGATGGAATTGATGATGAGCGTTTTTTCCTGTTCATTCTGGGTGGCGGTGAAAATGAGGGTCTGGCCGCCCTGGACAAAGGTGAGGAAGAGGAAAAGCGAGCCGACCACGGCGGCGATGAGCCACCACAGCTCCTGAAGTTGCATGTAGGTCAGACTGCCGATCATGGCTTAGGCCTCCGGTCCGATGGTGATTTGTTTGAGCATGATCCTGATCTCGGCGATGAGCAGCACGGTGAACAGGGTCAGGAAAATGAAGAAGGTGGTCTGCACGTTGCCAGCGGCCAGCTTGGTGGCGGCGACATTCACCGGCAGCAGACCCTGGATCGCCCAAGGCTGGCGCCCCACCTCCGCCACCACCCAGCCCGCCATACCGGCGACAAGGCCGAGGAAGATGGCGAAGATGTTGATGGAGTTGAGCCACCGCTGGTACTCGATGGTGCCTTTCAGGGTGTGGTAGAGCACCAGCAGGAAGAGGAGTGGGAAGAGGGTGCCCAGGACCACCATGAGGTGGAAGCTGTAGAAGGTGGTGGCCACCGGCGGCACCGCGTCGGCGGGTTTGGTCAGGTGGCCGTAGCCGAGGTCGGCTTGATTCTCGCTGAAGCGGGCGAGCGCCGTGGCGGCCGCCGCCTCATCGCCGTTTTTCTTGGCCGCCTTGTAGTTGGCCAGTTCCGCCACCGCGACCTTGCCTTTCTCCATGCGGCTGGCGGCCCCGGTGATCTGGCGCGCGGCGTTACCAAAGGCAAGGTCGTCGATGCCTGGCACGTAGCTGCCGAACTCACGGTTGGCCAGGAGCGACAAGAGGCCTGGCACCTTGATTTCCTGGTAGAAGGCCGGGGCCTCATCGCCCGGCCGCTTGGTGGTGTTGACAATGCCGAAGGCCACCACCGGCGCGTTATCGGTGCCCCTGTAAAGCCCTTCCATGGCCGCCAGTTTCATCGGCTGCTTTTGGGCCACGTTGTAGGCGGCCTCGTCACCGGTCAGCGCCAGGAAGATCGAGGCGAGGAGGCCAAAGACCGCCGCCACCGCCATGCTCCGTTTGGCCATCTGCTGGTGGCGGTTCTGGAGCAGGAAGAGCGAAGAGATGCCCACCACGAAGAGGGAGGCAAAGACAAAGCCGGAGCTGGTGGCGTGGGTGAACTTGCCGATGGCAAAGGGACTCAGGATCACCGCCATGATGTCCTGCATCTCGAAGCGGGCGTTATCCGGGTTGAAGGCCATGCCCACCGGGAACTGCATCCAGCCGTTGGCCACCAGGATCCACAGGGCCGAGAGGTTGGAGCCGATGGCCACCATCCAGGTGGAGAAGAGATGGAAGCCCTTCGACACCCGCTGCCAGCCGAAGAACATCACAGCGAAGAAGGTCGCCTCGATGAAGAAGGCGAAGATGCCCTCCGCAGCCAGTGGGGCGCCGAAGATGTCGCCCACCATCCAGGAGTAGTTGGACCAGTTGGTGCCGAACTCGAACTCCAGGATGATGCCAGTGGCGACGCCGATGGCGAAGTTGATGCCAAAGAGGGTCATCCAGAATCTGGTGAGTTTTTTCCATTCCCCGTTGCCGGTCTTTACGTAGATGCTCTCGAAAAAGGCACAAAGGAACGAGAGCCCCAGGGTGAGCGGCACAAAGATCCAGTGGTAGAGCGCGGTGAGGGCGAACTGGGCTCGGGCCCAATCCACGGTGGCGAGCGAGTCTGGCACGGCAACCTCCTTTCTGGTTGCGGCGGCTGCCGGGTGCGGCCGCCTGATTGGTTGGGGCAAAACGCGGATGCTACCGCCCTGGTCGCGATGGCTGCGGCGTGGTGATTTCGTTCAGCACATGCGCGGCCCGGTCGGCATCGGTTGCAAAATGATGGTGCAGATAGTTGGGGAAAAAGAAGAGCTTGAGCACCGCGAACATAACAAAGAGCTTGAGCGCCACGATGAGCCAGAGCCGGCGGCCCAGGGTCATGGCGGCAAAGCCGTCGCGGTACATGGCGTAGAACCGGAAGAGCGCTCCCCTCATTGCTGCCTCCTCGGAAGCATGGAGATGTCGGTTTGCGGAAACGGCAACCTCCTCATTTCTTGTATAGAGATAATGCATGTCTGGTCAACCGGATTATTTTCCGCGCGCCGCCATCGGTGACAGGCAGCACGATTCGTCGAGCAGCGTGGCAAAGGAGGTTTCCCGCAGGGTCTCCCGCAGTTGGGCTGCGGCCCGGTCCCAGACCCGGTGCACGGTACAGATCGGGCTGTTGGCGCACGATTCCGGCCGGACCACGCAATCGTTGAGCGAAATCTCGCCGATGACCGTCTCGATCACCGCGAGCAGAGTGATTCCGCCTGGTTCGTGCAGCAGCCGGTAGCCGCCGGCCGCCCCCTGGGTGATCTCGATGATGCCGGCCTTGGCGAGCTGTTGGGCGATCTTGGCCAGGAAGTGGGTGGGGATGTCCGCCCGGCTTGCTACCTCGTGGCGACTCACCAATACCCCCTTGCCTTGCCGCGCCAGGTAGAGCACACAGCGCACCGCATATTCTCCCGCCCTAGTCAGTCGCATAAGTCCCCCAACAAAGATAAATAAGATTATTTTAATCCTAAATAAACCATCGGCCAGGTTCGCGTCAAGGGGAAAATGGCACGACGGGTGGAATGGTGCGCTTGGTTTTGCAATTGACACTGCCGGGTTAGCCGTGCTGTAATGAGGAGACAGGGAGAGGGGGCCATGGCCGGGGAGTCTCTGCAGGCGATTGTTGGAGCGGAACGGGAGCTGCTGGCGGCGCTGGCCGAGGAGCGGCAACGGGCTGCCGAGTGGCTTGCCGAACAGCGGGTCGCCATCGACCAGCAGGGGGCGGCGCAATTAGCTGCCTGCCGCGCAATCTGCCAACTCCGCGACAAGGCCAGCCGCGAGGCCTCTGCCCGTGAGGCCGCCGCCTTTCTTGAACAATCCCATCGTGCTGTTGCCCAATTTGGTGAGTTGGACGACGCCATCCTCGAACGCATCGTGGTCCGCCAGTTGCGGACGCTGCTGCCCACGGGGGGCGCATGATCGCCCGCATGTCCAAGGTGGCGGTGGTCGGCCCGAAACGGCTTGCCGGCGAGGCATTGGCCGTGATCCAGCAGCTTGGCGCCCTCCAACTTGATCCTGAATATGAACCAACCCCGGTGGTGCCGGCGGAGGGGGCAAACCCCTTTCACCTCTCTGCGCCCGACGATAATCTGTTGACCAAGCGCGCTTTCTACGAAGGGTTGCTGGTGCGGGTCAACGACATGCTGGAGTGCCTGCCCGAGGTGGAGTCCCGCTTGCCGCAGCTTTCGCCGGTAGTGGTAATCAACTCGCTCCACGAGGTGACCGACCGCCATCTCCGCCAGTGGAAGGAATGGTGCGCCGGTGGCGACAAACTCCGTTTCGGGATCAGCCAGCTCACCGCCCGCCAGGAATTGATCAACCGGCTCAATGGCTTGGTGGAGCGGCATCCAGCCGATGATCAGCTCTGCCTGGCGGTGGAACTAACCGACGGAGCCACCTGGGGCGCATTAAACGAGGCGTTGGCCGATCAGGGTGACCACCTTACCTTGGTGCGCAAGACGATTAAGGGCGGGGTCGAGGTGGCACTGCTGCGCTTTGCCGCGGCCGAGAAGGATGCGGTCATGGCGTGGCTGGCGGCTCTGGCCATGCCTGGTTGCGAACAGCCACTGCCGCTTGAAACCCAGGCCCTGCGGCTGGCCTGGGAAACTGGCGCCAAATTGCTCGGCGATCTGACCGGCCGGCTGGCCTTGCTCGAAGAACGGCGTGCCAACTTCGCCCGCCGCTGGCGCGGCATCTATCTACTGGCCCATGATTGGCTCCACGCCCAGCTTGCCCTGCTCGCGGCCCGCGCCGACCTCTATGAGACCGAGATGTGTTTCTGGCTCTTCGGCTGGCTGCCCTCGCCGGAACTGCCGCGCCTGCGGGCGGCGCTCGCCCATAATTTCGCGGGGCAGGTGGTGGTGGAGGAGCAGGAGATCCGCGAACACGATCTGGCGCGGGTGCCCATCGTCCTCCGCAACCCCGGTTATTTCCAGCCCTTTGAACTCCTGGTCCGGATGCTGCCGGTCCCGACCTATACCTCCTTCGATCTCACCCCCTTCATCGCCATCTTCTTTCCGCTCTTTTTTGGCATGATGTTGGGCGACATGGGCTATGGCGTGCTGCTCCTTATCGCGGCCCTTATCACCATCCCCGCGGCCAAGAAGCGGCCGTTGCTGGTGGACGCGGCCAAGATCCTCGGGGTCTGCGCCCTCTACACCATGATTTTCGGGTTTCTCTCTGGTGAACTCTTTGGCGCGGTGGGGCGTCGTTTCTCCCACCTACCGCACCTCATCGACCGCCATGGTTCCATCATGCCGATGCTCTATTTCGCCTTGAGCGCCGGCCTGGTCCACATCGGCCTCGGCCTCGGCTTGGGCATGGTGGCGGCCTTCCGCCAGGGCGAAAAACGGGAAGGGCTTTTCAAGTTGGGCACCATCTTCCTGCTCTGCCTGTTGGCCTTGATCGTCTTTTCGTTCCGGGTTGCGACCATGGCGGTGCTGACCACGCCGTTGTTGATGGTGCTGGGCGTATTGCTGCCGCTCCTCATTTTTGCCGGTGGTTTCATGGCGCCGCTTGAGGTGCTGCAAACCATCGGCAACATCATCTCATACGCCCGCATCATGGCCATCGGCCTGACCTCGGTGTTGCTCGCCTACGTGGCTAATCATCTGGCCGGCGCCATTGGCAGCCTCTGGGTCGGGGTGCTGGTGGCGAGTCTCCTTCATGCGCTCAACATCGTGCTCGGCGTCTTTGCGCCGACCGTACATTCTTTGCGGCTGCATTATGTGGAGTTCCTGGGCAAGTTCATGACCTTGGGCGGCCGGAAGTTCATGCCGCTCGGCAAAAGCTGAGGAGGTGTTTTATGGAGCCAAAGGTATTGATGGCATTTGCCGCGGCCCTGGCCATGGGGCTTAGCGCCTTGGCCACCGGCCTGGCCCAGTCGCGGATCGGCTCGGCCGGGGCCGGGGCGCTGGCGGAAAAGCCGGAATTGACCGCGACGGTGATCATCCTGGTGGCGATCCCCGAGACCATGGCGATCCTTGGTTTTGTCATCGCCGCCATGATTCTGATGCTGTGAGGGGTGGATGAGCCATCAGGCCCTCATTGAGGAACTGCGCCGTCAGGGCGAGGCGGAGAAGCGGGCGATCTGGCAGGCGGCAGAGACCGAGGCCGCGGCCTATCGTGAAGCCGCCGGGCGGCGTTGGGCCAGCGAGGAGGCGGCAATGGCCGAGGAGCAGCGCCTGGCCGCTGAGGTGCGGGCGCGGGAGATTAGCCTGGCGGCCGAGCGTGATGGCCTTCAGCGCCAGGGCCAGGCGGAAATTGAGCTGGCTGAGCGGCTCTATCACCTGGCCCGCCGGGTGATGCCAGTGTTGCAGGATGAGTTGCGCGGCGAGATGTTTATCCGGCTTGCCCGCGAATTGCCGGACCGGCCATGGGAGCGGGTGCATGTCAATCCCTCCGACCTGGCCTGGGCGCGCGAGTTTTTTCCCCAGGCCGAGGTGGTGGCCGACGGCGACATCACCGGCGGGGTCGAGGCGCTTGACCGGGAGGGCGGGTTGCGGGTGATCAATACCCTGGAAAAACGCCTCGAACGGGGATGGCCCATGATCCTGCCCGCCATCTTTGCCGAGTTGCGGGGTCTTGCCGATGATCGGCCTGCTAGTTGAGCTGCCCCAGCCAGGCTATCCGGCCGACTACCTCCTGGCGCGGCTTCCGGCCCGGCGAGCGCGGTGGGAGCGGGGCGCCGAGATGGTGCCGCTGGCCGCGGAATTTCGCTGGCTCTATGGCCAGTTGCACCAACAGTTGCGCCGGGAGCTGGCGCCGCTGTTCGTCTATTTCGAACTGCGGCCGCTTTTTCTTTTTCTGCGTGGTCTGGCAAGCAACACCGGTAAAGCAGGCAGGGAGCTGCTGGCCACCACGCTGCTGGCCGATGGGCTGAAGCGCGCATTGTCGCGGGAGCGGGAATTGACGGCGGCGGTGCGTCTCATTGGCTGTCGTTGTCCGCCGGGTGCCGACCTTGTTCACCTGTATGCGAACGGCGGTCTGGCGGCAGTGGAGCAGGGAATGACGCGACAGGTATTGGCGGCCGGCCGGCAAGCGCCGGCCGGGTTGCATGATTTTTGGGCCGCGGTGATCGACCTTGAAAACACCATGGCCTTGGCCAAACGGCGGCGCTGGCAAGCCAAGCGCCCTTTTGGCTATTGCGCTGGTGGGTTTATTTTGCCACGCCGGTTCAGCCAGGTTGAGCAGGGCAGGATGGCCGTGCCCCTGTCGCTGAGCGGGATGGTTGGTCGGGCGGTGCATGATGGCGATTGGCCCTTGGAAGAATCGCTGGTCGCAAGGGTGCGGCAGCAATTGCGCCGGTCAGCACGGCCGCCAGCCAGCGCGGTGGCAGCCTATATGTGGGGCGCCTATGCGTCCAGTCGGCGGTGGGCCATGGCGCAACCACGAGAGGCAAGGGCATGAGCAGTGGCAGTTGCATCTTCCTCACCACCAGCGATGCGGAGCCTGGCTTTACCCTGGCCGGCTTCCGCCAGCACTCCGTGACGGTGGCCGCGGTCGAATCGACCCTGCTCGCCATCCTGGCCGAGGCCAAACCGGAACTGGTGGTGGTGGATGAGCGACTGCTGCCTGGTATCGCCCCCGAGCATTTCCAGGAAATGGGGCGGCGTTACGGCGGCGCCTTGGCAGTGTTGCCAGGGCCGGGCCGGACGGATGGCGGACCGGATTATGCCGAACAGTTGATTGGCCGGGCCATTGGCTATCAGTTGCGGTTGACCGCGGACGAGCACCACTAGGAGGCGGCGTGGAGGGAAGGATTACCGGCATCGCAGGCCCCACCGTGACCCTGGCCATGCCCGGCCTCAAGATGTATGACCGGGTCCTGGTCGGTTTGGCGCGGCTTTTCGGCGAGGTGATCCGCCTTGGCCCCGAAGGCGCGGTGGCCCAGGTCTATGAAAACACCCGGGGCCTGGGGGTGGGCGAGCCGGCGATCAGCCTTGGCAAGCCTCTCACCGCCAAGCTTGGCCCTGGCTTGCTTGGCGCGATCTACGACGGCCTCCAGCGGCCGCTCCCCGAGGTGGCCGCCGCTGCCGGCCCCTTTATCCTGCCCGGCAGCCAATGGCCGGCACTGGAACAAGAGCGGGCCTGGGCCTTTGTGGCCACTAAGCAGCCTGGCGACAAGGTGGCTGTCGGCGAGACCTATGGCTATGTCGAGGAAGACGGCACCCGCCATTTCCTCTTTGCCGACCAGGCCGGGGCCATCGCCGCCATGGCCAGCGGTTCCGCCACCTTGAACCAGCCGCTGGTCGAGCTCGCGGACGGCGGCACCTTATCGGCTATTTCCGAATGGCCGATTCGGATCCCGCGCCCTTGGCGGCGCAAGTTCTCTCCGACCGAACCGCTCATCACCGGCCAGCGGGTCATCGACTTCCTCTTCCCCCTGGCCCGGGGCGGCACCGCCATCCTGCCCGGCGGCTTCGGCACCGGCAAGACCGTGCTCGAACAGGCGATCGCCAAATTCGCCGAGGTGGACATCGTAGTCTATGTCGGCTGCGGCGAGCGCGGCAACGAAATGGCCGAGATGCTGGAGGAGTTCACCACCCTTACCGACCCCTGGACCGGCCGCACCCTCATGCGCCGCACCATCATGGTGGCCAACACCTCGAACATGCCGGTGGCCGCCCGCGAGGCCTCGATTTACACCGCCGTGACCATGGCCGAATATTACCGCGACCAGGGGTATCATGTGCTGCTTTTGGCCGACAGCATCTCCCGCTGGGCCGAGGCGCTGCGGGAGATCTCCTCGGCGCTGGAAGAGATGCCGGGCGAGGAGGGCTACCCCACCTACCTTGCCTCACGGTTGGCGGGCTTCTTTGCCCGGGCCGGGGTGGTGGAGACCATGAGCGGCAAAATCGGCTCCTTGAGCATGATCCTCTCGGTCTCGCCGCCGGGCGGCGATCTTACCGAGCCTACCACCCAGGCGTGCCTGCGGGCGGCCGGCGCCTTTCTCATGCTGGACACCGGCCTGGCCCACCGCCGCCATTTCCCCGCCATCAACTGGTTCCAGAGCTTTTCCCTTTACGATCATGAGATGACCGGCTATTTCGGCAAAGAGGTGGACCCGGCCTGGGCAGCGCTTAAGCGGCAGGCGCAAACCCTCCTGCAGCGGGAGGAGAAGTTGCGCGAGGTGGCGGAGATCGTCGGGGCCGAAGGTTTGCAGGACCTCGACCACCTGGTGATGCATACCGCCGGCCGGTTGCGCCAGGAGTTTCTGCGCCAGAGCACCTTTGAGGCCGATGCCTTTTCCACGCCCAAATTGACCTTCGAGAAGGCCGCCCGGCTGCTTACCCAGCACGCCACCGCTGAAGAACGGCTGGCCAAGGGCGATTTCCTCGCCGACATCCTGCGGGAGATGCGCTGATGCGGCTGGCCGAACACGTCTATAGCACGGTTTCCGCCATTCGTGGCCAGCTCCTCTTTGTGGAGAAGGTGGCCGAGGTCCGCATGGGCGAGGTCGTCCGGGTCCGCCGGCCGGATGGCCACGAGATCGAAGGCGAGGTGCTGCTCATTAGCGGCGATACCGTGCTGGTCCAGCTCTTTGGCGAGAGCCGCGGGCTCGACACCGCCGCCACGGCGGTGATCTTCACCGACAGCATCAAGCAGGCGCCTTTGGCCGAGACCATGCTGCACCGGATGTTCGACGGTTCCTTCCGCCCCATCGACGGCCAGCCACTTTTTGTGCCCGAGGCGTGGGCACCGGCCAGTGGCTTTCCAATCAATCCCAGCAGCCGGGCGCGGCCGCAGGAATTCATCGAGACCGGTTTTGCCACCATCGACGGCCTCAACACCTTGGTCAAGGGGCAGAAGCTGCCGATCTTTTCCTGTGCGGGGTTGCCGGCCCGGGAGATGGTGGCCGCCATTCTGAAGAACGCCAGGGTGACCGCGGCGGAGGGGCAGAGCGGCAGCGGCTTTGCCCTGGTCTTTGTAGCGCTGGGGCTTACCCACCACGAGTACGCCTTTTATCTTGAGGCGATCCGGGCCATGCGCTCCGATTATATCGCCTTCATCAACCTGGCCGATGACCCGGTGGTGGAACGCCTGATGGCGCCCCGTTTCGGGCTGGCGGCGGCGGAGTACCTCGCCTTCGGGAAAGGACGGGATGTGTTGGTGGTGGTCACCGACATGACCAATTATTGTGACGCCCTGCGGGAGGTGGCCACGGCCCGCGAGGAGTTGCCGGGCCGGCGCGGCTATCCGGGCTACCTGTATTCGGAACTCGCCTCGCTCTACGAGCGGGCCGGCCGCATCAAGGGGCGGCCTGGCTCCATCACCATGTTGCCGGTGGTGACCATGCCCGAGGATGACATCACCCACCCCATCCCCGATCTCACCGGTTACATCACCGAGGGGCAGATCGTCCTCTCCCGCGAGTTGCATCAGCGCGGGATCTTCCCGCCGGTGGACGTGCTGCCCAGCCTTTCGCGGCTCATGCAGCAGGGCATCGGTCCTGGCCGCACCCGTGAGGATCATCGGGCCATCGCCAATCAGCTCTATCGCCAGTACGCGCGCGGTCGCGATCTCAGGAGCCTGGAGGTGATCGTTGGCCGGGAGGGCATGAACGAGGCCGACCGGAACCATCTCGACTTCGCCCGGGCCTTTGAGGAGGAGTTCGTGCACCAGGCCGGCGACCGGCGCACGGTAGTCCAGACCCTGGTAGCCGGGCTTACCCTGCTGCAACGCTTCGGCTTCGCGGTGCCCGCATGATTAATCCCAATCGCACCACCTTGTTGCAACTCAAGGAAAAGGTCCGCGCCGTGGGCGAAAGCCTGGCAATTTTGCAGGCGCGGCGCCAGGCCCTGGTGGCGGAGTTGCTGAAAACGGCGCGGCCTTTTTTGCGTTCGCGGCAGGCCTTGCGCCTGCGCTATGCCGAGGCGCTAGATGAGCTGGCCACCACCCGCGCTCTGGAAGGAGGGCCGGTGGTGGGGGCTATGGCCGAGGTGACCCGGCGGGAATTCCCGGTGGCGCTGGTGGAACGGAATATCCTGGGGGTGCGCTACCGCGAGATTCAGGCGAATGCGACGGTGCGCCGGCCGGTGGAGGAGCGCAACTATGATTTTTACCGGAGCACCGCCCATGCCGAGGAGGCCAGCGACCGCTTCGAGCAACTGGCCGAGGCGATGTTGCCGCTCGCCGTCTTTGAGCACAAGGTGAAACGGCTGGGCGAGGAGACCATCCGTCTTTCCCGCAAGACGCGGGTGCTGGAGGAGCGTGTCGCGCCACGTTTGCGGCGGGAGATCCGGCAGGTCGCCATGTACATCGCCGAACGGGAGCGGGAGGAGTATTTCCGGCTCAAGCGGTTCAAACAGCGGGAGAATCAGGGATGACCATGATCGGCAAGATGTCGTCATTGTTTTCGCTGAAAAAGTTTGCGCTGATCGGCGCCATGACGTGGACCTTGATCAGCCTGGGGGCCTTTTCCTGGAATATGGCACAGCACGAAAAGGAAATCCAGGCCATCACCCGCCAGGGGGCGCGGGTGGCCCTGGAGCGTGATATCCTTTTCCGCCAGTGGAATGCATCGCATGGCGGGGTTTATGTGCCGGTCACCGAAACCACCCGGCCGAATCCCTATCTGACCCCGGACATTGCGCCGGACCGTGACGAGGTCACCCTTTCCGGCAAGAAGCTGACCAAGGTCAATCCCGCCTACATGGCCCGGCAGGCTTATGGACTGGCCAGGCAGCAAGGCAAGTTGGCGGCGCGCCTCGTCAGTTTCGCGCCGGTCAATCCGGCCAATCGCCCGGATGCCTGGGAGGCCAAGGCACTGGCCAATCTGGAACAGCGCGGCACGGAGTATTCTGAATTCATCAACGATAGCGGGAAAGATGTTCTGCGCATGATGATCCCCTTCCGCACCGAGAAGGGATGCCTGCGCTGTCACGCCAAGACCGGCAACCGGGAGGGGGATCTGCGCGGCGGCATCAGCATCGCCGTGCCCCAGGCGATGTACCACGGGGCCGCCAGCATGCAGGATCAGGCCATCGTCATCATGCATCTGGTGGTGTGGCTTGCTGGCCTCGGCGGACTTGCCTGGGGTTACCGCGTGCTGGCGCCGAAGGAGGCCGCGCGGCTGGCGGCGGAACAGCAGATCATCAACCTTGCCTATTTCGACGCCCTTACCGGCTTGGTCAACCGCCAGCTTTTCCGGGACCGTCTGCACCATTCCCTCGCCCTGGCCAGACGAAACGGCAACCGGCTGGGGTTGCTCTATGCGGACCTCGATCATTTTAAGCCGGTGAACGACCAGTTCGGCCACGAGGCGGGCGATCGGGTGCTGGCCGAAGCAGCGGAGCGCCTGAAGGACAGTGTGCGGGGGGCGGATACCGTTGCCCGCATCGGCGGCGACGAATTTGTCGTGATTCTCGAAGGGCTGGCCGACCGCGGGGAGGCCGCCCCCATTGCCGAGAAGATCGTCCAGGCCTTTCGGACGCCGTTTCTGGTCAAGGGGCACCCCTGCAAGGTCGGGGTGAGTGTGGGTATAAGTTGTTTCCCGGAGGATGGCGAGAACCCCGATACCCTTCTGCAACGGGCCGATGGCGCGATGTATTGGGTGAAAAAACAACGGGGGGGCGGGAGTGAATTCGCGTAGCCGATCTTACCGTTGGTCGGCGAGGGGCCTCATTGCCAGTCGCGCCAGTTCACCTTCGGTGACGGTGGTGAGCCGGCCGTTGTGATAGAAATGCACCGGCGCTTGGCTGGCCTGGAGTTGCTTGATGCGCTGGGCGAAATCGCTGGCATGGAGGCGCCCCAGGGCCAGGGCCGCCAGCCCGCGCACTGACGGATCGGGGGAGTCGAGATAGGGCGGCAGGTAGGCGAGCGTTTTTTTCGCGAGCAGTAATTCCGGCCGCACCTCGGCGAGGCGGCCCAAGCCCCACATGAGTCCCCGCTGCAACGGTTCATATTCCAGGAAGTAGCCATCCTCCCGCATGTAGGCCACCGGTATGTGGCCATATTCGGCGGCGATGCCATCGTGCATGGCGATGCATTCCGCCATGGCCTCGGGCACGCCCCAGCCGATGCCGCCCGATTCGTCGTTCAGGCTCCACATGAAGCGGCGCATGACAATGCGGGCCGCCTCCAGTTCCTGGTCCGCCAGATCGGCCACCACTTGCCCCATGGCCGTCACCGCATGCCAGTGCAGCAGCTCGTCGTTGTGGCAGATGGCGGAGTAGAGCGCCTTGATGGTGGGGCTTTTCGAGAGGTGGCGGATGCGTGCCACGGCGCCGGCCAAGTCTTCCTGCCGGAGCAGGGTCAGCACCTCGTTCTTGGTGGTCTGGAAACCCATGGTGACGTGGAAGGGCGCCGGGGGTCCGGCGCCCGGCAGGGTTATCCCTCGATGGCGAAGCGGGCGGTGGTCGCCCTGGGCGGCTGGTATTCGCCCACCGGCACCAGCTTCTTGTTGAATTTCACGCAATCCACCACCAGGTTCCAGACCTTGTTCATCGCCTGGGTCTCGGCTTCGGACTCCGGGGTGAATTCGACCAGGTTCTTCTCAACGACGATCTTCATTAAATGCTCCTCATGGTTGCTTGATGGCCTTGGCGATGGTTTTCCCCAGTTCGACGCAGGCTGACAGGGTCTCGTGGGTGGGAACGTTCTTGATCTTGATGGGGGCGCCCACCACGGTGAAATGCAGCTCCTCCAGCATCTTGGTGAGGTGCGTCACCGACTCGCCGCTCCAGCCAAAGGAGCCGAAGGCGGCACCGATTTTGTCCTTGGGCCGTAGCCCCTTCATGTAGGTGAGGATGTCGGCCATGGCCGGCATGATATTGTTGTTGAGCGTGGGTGAGCCCAGGATTACCGCGCGGGCGTCGAGCACCTCGGTCATGATGTCGCTGCGGTGGTTCTTGCGCACGTGCATGAGCTTCACCGTGTCGATCCCGCTATCCAGCAGGCCGGCATAGATCGCCTTGGCCATCTTTTCGGTGCTGTGCCACATGGTGTCGTAAAGGATCACCGCCTTGTTGGCCGTCTCCTGCCTGCTCCAACGGTCGTAGGCCGCGATGATCCTTCCCGGCCCGCCGCGCCAGATGAGGCCGTGGTCCGGGGCGATCATGTCGATGTCGAGTCCCATCTCGCGGACCGATTCCAGCAATTTTTGCACCACCGGCGAGAAGATCATCAGGATGTTGGCGTAGTACTTGGCCGCATGGTTCATGAGGTCGCCACCATCCACCTGATCGTCGAAGCGCTCCGAGGTGGCCCAGTGCTGGCCAAAGGCGTCGCTCGAAATGAGCAACTTTTCCTCGGGGAGGTAGGAGAACATGCTGTCCGGCCAGTGGAGCATCCTGGTCTCGATGAAACGCACCGTGCGCTTGCCGAGGCTGATGGTGTCGCCGGTCTTGACGACCTCGTAGGGCCAGTCTTCCCGGTGGAAATGGTCAAGGAGCGCCTTGTGGCCCATAGGCGAGCAGAAGACCTTTTCCGGTTGGATCAGGTCGATCATCGCCGGCAGGCTACCGCTGTGGTCCATCTCCACATGGTTGACGATCAGGTAGTCGATCTTTCTGGGGTCACCGAGCGCCCGGTGGAGGTGGTGGACAAGGTCGCCCTGCAACTCCTTCTTCACGGTGTCGAAGAGGGCGATCTTCTCGTCCTTGACCAGGTAGGCGTTGTAGCTGGTGCCCTTTTCCGTGGAATAGCCGTGGAAGTCGCGGATGTTCCAGTCCACCGCGCCGACCCAGTAAATATCCTTCTTGATTTCACAGACGTCCATAGTATCTCCGGCATTGCGTTGCCGCCCCGAGCCGGACGGTGGAGGCGGCGTTGGGTAGTTATTCTTGTGCCGCAGGCGGCGGGGTGAAGACCCGCTGGCCCAGTTCGTTGTCCAGGGTGAAGAGGCCACCCGCGTCCTTGCCGATCAGCCTGAGTTTGCCGATGATGGCGCTGGCATTGGCCTCCTCTTCCACCTGCTCGGAGACGAACCATTGCAGGAAGATGTTGGTGGCGTGGTCCCTTTCCTTGAGCGCCAGATCGACCAGACCGTTGATGAGGCCGGTTACTTTCTGCTCGTGGGCCAGCACGTTCTCGAAGACTGCCAGCGGCGAGACCCAGCGGGCGGGGGGGGCTGCAATCGCCTTCAATTCCACCCGGCCGCCGCGGCCGTGGACAAAGCCGTACATCTTCATGCCGTGGAACCATTCCTCCTGGGTCTGGGCCTGCATCCACTTGGCGCAGCCTGGCAGCCCGGCGGCCTCGAAGTGGGCGCTCATGGCGAGATAAAGATAGGAGGAATAGAACTCGGCATTGACCTGGTCGTTTATGGCCTTTTCGATTTTTTTGTTGAGCATGGCGTCCTCCGGTTCACGCCTTCCACAGGCCGTGGAGGTTGCAGTATTCGCGGGCGGAAACCTGATTGGCCGTGATGGCGAAAAAGGCCTCGGGCGGGTCGCCGGGTTTGAGGAACTGGCGGTAGGCCTTGCCGTCGGCGAGCAATTCGATCCACTCGATATAATGCTTTTCTTCCATGGGGTGTGGCACGGCGCCGACCTTGACCCGGTAGCCACCGTTGCCCTTTTCGATCACCGGCACGTGTTTCTCCTTGGCGGCGTCCACGGTGTTTTCCGTTTGCAGCGCCATGGGCTGGCCGCAGCAGACCAGTTCACCCATGCCGGCGTGGAGTACTTCGACGATGTTGCCGCAGACGTTACACTTGTAAATCCCGAGATGGTTGGCCATGATCCCCTCCTTGTGGGTTACCAGTTTTCGCAGGTGAGTTCGAAGTGGGCCTGGGCGTGGTCGCAGGCGGGGCAGCGTTCCGGCGCCTCATTACCCTCGTGGAGATAGCCGCAGTTGCGGCAGCGCCAGGTGGTTTTCCCCTTGCGCCTGAAGACGCGGCCCGCCTCGATGTTGGCCATCAGCGCAAGATAGCGTTTTTCGTGGAAACGCTCCGCCACCGCAATGGCCATGAAAATGTCGGCGATCTCGGCCAAACCCTCCTCGCGGGCGATGTTGGCAAAAGTCGGGTACATCTCCGCCTGTTCATGGTGCTCGCCCGCTGCCGCCGCCTTGAGATTTTCCAGGGTGGTGCCGATCATCCCAGCGGGGAAGTTTGCGGATACCTCCACCTCACCGCCTTCCAGCAGCTTGAAAAGCCTTTTGGCATGCTCCTTTTCCTGGTCCGCGGTTTCCTCGAAGATATGGGAGATCTGGACAAAACCATCCTTTTTGGCCTTGGCCGCGAAGTAGGTGTAGCGGTTGCGGGCCTGGGACTCGCCGGCAAAGGCGGTGAGGATGTTCTTTTCGGTCTGGGTGCCTTTAAGTGAAGCCATTAAATGGTGCCTCCGGTCGCGTTTGGTTATAAATGCTGGCATTCCGGGCAGAGGCCGGTGAACTCCAGCCGGTGCCGCAGGATCTTGAACTGGGTTTTCATTGCGGCCTCTTTTTCCACCTCGCATTTCAGGGCGAGGTCCAAGTCGTCCACCCGGCCGCAGCGCTGGCAGCGGACGTGGTAATGGGTGGCGGCGTTGCCGTCGAACCGTTTCTGGGTGCCGCCCACCTCCAGTTTCTGGATGATGCCACGTTCAGCCATGGTCTCCAGGTTGCGGTAGACGGTGCCAAGGCTGATGCGGGGCAGCCTTTTGCGCACCATCTGATAGAGGTCGTCCGCCGTCGGGTGGCTAGTTACCTGCATCAGGGCATCCAGGATGATCTGGCGCTGCTTGGTAATGCGGAGAAGCGGAGCGGTGGTCAATAGCAGGCCTCTTTTGAGAATGATTATTATTTTTATCTCAATGTCGGGGCTATTGCAAGGAAAAATTCGTGGCCAGCGCCTGTCGTGGCTCACTGGGCCAATCTCGGTAAATACCAGCTTCCCATCAACCGGTTAAAAAATCAAGCCGGAAAGGGTGATTGTCAGGTGTGTCGCAGCGCCAGCGGTCGGCGATCTTTTTTCATTGCCTTATGGGGGGGCTGTTATGTTATCTCTAAAAAAAGGGCGCCGCGCGTGCCCTGTGCCTGCCGTTGCTCCGGCGGCGGGCGCCAATCTTTCGGGACCAAAGAGTAAAGGACCCAATGGTGGCAGCAACCCTCCCATTCCCCCGGCTGTCTTTCCCGGCATCCCGCATCGTTCCCCGGTCCGTTCCTTTCCCTGATACTTGATTAGCCCTCTTGCCCGCGTCGGTCATGGTTCTTGTTCAACTCCAAACATGAGGTGGCAGATGAAGGTATATGACGACAAGCATATCAAGAACATCGTTCTGCTAGGCAGCGTGAAATCCGGCAAGACCACGCTGGCCGAGACCATGGTCTTCGAGGCGGGGCTCGTCAAACGGCGCGGCTCGGTGGAGGATAAGAACACCATCTCCGACTACCACGAGATCGAGCACGAACGCGGCAACTCGGTCTATGCCACCACGCTCCACACCGAATGGCGGGAATACAAGATCAACATCATCGACACCCCCGGCCTTGACGACTTTATCGGCGAGATCGCCTCCTCGCTACGGGTGGCGGACACCGGCCTTTTCCTGCTCAACGCGCAGTATGGCGTGGAGGTGGGTTCCGAGGTCACCTGGAACTATGTGGACCGTTTCAAGAAGCCGACCATCTTCGTGGTCAATCAGGTGGACCACCCCAAGGCGGATTTCGATTCCACCGTGGCCGGCATCAAGGCGCGGTTCGGCCCGGCCGCGGTGGTCATGCAGTATCCGGTCAACCAGGGGGAGGGGTTCGACAGCATCATCGACCTCCTCAAGATGACCATGTACAAGTTCCCCGCCGGTGGCGGCAAACCCGAGAAGTTGCCGATCCCGGCGGCGGAGAAGGAGCGGGCCGACGAGCTCCACAATGAATTGGTGGAGAAGGCGGCGGAGAACGACGAGGCCCTGATGGACCTCTACTTCGAAAAGGGTAGCCTCGACGAAGATGAACTGCGCCAGGGCCTCAAACTTGGCATGCTCAAGCATGACGTCTTCCCTGTTTTTTGCCTCTCGGCCAAGAGGAACATGGGCAGCGGCCGGCTCATGGGCTTTATCGACAATGTGGCGCCTGGCGCCCGGGAGATGCTGCCGAAGAAATCGGCCGACGGCAAGGAGATCGTCTGCGACCCGGCGAGACCCGCGGTGCTCTTTGTCTTCAAGACTCTGGTGGAGCCCTTCCTGGGCAAGCTCACCTTTTTCAAGGTCGTGAGCGGCGAGGTCGCCGAGGCCGTGGACCTGGTCAACCACCAGACCGGCGAGACCGAGCGGCTCAATCAACTTTTCATCATGGATGGCAAGAACCGCAATCAGGTGACCAAACTTTCGGCCGGTGACATCGGTGCCACTTTGAAGCTGAAGGGGACGCTCACCAACCACACCCTGCATGCCAAGGATTTCCCGGTGGCGCTCATGGCCATCGATTTCCCGGAGCCGCGCATCCGCACCGCCGTTGTCGCCAGGGAAAAGAAGGACGAGGAAAAGCTCTCCGAGGCCCTGCGCGACATGCAGGCCGAGGATCCGACCCTGAAGGCGGAGTTCGCGCCGGAGTTGAAGCAGCTTGTTCTCTGGGGCCAGGGTGAACTGCACCTCAGTGTGGCCAAGTGGCGGCTGGAGCATGTCCATGGCATCAAGGTCGATTTTGTCGAGCCGCGCATCCCCTATCGCGAGACGATTCAGCAGGCGGCCACCGCCATGTACCGTCACAAAAAGCAGTCCGGTGGCGCCGGTCAGTTCGCCGAGGTGCACCTCAAGGTCGAGCCCTATGTGGAAGGCATGGCGGACCCGGGTGATCTCTCCATCCGCCAGCGGGAGGAGATCGAGCTCAAGTGGGGCGGCAAGCTCGTCTTCTGCAACTGCATCGTTGGCGGGGTGATCGACCAGAAATTCCTGCCATCCATTCTCAAGGGCATCATGGAGAAGATGGAGGAGGGGCCGATGACCGGCTCCTATGTGCGGGACGTGCGGGTGCTGGTCTTTGACGGCAAGATGCACCCGGTGGATTCCAACGACGTCTCCTTCAAGATCGCCGGGGCCCAAGCCTTCAAGGAGGCGTTCAAGAATGCCGACCCGCTCATCCTGGAGCCGATCTACGAGATGGAGATCATGGTGCCCGAGGAGTTGATGGGCGACGTAATGAGCGATTTGCAATCACGGCGCTCCATCATCGGCGGCATGGAATCCCGGGGCAAGTACCAGCTCATCCGGGCTACCACGCCGCTGGCCGAGCAGTACAAGTACACCACCGCCCTAAAATCCATGACCCAGGGCCGGGCTAGCTTCAAGCGCCATTTCAAGGAGTACGCTCCGGTGCCCTATGAGGTGCAGAAGAGCTTGCTCGCCAAACATCAGGAGCAGTAGGCAAACGGGAAAGCCGCACCGTTGTTTGGGCTGGGGGTATCAGGTCAGGGGGTTGCATGAGGCCTTAGGCTTGGGGGAGCCTAAGGCCTCATGCCATTGAGAGAGAGGGGGAATGAAAATTTGTCAACGGCTTGGGGCCGGAGTGTTGAACGTTAAGCAATTCAGCAAATTATTATTTTAGAATATTCTTAACGTCTCCAGCGCGAAGGTGCAAGAGAAAAAAACTGAAAAATATTTTTTCGTGAAGAATTATTACAGCAGCGGTTTTGTCAGGATGAGTTCGCCCATTTCCACTCTGGTAGCAGGCTCCAGCCCTATGGCCTCGGCGAACCCTAGGTTGATCGAGGCAAGACGGTTGTTGAATGGGTCGAGCATGAGGAGGTCGGCAGCGGTGAGGGGGAAATCTTCGGCAAAGTTGCGGGGGCAGGCCGAAACCTCGATGGCCTTGCGTTCCTCGTCCACATAGCCGATGGCCAGCCCATGGGTGCGGCAGATGAGCGGCCGGGCCTGGTAGATGGCACAGAGGCCGTGGAGCAGAAAGGGGCACGCCCCGCTGGTCCATTTGGCCTGACAACGGATGACGGTCTGTTCCGCCCTCGGCAGTATCCGCAACGCCTCACTCACTACGCGCGCCTCCACGGCCAACAACGAGAGTGATCGACAACACTCGGCGCAGCCCGGTGCACAACGCAGTGTCGCCTGATGGCGCTCCAGGAGTGGTGCCATCGCGGCCTCGACCTCGCGGACCAGTTCATGATATTGGCGCAGCAAGGTTTCCATGTCCCTTCCATAACCCACCGGGGGGCAGCGCGTCAATCGGGCGTGGAACGGTCCGGGATAACGAATTGGGGAATTGTGGTTGTGATTATTTCCGGCAATACGCTATGATACATATTGTAAAATGAATTAGATCCTACAACGCGTTTCAGTCCGGGGTGGGAGCTATGGGCGCTGATACGGGACGCGGGTCATGGCCAGCGATGCGGCACGGGACGGAGTACCGTCCCGCCCTTGCCTTGCCTGGTCCCCTGTCGGCCCGGCGCTCCCAGCCCCCTGCCTTCTCCTCCCTTGTCTCATCCCAGCGCCATCTTTACCAGCCAGCCGGAGCCGTCGGATGAAACATGGCCCGGTTCCCGCGCAATTCTCCCGGCCGGGCCAGCTTCTTCTGCTGGCCGGCGCCATCATCGCCCTGGTCATCGCCTCGGCCTTCCTCGGCCTGACGCTCAAGCAGGACGAGATGATCCGCAATTACATCGAAATCGCCGCTGGGAACTATTTCGACAGCATCGTCATCACCCGCCGCTGGAACGCGGGCTATGGCGGCGTCTATGTCTTCAAGAAGGAGGGGATGGCCTCAAACCCCTATCTCAAGGAGCCGGACATCGTCACCCGGGATGGGAAGACCTATACCATGAAAAATCCGGCCCTGATGACCAGGGAAATTTCGGAGATGGCGCGGGGCAATGGCGGCGGCTACCAGTACCACATCACCAGCCTCAAGTTGATGAACCCCGGCAACGCGCCGGATGCCTGGGAAAAGGAATCCCTGGGCAAATTCGAGGCCGGGCTGCCCCAGACCACCTTGATTGCCGAGCAGGACGGCAAGAAGGTCTTCCGGCTCATGCGCCCCCTTTTTTTCGAGGCCGGTTGCGTCGGGTGCCATGGGCATCAGGGCTATGCGGTGGGCGATATCCGGGGCGGCATCAGCGTTACCCTGCCGTATGACGCGATCGCGGCCAGTCTGCAAAAGAACCGGGTGCAGATGCTGGCCCTGGCCGCCATGATCCTCATCTGTTTTGTGGCGGTGTTCTATCTCGGGATCTGGCGTTTGCTTTCCCGGCTGGCCGCCACCAATGCCCAGCTCGCCGAGGAGCGGGAAAATCTGGGACAGTTGAACGCCGAGCTGGACCGTAAGGTGGAAGAGCGGACAGGGGAGCTTCTCGCTGCCAATGAGAAGCTGCGGCAGGAGGTTGCCGAACGGCAGGAGGCGGAACGCGCCGCGCAACAACTCAATATGGAGCTGGAGCAACGGGTGCGCGGGCGGACCGCGGAGCTTGAGAAAAACAACCAGGAGCTTGAACGGCTGAACAAGCTGTTCGTGGACCGGGAATTCCGGATCAAGGAACTGCGGGACCAGGTCGTGGAGCTGCAAGGGCAGGCCGGCGTAACCAGCGGCGGCGGAGGGCCCGGATGACAACCACTCCGGGCTTGACACGGGAACATCTGCCGGTCCGCCGCGGCATGTTCATCCTGTTGGCGGCCTGGTCGGTGCTGGTTGGCGCCTCGCTGGGCTGGAATGTCTGGCTTGTGCATCGTTCCGTGATTATGCAGGCGATAGGCGAGGCGAACGGCCATTTCAACAAGGACACCGTCTATCGCCGCTGGGCCGCATCGCATGGCGGGGTCTATGTGCCGGTCACCGAGCAGATGCGGCCCAGCCCCTACCTTGCCCATATCCCGGAACGGGACATCACTACGCCTTCCGGTCGCAAGCTGACGCTCGTGAACCCGGCCTACATGACCAGGCAGGTGTACGAGTTCCGGCCCGAACAGTATGGCGTGCGGGGTCATATCACCAGCCTCAAGGTACTCCGACCGGGCAATGAGCCGGATACTTGGGAAAGGCAGGCGTTGCTTGCCTTTCGGGCTGGCAAATCCGAGGTGTCTTCGGTGCAGGAAATTAGCGGCGAGTCGTTTCTCCGCTTCATGCGGCCGTTTTTTGTCGAGCCTGCTTGCCTCAAATGCCATGGCCATCAAGGCTACAAGGTGGGGGATGTGCGGGGCGGCATCAGCGTGTCGGTGCCGCTGGCCGGTTATTACGCCCAACGTCGTGCACAGATTGCCAGTTTCATGGTTGGCCATTTCCTGCTCTATCTGGCCGGAGTGGCTGGCCTCTGGTGGGGCGCACGGCTGCTTGCCGCGCGGACGGAGGAGAATGACCGCGCCTGGCTGGCCATTGACCTCGACCGGCAGCGGTTCCGTTCCCTGCTGGAGCTTACCCGGCGTCAGGGGGACGAGGGGGCGATCCTCGATTTTGCCTTGGAGGAAGCGGTGCGGCTCACCGGCAGCCAGGTAGGGTATTTCCATTTTTATGATGAAGCGACCCGGAATATCCATCCGGCCTTCTGGAGCCGGAACGTGCGCGAACAGTGCAGCGTGCCCGGCATGGCGCGGGACTATCCCCTGGCCGAGGCCGGGGAGTGGGCGGACTGCATCCGGCAGCGGCAGCCGCTCATTTTCAATACCTATCAGCCAGCGCCCGGGGGCAAGGGGTGCCCCGAGGGCCATTTCCCCATCACCAGGCATATGTCCGTCCCGTTGGTGGACGGGGAGGCGATCGTGGCGATCATCGGGGTGGGCAACAAGGGCACGCCCTACCAGGAAGGTGATGTCACCCAGCTTTCCCTCTATGCGAACAGCGCCTGGGAGATCATTAAGAACCGGCGGGCAAAAGAGGAAATCAGCTCCCTCTGCAACGAGATGGAAGGGCGG
>Ga0172375_10001490_pt1 | contig 37697 bp, 34 predicted proteins | sample LakKiv1m_FD_114537 | JGI IMG/M metagenome (GOLD analysis project Ga0172375, IMG submission 114537) | Freshwater microbial communities from Kabuno Bay, South-Kivu, Congo - kab_092012_11.1m | ecosystem: Environmental > Aquatic > Freshwater > Lake | place: Democratic Republic of the Congo... | reverse complement strand
TGAATCTTCGACGCTGAACACTAAGCGACCGACTTCTGCCACAACACTCAACTCAAATTCTAAGTTAGCGCTTAGGTTCGCCACATTCCAGGGGATATTTTCATATGTTCTCAATTCACGCGCTAACAGCCTGCCATCCTCACCATGTAGTTCAATTCTAACAACCTTGCCTACTTTAGATGTCAGTCGACCAGTCACTAACATAGGGGAAGTTACCATAGAGAGTTCGCCCAGTTGATAAATCTGGGCTCGCGCCTCAGGTATTTCAGCAGGCAAAGTCTCTTCTTGCTGGATTGGAACATCAATTTGCAGGAGTTCCTCTGGTTCAAGTGTCGACGTAGCAGTTATCGGATTACTGTTCGATGAGGAGATCGTGACCGTATTTTCGATAATGATCGTAGCTTGCATCGTTTCTGCGGTTTTGGTTGTTTGCTCTAGCGCTGCTGTGTTAGTCACCGTATCATTAATCGTGGGTGATACGATTTTTTCAGTTTCTGTGTTTTTCATCGTTGCTTTTAAGCTAGGCATTGCTGTTTTCGATGAGGTGGTTGTAGACCCACCGATCCCACTCGCATCTAAAGTCATGGCAATCACCGTTGGCAAGAATTCGGTTGGGAAGGGGGTATCTACTGCTGATTTTGTATACACATTACAACTGTTCAATAATAAAAACGCGATTATCATAAGGATCGCTGTTCTTCCAATATTCATGCGACCTCCTTTCCAACCAATCTCCATTCATCAAAAACCGTAAATCTCTTTATATTTATTTTCCAAATAGCGCATATATGGGTCAGGATCGATCTTTGAACCAGTTACTTTCAAAACCAACTCTTGAGGTTCATATTTAGCGCCAAAAACATGAATATGAGATCGTAACCAGTGAAGAAGAGCAGAAAATTCACCTTTTCGAAACTGGTCATATAAATCTGGAATATCTTGGAGAATACGCTCCCATATCTGGACCGAAATGATATTTCCCAAAGCATACGTCGAAAAATAACCAACCAGTCCTGCAGACCAATGGATATCCTGCAAAACACCGTCTGCATCACTTGGAGGTTTTATCCCAAGATAATCTTCCATACTCGCATTCCATGCATCTGGTAAGTCTTTGACCAATAGACTTCCCTCCATTAAAGCAATTTCCAGTTCCAATCGCAACATAATATGGAGATTATAGGTTGCTTCATCTGCATCTACTCTGATCAAAGATGGCTCAACTTTGTTGATCCCTTTGTAAAATTTTTCTAATTGAACATCTTTTAATTGTTTTGGAAAACGGTCTTGCAAACGTGGGTAAAAGTATTCCCAGAAAGGAAGCGATTTGCCGACCAAGTTTTCCCACATTCTGGACTGAGATTCATGTATCGCTAGGGAAGAAGCTTCTCCTAATGGCGTACGATCATACTCATGATTAATTCCCAAATCATAAAGCGCATGTCCCGATTCATGCATTGTACTAGAAAGACCGGAAGCAATATCATTGGGGAAGACGCGTGTAGTTATCCTGACATCATCCATACCAAAACTGGTTGTAAATGGGTGCGCGGCTTTATCCACCCTCCCATGGTTCCAGTCGTACCCAAATTTAGTGATTACTTCAGCTCCAAAATCCCATTGGCTTCGCAAAGCATACTCTTGGAGTAGAAATGAATCATCGATTTGAGACTGTTCTTTGATCGCTTTAACCAAAGCAACTTGTTTCGGGCGCAATGCTGAAAAGATTCCTTGTACTTCCTTGGTTTTTAAACCTGGTTCGAAATCATCTAATAATGGATCATAAATATGCTCATACGGTGAAAACAGCTCAGCATATCGGCGACGTATATCCATGACTTTCTCGAGATGAGGCTGAAACTTACTAAAATTATCTTCTTTCCGAGCTTCTTGCCAAGATTGTTGAGCAAGTGAAGTAACCCGTGAGAATTCAGCGACCATTTCCGCTGGCACCTTGGTTTTTTTCTCATATTCGCGTTGTGTTACTATTAATAACCGGGCTTCATTTGAATCAGGATCAAGATCATCAATTGATTTTTGGAGATCATCCAAAAGGGCGCCTACTTCCGCTGAAGTATACTTCAAGTGAGAAATCTTCCTTAATGTGCTGAGTTGTTGACCACGCGCTTCTATCCCACCTGCAGGCATATAGGTTTGTTGATCCCACCCTAGCAATGCTGACGCATGATCAAGATCTGACACCTCATTAAGAATTGCAATTAATTCTTGATATTTTTTGTCCATTTTTGTTTATTCTCCATTGCAAAAAAAACAATACTCCATTTTAATTATTTTAATTCAATTTGATCATGTCAGAGTCCTTTTGAATGACTAGCTCACTTCCCACCGCAACGCGTCACCATTCAATGCAGCTATGACTTCACCTGCTACTTCCACAGCGCTGCGGATTTGAGCTTCTTCGGTTTGAGCTCCAATATGAGGCGTCGCAACCACTCTAGGATGAGTAGTTAGAGGAGTAATTCCTGGTGGTTCTTTAGTAAAAACATCCAATGCAACAGCAGACACCTTCCCAAAATTCAAAGCTTTTAAAAGCGCTGCCTCATCAATAATACCACCTCGAGAGGTACAGACAATTCTAACCCCGTCTTTCATTTGTTGAAAAGAAGCTTCATTTATCATCTCTTTGGTTGATTCATATAAAGGGACATGAATGGTAATAAAATCCGATAAACGATAAATATCATCTAATGTGACTTCTTTAACATTCATTCGCTTGACTTTTTCAGTTAAAGGTTGAATATCAAAACCAATGATATCCACTCCAAAGACTTGTAGTATTTGCGCTACCTGACTACCTATTCTGCCAAACCCAATGATTCCAACCGTTTTACCAAACAATTCCATTCCGATCAATTCTTTCTTCAACCAATCGCCTTGTTTGATGCTCTCATTTCCGTGGATAATCGGTCTGGCTAATGTCATCATAAGACCTATAGTCAGTTCTGCGACGGAGAGTGTTGTGGCATTTGGCGTATTTACTACTTTTATACCCTTCGTCTTACAAGAAGGAAGATCAATATTATCCACACCAACGCCTGCTCTACCGATCACCTTTAGCCGTGATGCTTGGTCTAAAAGGGTTGCGTCGATTCTTGTCCTACCACGTATGATTAAAGCGTCATATGTTCCAATCATAGTTTTTAATTCCTGTGCATTTATTCCACTTCGATCATCGACGTCTGCGTTATTATTTAATATCTCAATTCCCTTTGAATGCAATCCCTCCGTAATTAAGATTCTAAAATCACTCATATCTTAAAGCTTCCACTGGTTCTAGATTAGCAGCTCGATTGGCAGGATACAGTCCAAAGAAGAGTCCAACCGCGGTTGAAAAAAGCGTTGCTAACAATATCGTATCCATTCCGATAGCTGGATGGATCTCAGCATTACTCGCTTCAGCAATACGTTCAATGATAAAGGAAAGCGTTGCGCCTAGTCCTATACCAATTAATCCGCCCAAGAAACTCAGAAGTGAAGATTCTGTAAGAAATTGTGTCAAAATGTCTACCTTACGAGCGCCCAATGCCTTTCGCAAACCGATCTCACGGGTACGCTCTGTAACCGAAACCAACATGATATTCATGATTCCAATTCCACCCACTAGCAGTGAAATCGCCGCAATTCCACCAAGGAAGATGGTTAACACACCTGTGATTGTCTGAGCCGTAGCAAGAAAATCCTGTTGAGTCAAAATCCGAAAATCATCTGCTCCGATCTCAGTGCGATGCCGAGTGCGTAAAATTTGGGCGATCTCCTGATTCGCTTCGACGACCACATCTGCCGTAACCGCTTGAGCCAGGATCATATCAACTCGATCGCGCGTTTGTCGACGCAACAAACGCGTTTGAGCGGTAGTGAGAGGAACCAATATTTGGTTATCCTCGTTGTTGAATGAAGAACCTCCTCTTTCTTCAAGAATACCGATAATACGGTAAGGCTGACCTTCAACCCGAATCGTTTCTCCTTCTAAGCCTTCTTTTCTGCCAAATAATTTGTCGGCAACTTCGGTACCAATCACTGTAACAGAAGCTCTTCCTAAAATATGTTCTTGATTGATAAAAATCCCCTCTTTTAAGTTTATATTACGAACTTCTTGATATGCTGGGGTTACACCATTTACTGATGTACTTGTACTTTCACCTCCTGAAGTGACCCTTGCAGAACCTGTTAGAAGTGGAGCAACACCGGCAACAGATGGAGCTTGAAATTGATCTGCGATCGCTTCAGCGTCACCAAGTGTTAATGGCTCAGGGTTGCGCACATCATCTGACCCACTCCTTAGAATAAATAACAGGTTGGTACCAATCCCCTGAATCGAACCCGTGATCGTATTCTCAGCCCCTCTTCCTACCGATATAATCGCGATCACAGCCGCTACACCAATCACAATTCCGATAATGGTTAAACCCGAACGCATTTTATTGGCAGCCAAGCTCTCAATAGCTTCAAAAATGGATTGTAATATCATTAATGGTTCTCCTCCACAACACCATCACGAATATAAATCACTCGCTGCGTCAAACTGGCAATTTCAGGATCATGTGTAACAATTATCAATGTCGTACCCCTATCCTTATTCAACGAAAGAAGTAAAGACATCAATTCCTCGCCAGATTTCGTATCAAGATTACCTGTGGGTTCATCCGCAAGGATAATCGCAGGATTATTGACCAAGGCTCGCGCAATGGCTACCCTTTGTTGTTGCCCCCCCGATAGTTCATTTGGTCGATGATAAATTCGATCTCCTAATCCAACCGATTCTAATGCCTCTTTGGCGGTTTGTTTGCGGTTTTTTCGCTTGCCGGAATATCGCATCGGTAATTCGACATTAGAAAGTGCAGTAGCTCTGGCTAGAAGATTGAAACTTTGAAACACAAAGCCAACCTTCTGATTTCGTATCGCTGCTAACTGGTCATCCTTCAGGTTTGAAACCTGTTCCCCATCCAAAATATAATCGCCTGAAGAAGGACGATCTAGGCAGCCAATGATATTCATCAAAGTAGACTTACCAGAACCAGATGGACCCATAATCGCAACGACTTCTCCGCGCAGGATCTCCAATGACAACCCTCTTAAAGCATGCACTTCAACCTCACCCATCGAATATACTTTTGTGAGATTAATTGCTTTTATGACTGCTTCATCCATGTCTAGCCTCCACCCATAAATGGTGGTCCGCCTCTCTCAAATTCTGTAGGAGGATTTAAGATGATTTCATCACCTACAGTTAAATCTCCACTAATCACTACACTCATCGTTTCGGAAGAAGCCCCTAATTCAATCACAATTGGGGTAACCTGACCTTCTTTTATAATATAGACTAACTTATCACCATCTGATATTCGAACAGCTCTATTAGGTACTAAGAGTGCATCCTCTATTTTATTTACTACGATATTAACGGCAGCTGTCATTCCTGGCTTGACGTCATCATCAGCATCTTCTAATTCTACTGTCACGACAAATTCAACTAATCCCTGATTTACAGCCCCAACATTGGCTACTTCTGTTACAACCCCACGATATTGTTTTCTAAGAATAGCATCGAAAGTTAACTCAACCTCTTGACCGATCTTTATCTGATTGATATCCACCTCTGAGACTTGTAGGTCAAGTAAGAGTTTCGATAAATCATCCAGGCGGAAAGCAGGGATTGCAACAGTAGTCTGACCACCCGCTGAGATCTGATCACCCGCTTGAGTATTAACCATGGTGATCGTGCCACCGAAAGGCGCTTCAATCCAACTTAGCTGAATCGTCGCCTCGGCAGCTGCGATCCTTGCTTCAGTGGCTGCGACATCCTCCGGATTAGGACCTTTGGACCATTTCTCATGATTTTCACGGGCATCTTTTAAATTTGCTTTTGCTACCTCAAGATTATATTCATACTCCAAGCGTTTTACAGCTGAATTGTAATTGCTTTGCGCATCATCCATGGCTTCTTTCAATTCTTTCCGAGTCTCATCGCCTGATGGATAATATTTGTAGGGCTCGAAAGCCTCGCGTGCCTGATTTAGTCTTTCTTCCATTAAATCAAGCGCTTCTAGAGTTCCTAGATCAGCTTGATCGGCAGGAACAATGTAATTATCTAATTGATATTGAGCACGTTTGACAGCTTGCGCATACTGCGTAATAGCATTTAATGATTGGATTTTCGCATCTTCAGCTTGTGTATAGAGATCTTCTAACGCTTTTTTCGTAGCAACCAAATCTGCTTTTGCTAAGATGATATTTTGTGGAAGTGAGGTTTCCTCAAGTCTAGCAAGTACCTCGCCAACATCTACAATATCGCCTACTTCAACGTTTATTTCCTCAACGGTACCGGTCGTTTTCCAGTATAAATTGGCAGTTTGCCTTGGTTTGACTTCCCCAGTCGCGCCAATCGTAGCCACTAATTCTCCTTCTGCGGCTGTGATTGTCTGGAAATCCTCCGTTTTTCTTTCTTTTTGATTTTCTTGATATAAATTATAGCCATAAACTCCACCAGCAATTATGGCAATAATGATCACTGTAATAATTAATGTCTTCATTTTCGCCTCAAAAAAAATTCGTAGAAAAATCAATAAATCGGTTTTTTGTGTGCTTCGCTTTCGGTTATTGATCAATAAAACTTATCCAAACCTTCGTGTATTTCTTATTTCAGTAAAGACCTCAGCACAAGATTTACTGCATACCTAGTCATTATAATCCCCATTTTTCTTACCCTATGTAATAATAAAATAAGAATCGATATTTCCCATGAATGAGTTATTTGTGATAAAAAACATGCCCGTTAGAAAAGTTGGAAGTAGATTTTTAATCCTGCCAAGATAGTAAATACAACCAATACGACTATGCCTGCCCTGATCGAATCACCTGAGCCCCTTTCATCGGAAATACTAGGGAAAAAAGTTCCACCCATTACGCGATACTTAGGACCTCCTAGCCAGGCATACATTGTACCGCCAATCAAGCCCCCAATATGTCCCCAGTTATCGATACCGGGTTGGAGACCAATAACCAAGTTGATTGCCGCAATGATCACTACATTCATTAACGCCCTTTGAGCAGCAGCCCCAAAAACCTCCCTATTTTCATAAAGAAATATCCCTTGCGCACCAATCAATCCAAAAATCGCTGTCGATGACCCTAAAGAAGGTGCACTTGAAAATAGAAAGGAAACCACATTTCCAGCAAAACCAGACAAAAGGTATAACGCTAAGAAACGACCACTGCCGTATTGACGTTCTAAACCGGGTCCAAGAATATATAATGCATACATATTGAACCCCAAATGCAAAATGCTACCATGTAGCAAAACAGGTGTGATCAAACGCCATAATTGACCACGAACGATCATCTCATTTACTTTCATCCCTAAGGCAGCTGGATAATCTCCCCCCAGGATGGTCTGGCTAATCAATTGTATAAGGAACACAGCTAGTGTTATTCCTAATAATACATATGTGACTATCGCTCCTTTTATTGAAATATTACGCTGTGAATAATTAGATGGATTAGGTGGTCTATTTGAAGCATACATAATTTATAAAATAACCTTTCTTGGATGGACACGATGGTGTTCAGCACAGATGATGGCTTCTATCATATCAACAGTTATATCAAGTTGCTGTTCTCCATTAACGACGATATAATCAAAAATTTCTACTTTTTTCAATTCTTGGCGTGATGTAGCTATTCGAAGTTTAAGGGTTTCGGATGATTCACTCTGACGGGCTCTTAATCGATTTTCAAGCTCTTTTTCATCCCTCGTCACCAGGAAGATAAGCAACGCTTCCGGATAGAGTTTCCTAATCGTATCCGCTCCTTGTACATCTATTCGCATGACAACATCTTTGCCGCTTGAAAGCGCTTCACGCACTTGTTGTTTTGGAATTCCTTTATAATCATCATAAACTATCGCATATTCGATCAATTCATCCTGTTCAATCATTTCCGCAAATTCATCCGCTGTCAAGAAAAAATAATCCACGCCATGAACTTCCTTTTCTCGTGGGCGCCGTGTTGTTGCAGTAACAACAAAATGAAAGGGGAGCTTTCTGTTCTTCATTTCTTGGATGACTGTGTCTTTGCCCACACCCGAAGGACCAGAGAGTACAATTAACAGTGGTTCAGGATTGATAATGTCAAAGGAATTTTTCTCTTCCACGATTTCTCTTCCTTTTTTTTGAATTCATTTGTTATAATTTTGTCAAAATTCCTATTAAAAATTAGAGTTAGCTATGCCGAATTATACCTACTTTTGTCTTGATTGTAATAAAAAGTTTTCAGTTTTTATGTCCTTTAGCGAATTTGATAAAAAAGAAGTAACCTGTATCTATTGTAATGGTAAAAATATTCAAAGAAGGATCGGGTTACTTCGCATCGCTCAGTCCGAAGAAAAACGTTTAGAAAAATTAGCAGATCCAAGCGCTTTAGAAGGTCTAGAGGATGATCCGCGATCTCTTGGAAAGATGATGCGGCAAATGAGTAACGAGGTTGGTGAAGATATGGGCGAGGATTTTGGCGAAGTCATCGATCGGCTAGAGTCAGGTCAAAGCCCAGAGGATATCGAAAAATCAATGCCTGATCTTGGCGCAGATGCAGATACCCCCAGCTTTGGTGACGATTTCTAATTCGATCGATTTTCCTCAACCGATTTAGCTCACTTAGTGAGACAAATCGGTTAACCCTAACCTTTCCAATACAGTTTTTTGTATTGCCTCCTGAACTTCTTCAGGAGGTTTATTGGCGTCTATCATAACCCAACGGGCAGGATCAGCATTCGCCAAACTTAAATATCCCTTCAAAACCCTTTGATGGAAATCCAGTTGATAAGCATCTAATCGATTCCACTCACCACCCTTCACCTTCCGATTTAACCCAACTTCTACATCTACCGTTAGCAGTAAAGTTAGGTCAGGTTTTAGCCCTCCTGTCGCAAAATCAACTAAGACTCGCACCTGCTCTAAATCAAATTGTTGATGCCCATAGCCTTGATAAGCAATCGTCGAATCTGCATAACGATCACAAAGGACGATATTTCCGAGCTCTAAATTCGGTAAGATCACCTGCTCAACCAACTGAGATCTCGATGCTTGAAAAAGCAATAATTCTGTGCGTGGATACATTTCCCTATTTTTATGATCAAAGAGAACTTCACGGATTTGATCGCCAATCGAGGTTCCACCAGGCTCTCGCGTAGTTAAGATCGGCAGCCCTAGCTTCTCTAAGTATTCAGCTAGTTTTGCCATCTGAAATGTTTTCCCACTGCCTTCCGGTCCTTCGAAAGTAATGAACATGCTTCGATCCATATTTACTTGCATAAATAATCAAGATTCTCGAAATATTCGTACACGTCGATTAGGTTCTTTCCCATAAGAATGGGAAACCAATTCAGCTTCTCTTGCCATTTGGTGCTGAAGCCGACGGATAGATGAAGGAGCTGGTTTTAATTCAACCCATCGTTCTCCGCTCATAACGACATCTATAGCTGCTCTTGTTTCTCGCATCGCCACATCAACACCACCTGTAGACAAATCTGTAATATAAAGATTGAACAGATCACTCAGAAATTGTTGCATCTGATTGACAGTATTCGATCGTAATACATAAATGGGCACATTCCGCTTTTCAGCGTCCATAATCGTGCGTTGTCTTTTTCGATAATACGAACGCAAGGTAACTAAGACATCCGCTTCTCCGGGTTGATTAACAATGATCGCTGGAACACCAAGTCGCTTCACAGCTTGCCCTAACCGATTTCGAGCAACCCCATAAGGGTAGATACGCATGGGCTTCAGCGACATCTTACCCGAACCGCCATTCTTATAACTTGCATCTCTGGTGTTTGAATATGTACCCTCTCCTGTCAATTCAGCTTGTCCACCGCCGTTCTGCCTGCGATACCCTTGGGAGTGAATAACTTCTTTGAAAGCTTCTTTTTTAGCTTTTTCAATACGAATATCACCATCAATGCGTTCTCGAATTTCAGCCGGTAAAGGAAATCCACGTAATAACGCATCAACCGCAGCCGCGACATCATCGTGGATCGTCAATCGGTCTCTACTTTGGATCTCGATCAGCATATCAAAGGTCGGGGGAGATCGTCTTTCAAGGACAGTTTTTTGGGTACCTCTCCGGCGCGCCTCCTCATCAGACAGGGTCACCGACTCAATCCCTCCTACTAAATCAGAGAGGGTTGGATTTAGTAATAGGTTTTCTAAATTATTCCCATGCGCTGTCCCAATCAGTTGAACACCACGTTCAGCGATCGTTCGGGCTGCTTCAGCCTCAAGCTCTCTTCCAATCTCATCAATAACGATCGCTTCTGGATTATGGTTCTCGACTGCCTCAATCATGACCTCATGTTGCAAGGAGGGTTTTGCGACTTGCATTCGACGCGCTTTTCCGACAGCAGGATGGGGCACATCTCCATCCCCCCCAATCTCATTAGAGGTATCTACGATGACAACTCGTTGACTTTCTGCCAAAATGCGGGCTGCTTCTCGAAGCATGGTGGTCTTACCTATCCCTGGGCGACCAAGTAATAATAGGCTTTTACCACTTTGAATGAGGTCATTAATAATATCAGTCGTGCCATAAACAGCTCGCCCAACGCGGCAAGTTAATCCGACAATATGCCCTCTTCGGTTGCGTATAGCTGAAATACGATGTAATGTACGTTCTAAGCCAGCTCGATTGTCAGCATCAAATTCACCGATCCTTTCAACTACATAATCGATATCGGCATTATCAACTTCAATATTAATTAACACAACCTCCTGTTCAACAAATCGCGCTGTTGGCAATCGTCCCAAATCCAGGATCACTTCTAAAAGATTATCACTGTCATTTGCATTCTTCACTGCATTGGCAATTTCAGGAGGTAGGACATCCATCAATGCCTGCAAATCATCTGTTATCTGTTTTTGTTGTACCATTACTTCATTCCTAAGGACATGATTGTTTACTCTCGGCTTGTATGATCGGAGTTGAGACCTCAGGCTGCCCTCTCTCTATGGATGGTATGGAAAGAGAACGGATCACTTTTTGTAGTGAAGCCAAATGTTTGTACATAACCGCTTGTCTGTTCACTTCAGTCGCTCCCATCTGTTCAATATACATATTTAACCAAGATTGATAAGAGCGGACACTGAAATATAAATTCCTTGATCGTCTCCCCGGTAAAGCTGCTAGAAAACTCGAAAGCTTATCAAAAACATTTTCCATACTTGGATGGATCAACGGATTTGCCCAAATTCCTCTACGCCCATACCGCAACTCAATAAATGAATGCAATTCCCCTCGCACATAGTGAACCATTCCTTTTAACCGGTGATTTTCAAATGGTTCGACCTGAACAACTAAACCTGGGGCAAGGTTATTATATAGAGAACGTATGGCGTGATTATCCTCACTTCTAGCTTCTCGCCAATCGCGCACCTCTAGTTCATCCGTATCCTTCTCAGGGAATGCCCAAATATGTTGACGAGTATAAATAGAAAAACTAAGTTTACGAAGAGTTTCAAACACGGTTGATTGTTCATCTACATCTGCAAGGAGTCGCAAAGCGCCTCTCTCTCCAGATAGAGAAATCATATACTCGAGCAATGCATAGGCAGAATTCGATTGAAGCAACTCATCAGGCGTGAGAAATGTCAATTTTGCGTTTTGAGATTCATGTGAATGGATCAATTGTCCAATAACGACGTGCTTGCGATCATCAACTCCATCCCGTATACAGGTCAGTAATCCTAAACTCGGCGCAATATATGAAACTAATGCGCCGGAAAAGGAAATTGGTCCGCGCGTAAAATATAAGGCACTATCTAAATATACACTCTGCTTGCGGTTCTTATATAGTGCTGGAATATCGCGCCAATCAAAAGGACGCATACTCATACGCGCATTCTACCAATGAATATCCAAAAATGGGATATCGCTTGATTCGATAGTGAACTAATCTCATTACCGAGAGGATCATCCATTTGTTTTTTTAAGACCATTTCAGAATGCATGAGAAATACTCATCTAGCTATTGACCTGCTAATGATAGAAAATATTGATGAAATCGATCATCTGAAGTCAATTCCGGATGAAAAGAGGTTACTAATAATTTTCTTTGTTGAGCTGCAACAATACTTCTATCCGGTAATGTAGCTAGAACTCTTGCCTCTTTCTGAACAGATTTTATCAATGGGGCACGAATAAAAACCGCGTGATATAGCCCTCCACCAGGAGATACTACCTCCAAGGCTGGGACTTCTAGATCAGTTTCAAAGCTGGCGACTTGTCTACCAAACGCATTTCTCTCAATGGTTATATCCATTAATCCTAACAACGGTTGCTTTCGATGTACATCCTTAGAAAGAAAGATCGCGCCCGCGCAGGTACCCCAAATGGCTTTGTCTTTTCCAAATTGTTTCAGAGGATCCATCAAGCCATATTCAACAGCCAATTTACCGATGGTTGTAGACTCGCCGCCGGGAATTATCAAACCATCTAAATGGATCAAGTGTTGAGGTAATCTTACTTCTATTACCTCAACATCCAAATTCTCTAAAATATGCTTATGTTCAATAAAATCGCCCTGAAGGGCAAGCACACCAACTTTCATATCCAATTTACTTGATCGTTCAAATCCTTATTGTTGAGACATTCGGTTAATTCGTATTCTTTTTCTACCAGCCTCTGTTAGCGATTAATTCAGCTTCTGGCATAGTTGATATCTGACGACCGACCATAGGATCACCCAGATTGCGACTGACTTCTGCCAATATATAGGGATCATTATAATGGGTAACCGCTTTTACGATCGCCGCGGCTCGTTTTGCGGGGTCGCCTGATTTGAAAATGCCTGAACCAACAAAAACGCCATCAACGCCAAGCTGCATCATTAAACCTGCATCGGCTGGGGTCGCGATACCACCCGCGGCAAAATTCACGACCGGTAAATGCCCCAACTCACGAGTTTCCATAACCAATTCATAAGGTGCGCCGATTTCTTTAGAATAAGCCATGATCTCCTCAGCAGGCATATTCTGAATACGGCGAATCTCGCCTAAAACAGAACGTGCATGCCGAACTGCCTCAACCACATCCCCTGTTCCGGCTTCTCCTTTTGTTCTGATCATTGCAGCGCCTTCACCAATACGTCGTAACGCTTCGCCCAGGTTTCTACAACCACAAACAAAAGGAACTTTAAAATCATATTTATTGATGTGATTATGTTCATCCGCAGGCGTCAAGACCTCAGATTCATCAATATAATCGACTCCAATCGCTTCTAATATTTGCGCTTCAACAAAATGCCCAATCCTGCACTTTGCCATGACAGGAATAGAAACTGTATCCATAATCTTCAGAATCAGCTCAGGATCACTCATCCGAGCTACGCCACCATCTGCGCGAATATCTGCTGGCACTCGTTCCAAAGCCATGACAGCTACAGCTCCAGCATCTTCAGCTAGTTTCGCATGTTCCGGTGTGACCACATCCATGATAACGCCACCCTTTAGCATTTGCGCCAAGCCCTTCTTAACTGCGAAGGTTCCTAACTCTTGTTCCATTTACGTGCCTCCAAAAATCGAAACGTTCGATGTAAATTTATTTGCTACTAACCATAAAACTTAATTTATCTATTATCATTCTACCATGCGCAAGGTTGCGTGACAATCCACTAATTAATTAAGAGAAAGGGTTCCTTCAAATTTCTAACACAAAGTTAACAAAAGGATTAAAAAACAAAGAGATTAATAGAGTTCTACGATCCTATTTATCTATATTAGTTCGTAACTAGAATAGGACTTTTTTTACGCCTTTTATTATTTTTGAACTCTCGATTACTTAAGATTTTTCGAATTTTTTGTGAGCAGAATCTTAACGGTACAATATTTACTTGGGATTATTAGTGTTTTATATAAAAGGAGAGAAAAATGCAAAATGTGACTAGCTCTAAAAATGATCCACAATTTACAGGCTCTAATCAATATGCATTTTCATTCAGCTTTAATAACTACGAATCAAAAATTTACAAAGCTCTTGACGAAATAGTACAGAACAAGATCATCGAACGCATCTGGGCAAATGACCATACAGTTTGGAAACCATCCTCTGAAGAAATATCAAATCGATTAGGTTGGTTAAATATCGCTGAAAAGATGCAAGCGAATATATCATCTTTGAACTCCTTTACTGCGGATATCAAAGCCAGTGGATTCACTCAAGCGATCCTCTTGGGCATGGGAGGTTCCAGTCTAGCTCCCGAAGTGCTTCGTAAGACATTTGGTGTTAAGAAAGGCTATTTAGATTTACAAATACTTGACAGCACAGACCCAGATGCCATTGGTACCCTTACGGAAACCCTGGATTTGCAACATACACTCTTCATAGTGGCGACAAAATCTGGCGGCACTGTAGAAACGCTTTCCTTTTTTAAATATTTCTATAACCAGGTTCAATATCGTGTAGGAACAGAAAATGCAGGCACACACTTTATTGCGATTACCGACCCTGGCTCAAAACTGGTTAAGGCGGCTGAGGAGTATAGATTCAGAAAAGTATTTTTGAACGATCCCAATATTGGGGGACGTTATTCCGCGCTTTCATATTTTGGACTTGTTCCCGCTGCCTTGATCGGAATAGACCTTAAGCAATTTCTAGACCGAGCACAGAAAACTACCGATGAATATCAAGATATTCGCACTACAAACATCCAATACTCTCTTGGGATCATACTTGGAGTCTCAATGGGTGAAATGGCAATAGCTGGACGAGATAAATTAACCCTAGTCCTATCCCCACAAATTCAATCCTTTTCCAACTGGGTCGAACAATTAGTCGCCGAAAGCACCGGCAAAGAAGGCACCGGAATATTGCCCGTTATCGAGAATGAACTCGAACCGGTATTTATCAAAGGGCAAGATCGCTTCATCGTTCTACTTACCCTAAAAAGCGATCATCGTTTCGATAATGACCTTGAAAAAATAAAAGAATTACAAATCCCTTTCATCCAAATAAATGTAAATGATTCTCTTGATTTGTCTAGACAATTTTTTACATGGGAAATGGCGACTGCTTTGGCTGGATATCGCTTGGGAATCAATCCCTTTGATCAACCAAATGTTGAATCTGCAAAGACCGTAGCAAAAAGATTGGTTGCAGAATATATCCAAAATGGGGAGCTTCCAGCCTACAACGCTATCAAAATAGATGAAGGCATTCAAGCGTTATCCGATATCTCAGCAGACAGTTTACCGCTGTTACTCTCCCGCTTCCTATCCCTGGCAAACACCAATGCCTATATCAGCGTCCAAGCTTATCTTCAAGAGACAACCGAGTCTAACAAAATGTTGACTGCATTGAAAGAAAAAATCCATAAAAATACCCATTTAGCGGTAACGATTGGTTATGGACCACGCTTTCTACATTCCACGGGGCAATATCATAAAGGCGATTCTGGGCATGGTTTATTCATTCAGATCATATCTTCTACACAAAAAGATTTAAGTATTCCCGATACTGCAGGCAGCAATGATACTTCCATCAGCTTTGGGGTTCTCAAATTGGCGCAAGCGCTCGGTGACAGACAAGCGCTGATTGATGAGAACCGTAAAGTGATCTCATTCATTATCGAGGGCGAACCTACCCAAGCAATCAAACAAATTGTGCAGGCTCTAGATGACTAAATAATAATAAAGACCTTTTTTGGAAAACAAATTAGTTCAAAAATCTTGCAGGAGAATAAATCTATGAAAATAGGAATGGTAGGACTTGGGAAGATGGGCTTGAATATGACGCTCAGGTTGCTTAGAGATGGTCATGAGGTCATTGTCTTTGACTTAGACAAACAAGCCATTGACATTGCAGAAGAAGATGGCGCCAATGGTATTTCTGCATTGAGTGAAATCTCCAGTGCATTAACTGAGCCACGCTTGGTATGGTTAATGCTTCCCTCTGGACAACCGACAGAAGATGTCATCATCCAGCTCGCAGAGATATTGTCGACAGGAGATTTGATTATCGATGGTGGCAACAGCAATTACAAGGATAGCATACGACATGGAGAATACCTCAAACCCAAAGGGATTCATTTCGTAGACGTCGGAACAAGTGGAGGCATATGGGGATTAGACAATGGATATTGTATGATGGTTGGGGGAGGGGAAAAAGCAGTGAATATGATCCAACCGATATTAAAGAGCCTTGCACCATCAGCCGAACAAGGTTGGGGGCATGTCGGACCTACAGGTTCTGGACACTTCGTGAAAATGATCCACAACGGGATCGAATACGGGATGATGCAAGCCTATGCAGAAGGCTTTGAAATCTTACACGCCAAAAAAGAGTTCGGTGACAAATCGAGCGTCTTCAACTTACATAAAATTTCAGAAATATGGCGATATGGAAGCGTAATCAGATCATGGTTACTCGATCTAACCGCAGACGCCTTGGAAGAAGATGGAACCCTCAGCGATATCGAACCCTGGGTCGCGGACAGCGGTGAAGGGCGTTGGACAGTATTCGAGGCAATAGACCTAGACATCCCCGCGCCCGTCATCACGCAAGCTTTACAAGCCCGCTTCATTAGCCGGCAAGATAAGAGCTTCGCCGCCAAATTATTAGCTGCCATGAGACAACAGTTTGGTGGACACGCTATAAAACGCAAGGGTATCGAGGAATAGAAGATGGACAAAATCAAGCTTGGGAAAAGCGATATAGAGATCACATCGATTGGACTCGGCACCTGGCAATTTTCAGAGGGACGAGCGGGCGCGGTTGGTCAATGGGCGCCATTATCAGAAGAAAACACAACCGAAATTATCAAGCAAGCCCTTAATGGAGGTATCAATTGGTTTGACACCGCTGAAATATACGGCAATGGTCGCTCAGAAAAAGCGTTGTCCATGGGGTTATGCAATCAAGGCATTCAAGATGGCGAGGTTGTGATTGCAACCAAATGGTTTCCATTATTTCGAATGGCTAGCTCGTTAAAGAATTCTTTCAAAGAACGGCAAGAGGTTTTATCTCCATTTCATATTGATCTACACCAAATCCATTTCCCCGGGTCGCTTTCTTCCATAAAAAAACAAGCTAACGCCTTAGCAGACCTCTTGGAAGAAGGATTAATCAAGGCTGTTGGAGTGAGTAATTTTAACGCTGCTCAGATGACCAGAGTTCATGAACAACTAGCAAGACGTGGTTTTTATCTAGCCTCTAATCAAGTTTCATACAGCTTGCTTGATCGAAGCATCGAAGAAAATGGTATCCTCGAGAAAGCTAAAGAATTAGGCATCACAATCATTGCCTATTCCCCTTTAGGAATGGGATTATTATCTGGAAAATTCCATCAAAATCCAAGCCTTCTAAATGATCGACCGATCGCTCGACGGGAGAGGTTGAAGAGGAAACTAAATCAAAGTCAATCACTGATCGACGCATTGTCTGAAATTGCAGAGCGACATCAAGCGACCATCTCACAAGTGTCTCTAAATTGGATCATCTCATACAACCAAGGGAAAGTCGTTGCCATCCCTGGCGCATCCAAACCAAAACATATCGTAGAAAGCGCTGGTGCGATGTCATTTCAATTAGATGAGGCTGAAATCAATGTTTTAGATGAACTAAGCCAGGAATTTATTTGAAATTACCGCCCTTGAGGAAAATTCGATCTCAATATGTTTCACGTGAAACATCATTCTATCAGGTTCAACAACCGAATCCTGATCCTTCGTTCAAAATTGTTTCACGTGAAACATTTGGTCATACTTGCTGCCAAACACCGTTCGCCTTTGCCCAATTCTCAACAATTTCTTCAATGACATCTAGATAGGCGTCTAATGCTAGTACGCGTTCTCTAAAACTTTCCCCCAATAAACCCAGCTTGTTCATAGCCTCGCTGCAAGCTTTTCTTGACTCACTTTCTTTAGGCAAATTGATTAATGCTAATATCCATGTATTTACCATAGGGTAAAGCGTATCTTCTGGTGTTGTCGTATCTAAGATCGCATCAAATGCCTTTCGGTAATAACGGTATCGGTTTTTATCCAATTTTACTGGTCTATTCTCTTCTGTAATTTCTAAATACGCTTTTTCCCAATCATGAAGCCAACCTTTTATGATTTGCTCATCAATATTTGGCGCTCCCATTAAACCCAGAAAGCCATTGTATAAACCTGGACTACCAATGGCTTCAGCGCGGTCTTTTAGATGAAGAAGGAAACGCCTCTCTGTTAAAGGAGCATTTGAAAAACTCGCGATCGCATTAGCTATCAGTCTGATTGCTTTGATATAAGTATATATTTCTTCAATGCTTGTTTCTTTATTCAATTCTTGCAGTTCAAACCATATCTTCCGAGCTGTTTCAAGTTGTCCTTGAATTCTCTCCAGGATATAATCCGCACGATCAAATTGACCTCGTACACTTGCTTGTGTAAAATCCAAGAAGTGTTGCGGGTCATGCATGATATGAGCGTTATTTATCACTGGCCCCAACCAAGGATGGATCCTTAGATCTCGAGGCTGTTGATAGTCTCGATATCGGTGATGGGTGATATCCAAATGAACATCTTCGGTCATTGCAATGATCTCTCGTTCTACGATGACTTCATCAGTATGGATGAAAAATAGGTCAACATCAACTGTTCCGCCAAGTAGAAACTCTTCTTCGATCAGTGAGCCGCTTAAATACGCTGCGATGATCGATCGATTCTTTCTGATCGCTCTATCAACAGCATCCTTAGCGATACGCATCATCGTATCATGTGTAATTCTCATAGTTACCGTATTTTACCCTCATTTTAAACGATTTATTCTCTCTCTTCTATAACGACCATTGGTAGTTCTGTTTGATAAGGAGGAACTTTTAAAGCTTGACGTATTCTATCTTCAACCCATTCCAATTTTACTTTGTCGGTAACATAATCCAAATGATCTGTATCAATTCTTAATACAGGCGCCTTGTTTTCCTCTTGTTCAGAATAATAATTTTCATAGACCTGATTCAATTCTTCAATATAGTCTCTTTCCATATTCCTTTCATAATGCCTATCTCGTAATGCGATCCTTTGCATTAGGACATCTGTACTGGATCTCAAATAGACAATCAAATCGGGATTGACTATCTTTTCTGCAAGCGCTTCATGAACTCGGTTGTACATATCCAATTCATCGCCAGATAAATTAATTCGAGCAAAGATCGAGTCTTTCTCAAAGGTGTAATCGGAGATCAAATAATCACTCTCTTCGATCAATTCTGGCACTTTACTTCTCTGTTGATGATAACGACTTAATAAGAAGAATATCTGCGTTTGAAAGGCATATCTCTTTCTATCAGCATAAAAGTCGGACAAAAACGGATTTTCTTCGAAGACTTCTAATAATAATTTTGCATTGAATGATGGTTGTAGTAAACGGGCTAAGGTAGTTTTACCAACACCGATCACTCCTTCTATGGCGATATACATATACTCACTATTCCTATCTTAGTTTTACTAATTTATTGATAAATTAAGATCACCCAATTTTTCTATTCGTTGTCCATGGGGATTCTCTCCAATTGCTCGATCAATCCGCTTATGACATCAAATCCACCTTGCCAGAATTCTCTCGAATTCATATCTATGCCTGCTTTTGTCAGAATTATGGCTGGGGTTTCTGATCCACCAGCTGCTAATATTTCTAAATAGCGAGGGATGAATGTTTTTCCTTCTTCCTTGTATTGCTGATAAAGAGAAAAAACAAGCAATTGTCCAAATGCATATGCGTAAACGTAGAAAGGAACTTGAAAAATATGTGGAATAGAAACCCATTCCCAACGAAATTCATCGCTTATTCTTACGGCATCTCCAAACTGTGTTTGTAGATCTTCTAAATAATGATTAGCCAGGTCATCGACAGAAGCTCCCTCCACAACTAGGTCGTGCGCTTTTCTTTCAAAGACAGCAAAATAGGCTTGCCTCAAGATGGTTGCATAAGCGTCATCAATTTGTCGAAAGAGGATATCTCTTTTTACCGCTGGATCAGCTTCTTGTTTCATAAGATGATCCACCAATATCATTTCTGAAAAAGTGGAGGCTGTCTCTGCGAGGGGGAGACAGGCATGTTGGGTAAATAAGCTATGATGTTCAGCCAACATCGAGTGAATGGCATGACCAATTTCATGCGCCATAGTGGCAACATCATCTGGCCTGCCTTGATAATTTATCAATACCCATGGGGTGTATTCTGGCGTAACAGTAAGGCAAAAGGCGCCATCGCGCTTCCCCTTCCGCACTTCGCTATCTAAATGATCTTGGTCAAATACCCGTTGCGCTAATTCAGCCAATTTAGGTTCAAATTGTCTCAATGCCGTTAAAACCATATTGACTGCGTCAGAATATAAATAACGCTTATCTGTTTTCGCAACTGGCGCATAGATATCATAGCGCTCCAATTTTTCGATTCCCAACCATTTTGCTTTTAGACGGAAAAACCGCTGGAAAACAGATGCATTCTCTTGGCAAACCTCCAGTAGTGTTTCGATGGCTTCGTCTGGGATATCATTGATCAAATTTCGGGTTGCAATAGGCGTGGCATAATTCCTCAAACCGATTTGTTCATTCTTCCAATCCCTGGCTACCGTTTGGTACATTTGCCCAAGAATAGGACCATCCTCTCCAAAAATTCGGTAAAGTTCTTTATAGGCAATTGCTCGGACTTCAGCTTCTGGATGGCGCGCATAGACCATTAGCTCACCCCTTGTCAATTCTTTCTCTTCACCATCCACCACAATATGATAGACATATCGATTGGTGATGGCATCATATAAGTTCTGCAATGCTTGTATGCCAGTTGTGTTCTTGATATTGATAACCTTTTCTTCATCTTCGCTGAGTGTATGAGGTTTGAAATGACGCATTTCTTCTAGCCAGTATCGGTAGTCACCAGCTTCTTTGATATAACGAACGGCGACTTCTTCAGGAAGGTTCTTCCACCAAAGTACAAAAAATAAGGTCTTATTCTCGAGATAAGCTAATTTCTCTTGTACTTTTGCCATGAAGGCTTGTGCTTCCTGATCTTGTGTATCGGCGGCAAATTCGAGTTCGGCAAATGCATAGATTTTATAGGCTAATTGATAAATAACCTCTAGATCACAAATCAATTGCATAAGGTCTTTTATTTCGATATTCTCTGAGAGTTTTGATCGATAATTTTCAAAATCAATTAATTTCTGATCTAACTCTTGAAAAATTTTTTTAGTTTGTGGGCTATTTCTAGAGTCCAGTAACTCCCTTAATGACCATTTTTTTTGTTGGTATGTAGAAGACATTTTTATCTCGCTTATGGGTTAAATTTTTGCATTTCTATGTCAAAGGGTAACAAAGAACGCAGTTCATTATACACGATCAAAATAGTAAAATTAATAAAAATCTTGACCGACGATGAAACAACCGTTATACTTACCATACTTAAACCATTTGCCGAAGTGGCGGAACTGGCAGACGCGCACGACTCAAACTCGTGTTCCTTTCGGAGTGTGGGTTCGATTCCCACCTTCGGCATAAATAAAAAAAGGCTGTTATGACCATTAACAGCCTTTTTTTTGCCACTCTTTATTGACAATTTAGTTGAGTTGATATTCCGTTTTCTTGGTGAAAACCTCAAATTGAGGCGGTTGTTCCATATGCTTCTTCACCGCACAAAGGTCAGCCGCTCGGATCAAGGCAGACTCATATTTCTCAGGGAATGTGGGGGGAACCTGTATCTCAAGATCAATCTTACCAATCATACCGCTAAATGGATCTGAGTACATGCGTTGAATAATGCGTATTCCATCAGTGGACAACCCGCGCTGCTGACAAAAACCTAGCACATAAATGCCAGCACACGTTCCTATAGAAGCTAAAAATGTGGCAAACGGTGTTGGCGCACTTGCTTCAGGCGGTTGGTCGGTCCTAACCGTAGTATTCCCAAAATGTGCATCGACTCGTGCCCCTCCTGGGAAATCAATAACCATTTCCATAATGATCATCCTCCAATAAATTTAAATACCCCTATTGGATGCTGGTTTATTACAAAGGTTACAATAATACATCCAGGTCTGTACACACTGATAGGAAGAAGATCAATCTCCAGGAATTGGCGCTAAGCTTTCTTCTTTATCGCTTTGGATAAAAAATACTCGATATAGAACGATCGAGATCGAGTAGAGAATGATCGTACCCAGAAAAGGAGGTCCAAATCCTTGCCGCACCTGGAACCATCCACTGATCATGGGACTAAAAGCCCATCCGAAATTCCATGACATGCTAATTAAACTAGCCACAGTAGCGCGTGCCGATGCTTCGACCTTTTCCATCACAAAGGTCTGATATACGGGTGTACTCATATTCATTAATGTCAGACGAAAATAATAGGCGGCCGCACTGATATAAAACCATGGCGAAAATCCGAGCATGATCAAAAAAGGAATTGACAAAGCTTGTGTAATCACCACCATTTTAATCTTGCCCATCCTATCTGCCAATGGGGGCGCGATCAATAAGCCTATCCCCATCGCCAGCGATCCCCAAGCAAACATTCCGCCAATCACAGGATCTGATTGATGATGCACTTCTCGGAAGAAAACGTTCATAAAGGGCATAATCAATCCTGCGCCAAGTGCGATCAGCAGATTCGGAAGGATCAGTTTTCCAAGCAAAGCTGGTTCCTTGGCAGCATAAGCTAGAGGCGCAAAAACAGATTTTTCATCTCGGTTTAAGTTCAATCTCCGTAAAAAAAGCAAGGGGATGATTGCAAAACCCATCGCGAAGGCAGTTGCCATCAAGGCGCCAGAATAGGCTGTGCTGCTTGTAGGTAGGGTATCGTTCCAATTCGCCACCCAAGTTGGTAAATAACCCCCGATCCAATTCCCAGCGGAAGCGGATGCCATCTGTAAACCAGAACTGAAACTAAACAAGTAAGTCCGTTCGAATTCACCGCTATTTTCCATTAGAAATGGACCTAAGGTCACCGCAGCTAAGCTTTGACCTATACCAAAGAGAATATTTGCCGCCACCAGAACGCTCACTTCTGGCATTAAAACCATCGCTAAGATGGCTATCGCATTGAAAATTTCAGCCAAAACTAAGGTAAATTTTCTCCCCATTTGATCTGCTAAATAACCTCCTGGCAGCGCCACCAATAAACCCGTAAAATTATTGATGGTCACTAATTTTCCTAAGAGCGCTTCGTCGTAGCCCAAACTTAGAACATAAAAATTGAACAGCAACCGAAATATACCTAATGCTGCGCCGGTGATAATGATATTGATCAAATACAAGCGCGCATTGGGACGAAAGGATCTTATCCGAATACCATATTCACTAAGGATCGTTGGAATAATCACTCTATACATGTTTTATTTGTCTTTAAATTAGGTCAAGAAATTTTTTAAAGAATCGTACATACCGCTGATAGCTTCCAGCCTGGCTGCATAAAGTTGTTCGCGTTGCGATTCAACTTTAAGATATACTAATCCCGCTAAACGCAAAGCCCTCAGATGGTGAGTTAATGTTGGAGCGCGTAATCTTAATCGCCTAGCAAGCTCCGCTTGGGTCAATTCTTCTTTGGTAAGATAGCGAAGAATTCGCAATCGAGTAGGATCGCTGATCGCTTTTAATATTCTTAATAAAGTATCGGGGACTACCTCTCCGGGGACTAAAGAAACGTCATCGGGACGCGCACCAAACAAGATCGCTTTTTTATTTTGATCAATATCTCCAAAAAAGATCAACGGAGTACTCCAATAAGATGGAATCAAGACGATCTCAGGAGCATTAAAGAGTCCTGATACTTTCACACCTCGAGATAGACGCTCGAAAAGATCTGGGAAGCTGATCTTTTCAGCCATTTCACTGGATTCATCATAGGCATCTTTTAAGGCTGGGAAAATATGCCTTTCTTCCTCAGCAAAAAAGGCTTCATAATATGAATCCAGTGCTTCTAACATCTTTTCACCAAATTCATGAGCGTTAGCCCAACAATCTAAGAGTTTTTCAGCATATTTGGCTTTCTTTCTGCCATAATCCCATTCTAGCATCCTTGAGCGAACAAAAGCTAAGTCTTCATCATCCCAAGTTTTTCTGTGCTCTACTTGTTTTAACCTCTCATATACCTCGGTATCCTTCCGATCGATATTAGTTAACGGTAGCAATCTCTCGGCTGGAGGAATCTTGCTTAAAGCCCACAGGATGCTAGCCGTGTCTTTCGGTTCGGGGAGGCTAAATATCCATCGAAATGGGATCGTTCCCATGATTTCGTTAGTCTCCTCGAGCGTTTTTCTTTGATCATTGTTTAAGCGAGATCTCACACCAGCTGCCCAAGAAGGACGTAATCCAAAATCAGAAGGATTATGCAATACATGTAAACTAACAAAGAGATCGTAGGCAGTGCCGATATCCCAAAAAATTTGTGGTTCGTTAAATTCATCCATTTTCTTCTTTTATTAGATCACTTAATTAAATAATAGTTTAATTAGATAATAGTCTAACAAAAACAACTTGTCAAGTTTTTCATGTATCAGTAATTATGCTATGAATGTAAAAACGATCGATACAGGTGTTCTTACCACATACCCTGTGGATAAGTCGCGAATATCTGTGGATAACTCAATTTATTTGTGGAGAATAATGCTTCCCTTGCATAATAACTTGTTATTATTTCTCACACTTTGGCGCCATACACACACCTTAATATATACAATCGCACTTGTAATTGACCTTCATATTAGGGCTCAACTTTTATCTACTTTTTTTAAATCTATACTGTGGAAAATAAATATTCCCCTAAACCCATATATATGGATTCCATCTACTCCATGAATACCACATATTCTGTTAATAATAGACCGAGAATGATCTTTCCACTTATCAACAATCCCTACTACGACGACTATAATATATTTAATAATAAATATAAGGGGATAATTAATACATTAAGCTTGCATTTCTTCACGTACTTTTTGATACAAAATCTCTGCTTTTAATTCACTTAATGTGTAACATGGAGCTTGTAAATAATTTGCTAAGCTATCTGCTAAACCTTGGTCAAAAGCCTGATGTTCCATATTGATCACTATACTGCGGATTTCCTCATCTGCTATTTTAGTCGCTAGTCGATTTGATTCTTCGAGTGGGGGTTGTTTACCCATTGAAACATTTCCAGCTCCATCAGTCAATAAAATGAGTAATGGATTTACATCAGGATGAATTAGACGTTCTTTTTTGATTACTTGATGTGCCATATATAAGCCAGCTGATAAGGGGGTTTTTCCACCAACCGGGATATTTGCCAAAGCTCTTTGGGCTAATTGAACTGAGTTGGTTGGGGGAAGGACTAGTGTAGCACGATCTTTTTGAAAGACAATCAAGCCGACACGGTCACGTCTTTGATAGGCATCGGTTAATAAAGAAAGAATAGCGCCTTTGGTTGCTGCCATCCTTTCTGCCACTGCCATAGACCAAGAAGCGTCCACAGCAAAGAGAATCAGATTCGCTGCTTTCTTTACTCGAATTTTCTTTTGAAAATCACTAGATTGGATAGCAAAAGCAACTCTTTTTCGCTGGTCTAAGCGTTTCTTTTGATAAGGCGCGGCTGCCCTTAGGGTCGCATCAAAAGCGAGGTCATCTGTTTTTCCGTTTGCTGGACGAGCTTGGATATAGCGACCTCTTTTCCGTTCAGTATGGGTGACAGACCGACGTCCTCCGTATTTACGAGAGACTCGGTCCATCGGACTTTGTAATTTTTTAGGTATAAATGCCTTCCCAATTTCCACTTTTTCACCCCCTTCCCACCAATTTGCATTCACTGATTCGAATACTTTCTCCTGTCGAGCTGGTTCAGTGGGCGCTTTGCGCGTTTCTTCTGCATGAACTTCATTTGTTACGGCTTTTTTTTTTCGCTAGTTTTTTTTTCTTGCTGGGTTACTTCGCTTTCTTCTTCGCTAGTGGAAGCCCCATGCATTTGTTCTATGCGCTCTTGTAAATCTTCCATACTGATTTCTGCTTGTTGGAAAGGACCGCGTTTAATGCGGTGTGGTAAAGCCAATTCAGCGGCTAGAGCGATATCAAGATCATTGATTTTATCCCTAGCTTTTAATGCTGCGTGCGCTCTGGCTGTTTTTAAGATCACAAGGTCTGCGCGATGTCCATCGATATTCAGAGAAGAAGTAAGACCAGCGATGGAAATTAAGTCTCGATTACTATATGACACACCATCAACAAGTTCTTTTGCTTGTTTAATTTGAGCTGAGAGTGCCTGTTCTCTTGGTAGCCATTCTTCATAAAAATCTTCAGGGGATGATTCGAAGGCGAGATTTCTTTGCATAATGGTCACTCTTTCCCTTGTGTTTCGGATGCCATGAATTTCAACCGATAGAGCGAAGCGGTCGGTCAGCTGTGGACGAAGCTCACCTTCTTCAGGATTCATTGTTCCCACCAAGATAAATCTCGATGGATGTGAAAATGAAATGCCCTCTCTTTCAACGATATTCACACCCATTGCAGCTGAATCTAATAGCAGGTCAACCACATGGTCATCAAGTAAATTGACTTCGTCAATATAGAGTAAGCCACGATTGGCAGCTGCTAATACTCCTGGTTCAAAAGCTCGCACTCCCTCTTGAATTGCTTTCTCAATATCCAGGGTTCCAACAACCCGATCTTCTGTCGCGCTAACAGGTAAATCAACAAAACGAATTTGTCTCATTTCAGTTGGCAATTCTTGATTATAAACTAATTGATCTTTCACCCAATCAGACCATGTATTTGGCTTATTAGGGTTATCATTAAATGGGGAATCCTTAAAGACCTCGATTTCTGGCAACAGAGCTGCCATAGCTCGAGCAGCGGTTGATTTTGCGGTTCCTCTCTCACCCCGAATCAAGACACCTCCAATTCGTGGGTCGATTGCATTTAATATCAATGCCCGTTTCATTTGTTCTTGTCCCACAATGGCTGTAAAGGGGTATATTGGTGGCATTTTTTTATTCCTCGTATTTTTCTGATATCTTTTTGTGAAAAAAACACTTTTTCACGATTCTAATAGTACCACAAAGGTTGCCAAGTTGACTATTCACCTTTATAATATCGTTCATATTAATTATATCAATTGGAGTTAGTGAGAAGATGGAAGAATTAGACGCCCAATATGGGCAAGGAGTTGAGACCGAACTCAGCCAAGATAAAGAAACAAAACCGGAAAAAACAGAAAGAGAAGATCTTGAGTTAATGAAAGCGCTATTAGAAGAAGAGGGACTTGAGATTAAATTCCCACAGAAGGATGAAATTCTAAAAGGTACGATTGCTACCATAAATGAAGACGTGATCATGGTAAGCATTGGTACCAAATCAGAAGGAATGATTTCAGGTCGAGAACTAGAACAGATACCTCAAGAGATTCTTGAAACTTTAAAAATAGGTCAGACCATCCCTGTTTATATCGTTTCTCCAGAAGATCAGCATAATAATATTGTGCTTTCTTATATGCGCGCTAAGGAAGAGAATGATTGGGATGAAGCGGAAGCAATGCTCAAATCAAATGATATCTATGAAAGTAAGGTGATTGGGTATAACAAAGGTGGTCTTATTTCTCTTGTTGGTCAGTTAAGAGGCTTTGTTCCTGCTTCACAGATCAGTGTTTTACGCCGCAATGTTATTGTGGGAGATACTCCTGAACAGCGTTATGGGAAGATGGTAGGTGAAGTAATCAGAGTCCGCATTATTGAAGTAGATCGGTCTCGTCGTCGTCTAATTCTTTCTGAGCGCCAGGCTTTACAGGAAACACGTGAATCTCTCAAAGATCGTTTACTTGACGATCTTAATGAAGGAGATGTCCGCAGTGGTAAAGTGACTAGTCTGGCAGATTTTGGCGCATTTGTAAATATTGATGGTGCAGATGGATTGGTTCATCTCTCTGAGATATCATGGGATCGGATACAGAACCCAAATGAAGCTCTAAAAATAGGGCAAGAAGTAAAAGTCAAGGTGATTAGTATTGATCGAGATCGTAAACGAATAGGACTTTCGATCCGTCAATTGCTCGAAGATCCATGGGTACAGCAAGTAGCCGCTCTTCGTGAAGGAATGCTGATTGAGGGTAAGGTAACTCATCTGACCAAATTTGGCGCCTTTGCTAAAATTGATGAGGACATTGAAGGGTTGATCCATGTATCTGAATTAAGTGAGCAAAGAATTGAGCATCCGAAAGAAGTTGTCAAAGAAGGTGATGAACTCACTTTAAGGATCATCAAAATTGATCCAGAACAACATCGGATCGGGCTTAGTCTTCGTAAGGTCGATTCGGCTGCCTACGCTGATCTAGATTGGAAGATGGCATTATCTGAAGAGATCGATATTACTGGAGAAACAATAGGTGATCACTTGGGTTTTAAGGAAGTAGATGTTCAAGAGGAACAAGATAACGAGACTCAAGTAGAAAAAGTTTCGACAGTTGATGAAAGTGAACCAATTCAAGAATCTAAGGGCGCTGAAGAGACAAACTAAGTAAGATAGGATCATTGAGAAAGCGCATCTTTAGATATTCGGAGTATGCGCTTTTTTTTCTACTTAGTGGGAAAATTCGATCGCTATTTTTACATTCTTTTAGAGGTTAGAATAAGAAAATTGTTAATTTTGTTCGCTTTTCTACTAGGGAGGGTATTTATTTTTTAAACTCTGGTAGAATAATTATAGATCAATTTAGATATTATTTACAGATTGATCATACTGGTACTGTTGAGTAAGGAGGTAGTACCATGTCTGGCATGGAAAGATTTACACAAAAGGCACGCAGAGTTCTTAGCCTTGCTCATCAAGAAGCAGAGCGTCTGCGACACAGTTATATTGGTACTGAACATCTGTTACTTGGCTTAATTCGAGAGGAGGGTGGTGTTGCGGGTCGTGTATTGCGAGAGTTAGGCTTAGATGCAGATCGTGTTCAAGAAATTGTTATTAAAATAACGGGTCAAGGGCAATATCAAGGAGGAAAACTTGAATTGTCTCCTGGAACCCAACAAGTATTAGAATATGCAGTTGAAGAAGCCCGACGAATGGGGCATCATTATATTGGAACAGAACATCTATTATTGGGATTGGTTCGACATGGCGAGGGAGTGGGTAATGATGTACTGAGGAAATTAGGTGTTACATCTGAACAGGTCCGCCGTCAAACGAATAGAGTTCTCCAAGAAAGTACAGCCGCGAGGCGACCTGCAAAATCAACTCCGACTCCAACAGAAAGGCGCACTTCGAAAGGTGAACAATCAAAACAACAGAAGACTCCGATGGTGGATCAACTCGCTACGGATCTGACTGTCTTAGCTGAAGAAGGAAAATTGGATCCTGTGATCGGTAGGCAGATGGAAATTGAACGTGTGATCCAAATTTTGGCTCGCCGGACGAAGAATAATCCAGCTCTTATCGGTGAACCTGGGGTTGGTAAAACAGCCATTGTAGAAGGTCTCGCTCAAAGGATCATCGAAGGAGACGTTCCTGCCCCTCTGCTCGATAAACGCCTACTACAATTAGATGTTGGTTCACTAGTCGCTGGGACAATGTATCGTGGGCAATTTGAGGAGCGGTTGAAGAGAGTTATTGAAGAACTCAAGGCTTCTGAATCAATCCTCTTTATTGATGAAGTGCATATGTTGGTAGGTGCTGGTTCCGCCGGCTCCTCTGTTGATGCTGCAAATATTCTTAAACCAGCACTTTCACGTGGGGAACTACAGGTAATTGGAGCAACAACATTAGATGAGTACCGCAAGAATATTGAGAGTGACGCTGCTTTAGAGAGACGATTTCAACCAGTTATTGTTGAAGAACCCTCTTTAGATGAAACCATTGAAATCTTACGAGGAATTCGCAGTGCTTATGAAGAGCATCATCGCTTGACGATTTCTGATGAAGCTTTGGATGCTGCAGCGAACCTTTCATCTCGTTATGTTACCGAAAGATTCCTCCCTGATAAAGCGATTGACCTGATTGATGAATCTTCTTCACGTGTTCGCATGTATAAAAGTTCGGCTGCAAAAGATGCCAAGGAAATTATGACTGAATTACGTCAAATTCGCCAACAAAACGCCCTTGTCTTGGAAGGAGATATACAAGAAATATCAGAGGATGACTATCTAATCCAAGAACGTCAAGTAGAATTAGAAAGTAAGCTTGAGCAAATACGCACCAGTTGGGATCGTTCTACAAGCCCCACCGTCACAGCTGAGGATATCGCTGAAGTGCTCTCGATGTGGACTGGAATTCCAGTAATGCAGATCGCACAAGAAGAATCTTCTCGTTTATTGCGAATGGAAGAAGAATTGTCAAAATATATCATTGGGCAAAAAGAAGCGATTCAAGCGATTTCAAAAGCGGTTCGACGAGCTCGAGCAGGCCTGAAAGATCCAAAGCGCCCGATTGGTTCATTTGTATTTCTTGGACCGACGGGAGTTGGAAAGACCGAATTAACTAAAGCGTTAGCCCGATTTATGTTTGGTAGTGAGGATGCCTTAATCCAATTGGATATGTCAGAATTTATGGAAAGACACTCGGTGAGTAGATTGGTTGGCGCTCCTCCAGGGTATATTGGGTACGAAGAAGCTGGACAACTCACTGAGGCTATACGACGAAGACCGTATTCGATTGTTGTATTCGATGAGATTGAAAAAGCTCATCCAGAAGCACATAATATGCTCTTACAGATCATGGAAGAAGGACATCTTTCTGATGCGCGTGGGCATAAGGTTGATTTCAGAAACGCGATCATCGTGATGACATCCAATGTCGGCGCTGACATGATCAAGAACCATTCATCGATCGGCTTTGCTCTCAAGCGCGATGAAACCTTAGAAGAAAAGCTTGCTTATGAGGATATGCGCAAGAAATTGATGGACGCTTTAAAAAAGGTTTTCAGACCTGAATTTATGAATCGTCTTGACTCGGTGATAGTATTCCGATCTCTAAATAAAGAGGATATTGAGAAGATCGTCCAATTGGAATTGGATAAAGTCGCCTTGCGTTTGGAAGAATATGACATTAATCTTCAAGCGACCCTTGCTGCCCTGGAGAAACTAGCTGATCTTGGTTACGATCCAGATATGGGGGCTCGTCCTTTACGTAGGGTCATTCAACAAAAGGTAGAAGATCAACTTTCGGATACACTTCTCTCTGGAGAATTTCAAGGTTGTGCTGTGATCGAAGTAGATGTTGAGGATGATGAGATTGTCATCAGACGTAAGGAAGAAACCATACAACCTCCAGACGAAGAACCGGAGATCGTCGCTGCTGTTTGATCAAGTTAGATATATACAGGTACTTAAAATCAGATCAAGCGAATTAAACATTATCCTATGATACTTTCAAAGCCCGAATGACCATGGTCATTCGGGCTTTTCTTAATTCAGATCTGTATTCTTGTTTTCGGTAATAAAAAATATCCCAGTAATTATACTTGCTATGGTTAGGAAAATAAGCGCCAGTAAGCCGGTTTTATCTCGTTTTTTTGGGGTTTGAGTCGAGATGTTCAGCGGTACAATTTCTTGGTGTGCAGGAATTGCTTGGCTTATGTACTCCGGTGGTTTGATTTTGTTAATATCTTCCTGTAAATGATGTTCTTGATTTAGGGTAGAGGAAACCTTGTCTTGAGTTGTGATGTATGGGTTCTTTTCTGTGAGTTCTTTTTTGCTAACCGTTTTAGGGTTACCTTTCCCTTCTGAGGTTTTTTTCTTTTTCATAAATCTATGGAAAAAAGTTTGAACCTGTTTTAACAAGCCATTCTCTTCTTCTGGAGGTCTTTCATAGTATGTTTGAGGTTGTTCCCAAGCAAGCTTGAAATAGAGATATTCCAAAATTTCCTTGATTGTAGCAATCACAGGCGCTGCGATCAGAGCCCCAAGGATACCCCAGACTGTTGCCCCAACAAAAACACCCGCTAATATTAAGATGGGATGCAAATCAAGCGCTTCACCCATGATCTTCGGAACGATAAATGAATTTTCCAGGAATTGAACGGAGACATAAAAAGCGACAATAATCAAGGTATAAATGAAATGGTTCAATTCAAAATAGGTTGGACCCATGAACAACGCTATAACGATGGCTGGGATGGTCGCGATGGTTGGCCCGAGGTTGGGTAAGATTTCCAAAAGCCCCGAAATGACTCCCAAGAAGAGTGCAAAGGGTAATCCAAGCAGGCTGCCTCCTAACCATATGATCGTACCAATGGTGAGCATTAGGGTGATTTGACCTCGAAAGAAACCTTCCCAAACATGACGAATTCGAGTCGCTAAGGCTGTATATTCAGGCTTATATGCTGGAGGTAACTTATCTAGGAGATTGTGTAGGAAATTTTCTCCATCCAGGCTAAAGTATATCGAAGTCAAAATCAAGAATATGATTGCTAACACACCTGAAATGACTCCACCAACGATACCAGCAACGATATCTGCTCCGACAGCAAAAGCATTAACAAGCGATTGGATGACGGTATCTATCTCGGGGACTTTTTCGACTGATGCATCTGGGGTTTGTACATTTTGCAGAGCATTAATCATGGATGTGATGACATTATCAACAAATGGATCGATGATGGGAATATCGAGTATTTTTATTGTATTAAGGGAATTCTCAAGCCAGTTCAATGAATCTTGGGCGATTTGAATATAATCTAATCCCAGGAAGAAATTGATCGCTTTTGTTCCCTGGGATAGAAAAGCAACTGGTGCGGTCAGCAAGAATAATGCAGCTAATAGATAGGTGATGGCTACCGATAGTCCTTTTGAAAGCTTGAGTTTATTTTGGAATAATTTGATCACCGGACTAGCAATAAAGGCTAACAAAGCTGCTGTAAGCAGCAAGGTGAGTACTGCTCGACTGATATATAAAATATATAATCCGAATAAGATAAGGCATGCAGCGACAAAATATTTCGTTGGGGATTGCCAAGCAGTATCCGTTTTTTTTCTATTAAACTCTTCCATATCACACCTATCGTAGAAAAAAATTTCTTCTATTATAATAGCATCATGGCAAAAATCCATACACAATTCATTTGTCAACAATGTGGTCGTGTCAGCGCTCGTGAAATGGGTCGGTGTCCTCAATGTGGTGCCTGGAATAGTATGGTGGAAGAGGTATTCATCCCACCGGATAAAAAGAAAATCCCAGAAAGTGTAGGGTTAAGTGCAAACCGGTCAAGACCACTCAGGCTTGATGAAATCAGTGAAGATGTGAATGAGCGCTACGCTATATCCATCGGTGAGTTTGCTCGCGTCTTAGGAGGAGGTGTTGTTCCTGGTTCAGTCATTTTGGTAGGTGGAGATCCAGGGATCGGTAAATCTACGCTTCTATTGCAAGTTGCCATCGAGATGGCGTTTCATAAGCCAATCTTATATATTTCGGGGGAGGAATCAGAACGACAGATTAAGATGCGAGCTTTAAGATTAGTTCAAGATCCTAGCGTAGCTTTAGAGCAAGATGACGTAGTCTCCAGAATTCCAAAAGATTTGCTTTTGGTGACCGAAACGAACTTATATGCTATCTTAGAGCATATCCAAGAAGTCAAGCCTCAATTAATGATCATCGATTCCGTTCAGACGATCTATTCTCCTGACCTAGAATCCTCTGCTGGTTCTGTAAGCCAAGTTCGGGAAACAGCCTCACGCTTACGTGAATTGGCTAAATCTTCAGGTATCTCTGTGTTCCTAATTGGCCATGTTACAAAAGATGGCGCTATCGCCGGACCGAGGATCCTTGAGCATATCGTTGATACGGTACTGTACCTTGAAGGAGATCGGTTTCAGTCCTATCGCTTACTTCGTTCTGTGAAGAATCGTTTTGGCGCAACCTCCGAAGTGGGTGTCTTTGAAATGCAGGAACGCGGGATGATCGAAGTAAAAAATCCATCTGAAGCATTTCTTGCTGAACGGATGAGTAGCACACCAGGTTCAGCGATTGCAGTGACCATGGAAGGTACCCGTCCACTACTGGTTGAAATACAAGGATTAACAAGCCCTACTCCATTTGGTAATCCAAGGCGAACGCCAAATGGGATAGATTTTAATCGATTGCTTTTAACCACTGCAGTTTTAACCCGCCGAATGGGCTATAAATTGGGTGATCAGGATATTTTTGTGAATGTTGTTGGAGGAATGTCTATCCGTGAACCGGCAGCAGATTTAGCTGTTGGCGCCGCGATCGCTTCTTCGTATCGAAACCTACCGGTACGAGCAGATTGTGTTTTGATTGGTGAAATTGGGCTTTCAGGCGAATTACGTACTGTGTCTCATATGCAGATACGTTTGCGGGAAGCGTTAAATCTAGGCTTTAAAGAAGCGATCGTTCCTCGTCGCTTGCGAAGCGGGGAACCATACCCGAATGGGATGACTGTCACAGAAGTGCGTTCTTTGAAGCAAGCATTGGAGCATGCGCTTGTAAAAGAATGATGAATATCCTTTGAGGATACGATCGAACGAAATAATCGATTAAGATGATCCAACAGTCTAATATAGTTCATTTTTATATTGGCTCAATTCCCATCGATGGTGAGTTGGTACTTGCGCCTATGCAGGGCTTTTCTGATTCACCCTTTCGGTTGATTTGTCGTAAGTTGGGATCTGCGATCAGCTATTCTGAATTTATCAATGCTATTGATGTACTCCAAGACAATCCAAATATCAGGAAAAAGATCATCTTTCAAGAACAAGAAAGACCGATCGTCTTTCAGTTATTTGATAATGATCCTGATCGTATATTAAAAGCGGCGCTCCGTTTACAAGCATTCGAACCCGATATTATTGATGTGAATCTAGGTTGTTCGGTTAGGCGTGTATCGGGGAGAGGCGCAGGTGCAGGTTTGTTGTTAGAACCTAGAAAAGTAGAGGATATTTTTCAGAGGCTGAGTAGTTCATTAAGCGTACCGGTCTCCGCTAAGATTCGGTTGGGGTGGGACGAAAGCACGCGCAATTACATGCAAATTGCACGCATTATTCAAGAAAATGGAGGAAAGTTAATTGCTGTTCATGGACGCACCCGTCAGCAAGCTTATACAGGGAAAGCGGATTGGCAAGCGATCGCTGAGATAAAAAAAAACATTTCAATCCCTGTGATCGCTAATGGGGATGTTCGAACCCAAGACGATATCAAGGTATTAAAAACACAAACGAATTGTGATGCTATCATGATCGGTCGAGCCGCTATTGGAAACCCGTGGATTTTTGCTGGATTGGATCGTGATAAAGTACCTAAGAAACAGGTGCAAAAAACTATTCAGGATCACTATGATCATATGCTCGTCTTTTATGGTAGAGAAAAAGGTCATCTATTATTTCGAAAACATCTAAAGCGTTATTTGAATTTATCATTCCTTCCTCGTGAACGCCGTAATGAATTGCTAACAATAGATACACCAGAAGGTTTGTTTCAGCAATTAAATGAATTCCTTTCATAATTTTCTTTTCTCCTAAAAATCTACGTAAATCTACATTGACCAGATAAAATTTTTTGGATAAGCTTGAAATTTGATCATATGTTCATTGAAGATGATGCATAATTGATTTTTTTGATAACAGAACTTCTTTAAATATTCTTATTTAGGTGATCGTATGTTTATTAAACAAATCCAACTTGGATTGATTCATGTTGCAGTTGCTATGACATTAGTCCCTATTAATAGCACCCTCAACCGTGTGATGATTAAAGAATTGGCAATATCTGCAACTCTTGTTGCTCTTTTAGCATCTTTACCTTATTTATTCTCTCCGATTCAGGTTGCGATCGGTTCATTCTCCGATAGACATCCGGTTTTGGGTTATTACCGAACACCATATATTGTGTTGGGGTTGTTATTATGTGTTGTGGGTCTGCTTATTTCACCTCAATCTGCCTTTCTTATGGAAGTAAACCCTGCTTATGGAATAAGTGTGGGAATATTGGCTTTTGGCGCTTGGGGAATGGGGTTTAATTTTTCCTCGGTTTCCTATTTATCTTTGGCATCTGAAATATCTGGGGAGAAGTATCGTGGTCGGACAATAGCGATTATGTGGTTCATGATGATTACAGGCATAATCGTAACCGCGATACTGGTAGGGCAAATGGTTGATCCTTATACCCCCAATTCTCTTCAGCGAGCTTTTATTGTTGTAGGATTTATAGCCTTGTTCTTGGGGGCGCTTGGGTTAATTAAGTTGGAAGCTTGTTGTAAGGATAATTCAAATCTTTTGGAAAGTGAGAGCCATGAACCGAGGCAAAGAGCAAATGAGGGATATTCTTGGGGCGAGATGATTCGAGATATCTCAAAAAATCGTCAAGCGACTTATTTCTTCGTTTATTTAGCGATCTTACTAACCGCTTTGCTTGGGCAAGATATCTTGTTGGAGCCATTTGGCGCCGAAGCCTTTGGATTATCAGTCAAGCGTACTACTCAAATCACATCAATTTGGGGAGTCTGTGTATTGCTCGCAATCATCTTGACAGGGGTTTCAGAAGGTCGGTTCACGAAAAAACAACAAGCACGTTGGGGAGGTTGGAGTGCTTTGATTGGTTTTTTGTTGATTATCATAAGCAGATTCTTCGGCGAAACAATAATTTTTTATGGTGGTATTGTTCTGTTAGGGATCGGAACCGGCATTTCCACAGTCGCTAATCTTTCGATCATGTTTGATATGACGACTAAGGAGCATATGGGAATGTATATTGGCGCGTGGGGTATGTCGAATGCTATTTCACGCTTAATGGGATCTGTTTTAGGTGGCGCGTTGAGAGATATCATCGCCAAGATTTTTGGTGACCCAGTTATCGGTTATCAAGTAGTTTTCTTTTTATTAGCGCTTTGTATCATGGTTTCTTTGATTATGTTAGGGAATATCAGCGTGTCTGAATTTAAGAAAAACTCAGAAAAAGAAATCGATTTCCTAGAAAGAGCAGCCCTTGCAAATGAAGGTACATAAAAAGAGAAGTAAAATTAGATTATGATGATGGATTGGTTAAGTCTAGGTGATGTTGCTGAGTTGTTAGGAGTTCATCCTAGCACTGTGCGTAGTTGGTCAGATCAAGGAGCGCTTCCTGTTCATCGTACGAAAGGTGGGCATCGTAGATATCAAAGAGATGAAATTGAAATCTGGATACAATCTCAACGAACGAGCGTCCCCATTGATCATGAGATGATCATTCAAAATATGCTAAAAAACACTCGCTTTCGCATTGCCGAAGGTCATTTGGAAAAGGAGTCCTGGTATCGAAAATTGTCTGGTGAAGCTCGACTGGAATATCGAAAAAGTGGGCGATCTCTGTTGCAAGGATTGATACGATATCTCAATTCTGATGGGAAACAAGCTGTTGCAGAAGCTGATGCGTTAGGCTATGAATACGCATCACGCGGCAGACGCAATAATTTATCTCATCTGGAATCTACACAAGCTCTACTATTCTTCAGAAGTATGTTGATTGAATCGATGTTATCTGTCTATGAAGGCGCTTCGGTTTGTTCTCCGGTTGCCTGGAGTGATATGTACCGCAAAGTCAATCTCTTCACAGATCGTATCTTGGTAAAAATATTGGAGACTTACCAGGTATACAGAAATAATGATTAAGAGTGAATTATTATTTACTCATCAACAAATTTCTCAATCTCTAAGACAGTGATAAAATAGGATGGTAAGGTACGATAAAACATTTGTCCGAGAGTATTCT
>Ga0172375_10001489_pt1 | contig 37698 bp, 40 predicted proteins | sample LakKiv1m_FD_114537 | JGI IMG/M metagenome (GOLD analysis project Ga0172375, IMG submission 114537) | Freshwater microbial communities from Kabuno Bay, South-Kivu, Congo - kab_092012_11.1m | ecosystem: Environmental > Aquatic > Freshwater > Lake | place: Democratic Republic of the Congo... | reverse complement strand
TTTGGTTCCATCACCATATAGCTAGTCTCGTATCCTTCATTTTTTAGAAGACGCGAAACTATAGATATACCCAACGGATTCAGATTCTCAGCATAACGTCGCATCAAGCCAGTAATCGGCCTTCGTTTATCCCAATGTTGGGGACCGCTCAACAATAACACTTTTTCCGCCATAATGAGGGGATACTACACCATATTTTTATAATTTCAAGTTTTGTTATAATTCACCATGAGCACCGATAATAATAATGACCAAGTCGCCAAAGTTGTTTCTCTATGTAAACGGCGAGGGATAGTATTTCAGAATAGTGAAATATACGGAGGAATACAAGGATTTTATGACTATGGCCCAGTCGGTTCGTTAATGAAAAATAATTGGAAAAATTTTTGGCTTAAAGAAAATGTCCAAAAACGAGACGATGTTGTACTAATTGATGGATCAATTATTACGCACCCCACTGTTTGGTCAGCTTCTGGTCACGTCAAAAATTTTGCAGATGAATTGGTCGAATGTAAAAAATGCCACCATCGATTTCGTCCGGATCTTATAAATTTTGCCAAAGTTTGCCCTGATTGTAACGGGGAATTTACCCAAGGAAAAAAATATAATATTTTATTTGAAACTGAAGTTGGAGTGATAGAAGGTGAAAAACTTCACACCTATCTTCGAGGAGAAGCTTGTCAAACAATATATCTAGATTTTAAAAACATCATCGATTCTACTCGAGTCAAAATTCCTTTTGGTATCGCCCAAATCGGCAAGGCCTTTCGCAACGAAATCACTCCCAAAAACTTTTTATATCGTACTCGTGAATTTGAACAATGGGATATTCAATATTTTTGCCACCCGAACGATATGGATAAATTTTACGAATATTGGAAACAAAACCGAATTGATTGGTATTATTCACTTTTTAATAACAAAGATAATTTACGTTTTCGTCAACACGAAAAAGACGAGTTGGCTTTTTACGCCAAAAAAGCTTTCGATATCGAATACAACGCACCCTGGGGATGGGCCGAAATGGAAGGAATTCATTGGCGCAGTGATTATGATTTAACCCAACATCAAACATTTAGTAAGCAAGACTTATCGTATCGAGACCCGGTCACCAACGAAAAATATTTACCTCATATTGTTGAAACCAGTGGAGGAGTCGATCGATCATTCTTCTTTTTAATGCTTGATGCCTATCAAGAAAATGAAACCAGAATTTGGTTAAAAATAAACCCTAAAGTTGCTGCCTACAAAATGGCCATATTCCCCCTAGCTGCCAACAAGCCCGAATTGATAAGCTTAGCCACTGATTTGTACAAATCATTAAAATCAAAATATTCAGTTGATTTCGATGATAGCAGTAGCGTCGGCAAAAAATATCGTCGGCATGACGAAATCGGAACTCCTTGGTGTGCTGTAATTGATTATCAGACTTTGGAAGATAAAACCGTATCTATCCGAGATCGTGACACCATGGAGCAAATCCGGATAAAAACTGATGAAGTTGACAATTGGTTGGCAAACAAACTAAACTTCTAATATGAACAAAAATATTACTTATGCTTTTATATTCGTAACCGTTTCATTATTATTATCTGCTTGTGGCAAAACAACTTCCGTCAAACCAACACCGACACCTGCTCCTAAAGTTTTCGAAATGCCACTTTCAGACCGCCCTCTAATTACTCTGACTCCTCGCGACGATGGCCACATGTTATATCTAAAAATATCCAAGATACCGTCTTCAATTATATCAATGGAGTATGAAGTAATTTATACTGCCAAAGACAATTCTTCCGAAATTGAAAAAGGATTGGGAGACACTGTCAAAGATGTCACCTCGATATTAGAAAGAAACCTATTGTTAGGTACTGAGAGCTGTACTAACGGCTGTAAATACAAATACGATGAAGGTGTCACCGGCGGTACAATCACCCTAAATTTTATAAATAAAGACGGACAATCATCTACTTACGAATCGCCTTTTGTAATCAAATCTTCAGCTGAATTTAAAAAAGACGGCAAGTTGACATTAGCCGTCGACAATTTTAGCGTCACTCCCAAAACAAAAATTAGCGGCAACGATTATTTTACTCTTTATCGAAATTATCGTGGTGGATTTACTGTCTCGAGTAACGGCACCAATTCAATTGTTGGCGATTACCCTCAACCATAATGGATTTTCATCTGCCAGTTTTATTAAACGAGGTGTTAACTATTTTTGATGTTCAGGAAAATTCCATTTATCTTGACGCCACTGTTGGCAACGGGGGGCATTCGCTGGGACTATTAGAAAAAGGTGCCATCGTATATGGACTCGACCAAGATCCCGCTAATTTAAAAATTGCCACCGACAGAATTATCAAGGCAGGATTCAAAGATAGGTTCTTTCCCATAAACAACAATTTTAATCAACTTGAGTCAATAATTCATGACAATTTGCCAAAAATTCCATCTGGCATATTATTTGATTTAGGATTAAGTTCTGGACAACTAAAAACCATGGGCAGAGGTTTTTCATATGATGATGACCAATCAATTGATATGCGGCTTGATCCAAGTGCAGAAACGTTAACAGCAGAAGAAGTAATTAACACCTATTCTTACGAACAGTTATACAACATATTCACCTTGTACGCCCAGGAAAAATTAAGCAAGCCATTGATTATTAGAATTATCAGCGAGCGTCAAAAATCACCCATTAAATCAGGCGCCAGATTAGCCAGTATTATTCGTCAATATTATCAAGACAAACATCAACATCCCAAAATTGATCCCAGTACTAAAATATTTATGGCACTTCGAATTTATGTTAACAATGAATTCAATAATTTAAAAAAAATACTTGAAGATACTTTAAAATATTCCGGAACACAAATCGTCATAATTTCTTTTCACTCTGGTGAAGATAGAATTGTCAAAAACTTTATTAGAAAAGCAACCATTGTTCAAAAAATTCATAACCTTACACCAAAAGCAATTATGCCATCTTCTGCAGAAATTAAACAAAACAATTTGTCTCGCTCAGCCATCCTCCGTTCATATAAAATAGTTTAATGAAGATTAGATTATTAGTCATTTTTGCTTCAATAACTTTTGTCCTTCAAATTGTTTTCTCTATCTATTACTCAATCAAAATAGTCGACGAAAACACAGAAATTAACGATTATCAAAAACGACTCAACGAATCCAAAAATTCCCATCAAAAACTTCAAAATCAATTTTCGGAAAGGAATTCTCTTAAATATATTAAAACTTTTCAATCAAACCGTACTTACATTCCCATTAACTCTAGTCTCAATCTTTTACTATGAATCAAAACAGATTGAAAACAATTACTATAACAATTGTCTTTTTTTATACCATTATCATCTGCCGACTATTTTATTGGCAAATAATCAAATATGAATCATATTCACAAAAAATCATTAATCAAACATACAAACCATCAGAAATTTTACCTGAAACTGGAATAATTTATGATAACCAAAATAATCCTCTGGTATTAAATATAACTCTTTATCACCTTTCTCTCTACAAACCAGATATAAAGATTAATGTCGAAACAATAACCGATACCATAAAAAAAGCAAAACCAGATCTGTTGGTTGAGGACGAAATTCTAATATCAAAATTTATTGCCAATAATAATCAAAAATGGTTGGTTCTTAAAGACAATTTTGATAAAACAATGGTTTCACAGCTAAACATTACCGGGTTTACCTTCACTCAGTTTACAAAACGATATTATCCCGAAGATCCTTTAGGTCAGTTATTTCTTAAGCCAGACACAGGACTAGAAGGATATTATCGACAACAGATATCCGGCAGATCAGGATTTATTTATGAAGCAAAAGACGCCACCGGCCAAACCGTCCTCACAAAATCAAGTTGGTCGATTGATCCTATCAATGGCCGAAATCTGTACACTTCTATCAATCGACAAATTCAAGACAAAATAGAGTCAAGCTTAAAAGACGGCATTTCAAAATATTCCGCTGACTCTGGATCAATAACAATTATGTCTCCGGACGGAGCAATAGTTGCTATGGCCAGCTTTACTGCCTCCGATAGTGGCAAACTTAACCCAATTATTTCTGATCTTTATGAGCCTGGCTCAATATTTAAACCGTTAGTCATGTCCATGGCTTTTGACACCTCTACCATAAATGAAAATTATATTTGCGACAAATGTTATCAACCTCATCAAATTGGCAAATATTCTATTAGTAATTGGGACAGCAGTTTTCACCCAAATTCCAACCTGAAAGACATCATAAAAAACTCCGATAATATCGGCATGAGCTATATAATCCAAAAATTAGGCCAAGAAAATTTTTTAAAGTATTTTCAAAAATTAGGTTTAGATCGAAAAACCGGGATCGATATTCAAGGGGAAATTCGACCAATTATCAAAACATATTGGCCGGAAATAGATTTGGCAACTGCATCATTTGGACAAGGTTTTGCAATTACTCAAATTCAAATGCTTACAGCCTTTAATGCAATTGCAAATAATGGTCTGATGACCACACCTCATTTTGTAAATTATTTTGAAGAAGATTCAAAACTTATTCCGAATTTAGTTAATCCACCAATTTCAATATTCAAACAATCAACTATCGATAAAATGAAAAGCATTTTAAAATATTCCGTCGAAAACGGGGTAGTTGCTAAATTCAAACCGGAAAGCATTGAAGTTTGCGCTAAAAGTGGAACCTCTCAAATTGCCGTTCAGGGAGGATACTCGGATTCAAGTACAATTGCCTCATATATTGGTTTTAGCCCTTGTCAAAACCCCAAATTTACCATGATTGTTACTATTAACAATCCCCGGACCTCACCTTGGGGTTCAAGCACAGCTGCGCCAATTTGGTTCGAAATTGCTACGTTTTTGGATTCAATGATATAATTTCAATACAAAAATGGTAAAAAAATATTTGCACATTATTTTTCAAAAAGTAAAAAATACATTTTGGCATTTACCAAAAAGCATTTTTTTTGATTATTATTACGGCCATCCCTCTCGAAAACTATTTTTAATCGGAATTACCGGAACTGATGGTAAAACAACCACTACCAATTTAGTTCATCAAACTTTACAAAGCGCCGGCATAAGAGCTGGAATTATTTCCACGCTTGGAGCAAAAATTGGCGACCAAGACATTTCCATCGGCCTACATACCACTTCTCCTGATCCATCTGTTGTTCAGAAACTTCTTGCCAGAATGGTCAGCGAAGGCATCACTCACGCCGTAATTGAAGTAACTGCTCATGCTATAGATCAGCATCGTTTTTATGGATGCAATTTTCAAATAGCCGGTATTACCAACACATCTCACGAGCATTTAGACGATTTTATGAACATGGAAAGTTATATTAAAACCAAGGCAAAATTACTCCAAAACGCCCAACAGGCAATAATCAATAAAGATGATCAATCTTTTTCCCAAATAATATTAAATTCCCACAAAAAATATATCACTTTTAGTCTCGATCAAAAGTCTGATTATCAAGCTAAGGAGATAGTTCTAACCAAAGAGCAAGTATCATTCAAAGTAAACCGACAATTAATTACTAGCAACAGCAATTACCGTTATCAAATCTACAATATATTATTATGTCTTGCGATTATTGATCAACTAAAAATTGACAAAAGTATTTTAATTCAAACTGTAATCAACTTTCCATTAATCAGAGGCCGTCGAGAAATAATCAAAAACAAACTAAAACTAAATTGTATTGTTGATTTTGCTCATACTCCAGCCGCTTTGGAAACAACTCTCAGTTCATTAAAGCAAACATCTACTGGTCGCCTGATAGTTATATTTGGCGCCACCGGCGGTCGTGACCCTACCAAACGCCCCATAATGGGTAACGTGGTTTCAAAAATTGCCGATATCGCTATTATCACGGCCGACGACACTAGAAATGAACTCGTCGAAAATATCAACAAACAGATTATTTCCGGTATTGACCAAAATCGATTAAATAAGAATCAGTTTGTATATTACGACGTACCTCGTCGACAAGATGCTTTTAATTTGGCTATCAAATTAGCCATACCGGGTGATACAGTTATCGCTTGCGGTAAAGGTCATGAGACAACCATTCTTCATGGCAAAACTGAATATCCTTGGTCAGAAGGCGATGCGTTTAGAACTGCCTTCAGACAAAAAAAGTTATGAGTGCCTACAATTTGACCGGCTCTGCCTCGATCGAAGAAAAATATGCCACAGGACTTTTGCCGCAAAGAAACAATCAACAGTTGTTTTATTCGGATACTAGTTGTCGCAGTAATTTGACTAATCTATCATTAACATCGGAAAACCGTCGCATTCTTCGAAAAACAGACAACTTTTTCTACGAAGTGCTGCCTATTTTTTACAATATTGAAATACAAAAACAAATTTTTAACTGGCTAAAGATATTAGATTGGGACTTCCCTATTAGTTCAGTCAAAAACATTTTTACCCACCATCTGTTTAATTACCTGTATATTTGGAAATTGGACAATCAAATTGTTGCCTACAGTATTTGTTATTTTGACAAAAACATATCTCATATTGGCTACGTATTTTATGATCCAAAATATTCTCATGGCGATTTGCCAATTAGACTTGTACTTCAGTTTGTTATCGATAGTTCCGACAAAAAACTTGACTATGCTTATCTAGGCCGGTTTGCCAATTACAAAAAAAACATGCCTAATTTTGAAAATTTTGAAAACAATCAATGGGTAAAATACTAAATATTCACATATTAGGGATTGCAGGCGTAATGACCGCTCCCCTGGCGCATGCTCTAATAAATAAGGGTCATCACGTCACCGGATCAGATCAAAATGAGATATATCCTCCAATTAGTGATCTAATTACCGACATACCAATCAACCAACCTCTTGGCAAGATCGACTTAGTAATAGTTGGCTCTTCTTATAAATCATTCCGGATTTGTGTCGACCAATTTGAAAAAATAAAAAAATTAAAAATTCCCTATATTTCTGCCACCGAATACATTGCTCAAAATTTAATAAAAACAGAATCTATCTTGGTTGCCGGTAGCTATGGTAAAACCACAATTACAGCCGCCCTATCTTTTTTAATGCCGGAATCAAATTATTTTTTTGGTGGTATACCTGTCGACAATACGCCATCCCTTCAATTGTCAGACTCACCTTGGTCTATTGTTGAAGCTGATGAATCTATCAATGGTCTCGATACCAAGGCCAAATTTCTGTATTACAAAACCAAATATGTGATTATCACTAGCACCAGTTGGGAACACAAAGATTCATACAAAACCGCAACCGAAAATTTGAATGCATTCAAACAACTAATCAAAAATATCCCCATAGATGGAGTATTGGTCTATAACCAAAATGACAAAGATATTCAAAAATTACTCCCATATTGTCGAGCAAAATCACTACCATACACAAACAATGTATTTAACACCAAATTAATCGGTCGTCATAATCAAGAAAATTTAAATGCCGCCTATACTCTTTGCCATTACTTAAACATTCCCTTTGAGATTCAAGCATTTTCCGGAATTAAGCGTCGTCTTGAAATCATTTTCAACAAAAACAATATATTAGTTATTGATGATTTTGCCCAGTCAGCCAATCGCGTCAAATCAGCTCTTGAAGCGATCAAATATTCTTATCCCCATCGTCCACTGAAAATATTTTTTGAGTCACACGCCTCATTTTTGCAAAATTCAAGCAGTATCGCCGACTTTGAGACAATCTATCCATTATGCCAAGAATTTATCTTGAGTAAAATAATATTTTCAAAAGACAAAAACCAAAGAATTAGTTCAGCCAATTGGCAATCAATTTTTAAAGAAAAATATAAATACTTACCTCTTAAGAGCGATCTGGAAACCTATCTTAAAAATTCGATTCAGCCAAACGACATTTTAGTCCATTTTAGTTCTGGAGGTCTTGAAGGCCAAAACATATTAAAAAGAGTTTATAATTAATCTGTGATTCATTTGTATCTTGGATTATTGTTATTTTCGTTTCTAACTACCAGTATTTTGGTTATTCCCTTCATTAATATTCTTTATAGATTAAAATTCCAAAGACAAAAACAGACCACCCTGGATTTTCAAAACAAACATACCACTGTTTTTGACAAATTTCATGCTCAAAAATCTGGCACTCCAGTAGGCGGGGGATTACTAATTATATTTTGTCTTTCGGTCCTGTTTACTTTTCTTTTTCCTCTTCTTAAATTTTCAAATATTTACATTTCCAGTAATTACAAAATCGAGAACGAGATATTTATAATTTTCTTCACTTTAATCAGTTTTGCTTTGCTTGGTTTATATGATGACGTCCTGAAATTTTTTAAATTCGAGAAATCAGGCTTTTTTGGGCTTAGGATGCTTCATAAGTTATTTTTGCAACTAATTATTGCCACCATAATATCTATTTATTTGTATTCGATTATGGGGATTAAGTTTATTTATGTCCCATTTGCCGGACCTGTAACCTTGGGATTATTATCTATCCCTTTATACACTACTATAATTGTCGGTTTTGCCAATTTTTTTAACATCAGCGATGGACTTGATGGTTTATCCTGCGGATTATTGATGATTGCCTTGTTTGCTTTTTGGTTCCTTTCCAATACCTCACTCGATACTCCGATATCATTATTTTTAGCCCTTTGGATCGGATCATTAATTGCTTTTTTATATTTTAATGTTTATCCGGCCAGAATTTGGCTTGGCGACGTCGGCTCACTATCGTTTGGCGCCACTATTGCTCTAATTGCCATTTTACTTGGCAAGCTGGTTCCCTTAATTATCGTCGGTGCTCCATTTATCGTTGAAGGTTTAAGTAGCGCCATTCAAATTATTAGTAAGGCCTATTTTGGAAAAAAAATCTTTCCTGCCGCTCCCATTCATCTAACACTTCAAAAAGTTGGCTGGGAAGAACCTAAAATTGTCTTCAGAGCCTGGTTAGCTGGTATAATATTGGCAATATTTGGCTTATGGCTGGGACTAAACTAATTTCAGAAATTGAAAAATATCTTGGATTACCTTATTTTATTAATGTTGGTAAATATAAAAATTCAGGTGAAAACGCTTTAGTTGGAAAGGGGAGTGCAAAAGAAATTGCTCTAGCTACTATTGAATTTGCCAATAAAGAAAATGTTAAATTAATTGATTTGACCGCCGCCCAAATATACAAATTCCAAAAAAAACATCATTTAGGCATTGACTGCTCCGGATTGGCCTGTCATTTATCAAATTATCTTTTTGATTTAAATTTAAATCCACGCCGAACTTCCGCCGACATGCTCACCTCGGCACCCTTATCAATCAAAATAAATAATCAAGATGCCAGACCGGGAGACTTAATTCGTCAAAAAAACGGTCATCACGTTCTATTTGTAGTCGAAAAAAATAACAATCATATTATTTATGTTGACAGCAGCGAAAAAGGAAGGGGTGTAAGATACGGGAAAATTATTATTTCTCCTCGAATAGCTCTCTATAGGATAAAGGCGACAGTGAGGTAATTTCTACTTCAGTACCACACTCGGAACATTCTACTATGTCACCCGGAATCATCGCATCTAACTTTGGAATTATCGCCCCACAGTCAGGACATACTATCGAACTATTATCTTGATTCATTTTGAATCTATTAAATATATAATCGTATTATATCTATTATATGACACCGCTTCAAAGACACCAAGAGGTATATCTAAAAAGGGAAGATAACAACCTTACTGGCTCAACCAAAGATAGAGCCATTACACTTCAAGTAGACAAACTAATATCGCTTGGTTTCAAGACTGCCATAATTTCCAGTACAGGAAACGCCGCTATCTCCGCTGATTATTATTGTTTTCAAAAAAATATTCCCTTAACTGTATTTGTCTCACCAAAAGTTAATCCGCAAAAATTATTATTAATCACTCATTCAAAAATTATCACTACTGACAAACCAATTTCTTCAGCTTTTAAAGAATCTAAAAACAATCAAAGCTATTTTTTACGACAATCAACTGATCCTGTTGCCCTGACTGGTTATTCCAACATTGCCAGTGAGTTATTAGAACAACTGCCCAAAATCACTAGTCTGTTTATACCAGTTGGTAGTGGTACTACCTTACTAGGCATTTCTCAGAAACTACCGACAAATGTAAAAATATTTGCTATTCAGCCAGCCTCACACTGTCCGATTTCTTCCTTATTCGATCAGCAGTATCAGGCAGAATCAAGCACAATTACTGACGCCCTTTCTGCTAAATTACTACCTTTAAAACACAAAATCGTCACCGCTATAAATATCTCTAATGGCTCAGGCATTGTAGTCCAAAATAACGATGTGGCTCAAATTCATCACACTCTAACCAACTCCGGTATTATTACTTCGCCGGAAGGAGCTTTGGCATTGGCAGGCTATTATAAAACAAAAAAAACTTTTGATGTCGGCGAATATCCAGTTATATTGTTAACCGGTAATTTACGCTAATGACCAACATATTTGATGAATTAAATCAATTAGATTACGATTTTTTCTTCTTGGTAGTTGATAAATTTTTGGATATCGAAATTCCCCAGTTAACTAACTTTCATTCGATTTATGACCAAAATTTATCAACTAAAAATAGTGGCTTTTTAATATCACAAAAATCGACTCAGGATTTCATTCACACCACAGTTGAGAAATCAGGTCACAAAGTTGCCATTGTGCCATTTAAGCCATCAGCCAAAATCGATTTTGTTTGTCGTCAAAATAATTGGACATTAATTGCCAACCCCACTCAACTCAACCGACAAATTGAGGACAAAATAAAATTTTACAGCCTTTGCAATCAAAATAAATTACCAGTCATCCCATCATTAATAAGTCATTTTTCTGAAAAAAGTTATCTTGAAGCACAGAATAAATTCGGTCAAACACTTGTCGTTCAGACTAACTTTGGTTGGGCAGGTAATAGCTCACACCTTTCCGACAATTATCATTCACTAAAAAGTGTAATAGAAGAGAATACAATTGTTAAATTTTCGCCGTTTTTAAAAGGTTATTCACTAATCAATAATTGTTGTCAAACGGATAGAGGATTGATTCAAAGTCCGCCCGGACTCCAGTATACCGGCTTAAAAGAACTGACCAATAATCCTTTGGCAACCGTCGGCAGACAATGGCCCAGTCTCGCACCGACACATATCCAACAGCAAATTAAAAAAATTACTCTTGATTTTTCTCAAATTTTGGCTAAATTAAATTACAAAGGTTACTTTGGCTTGGATTTCTTAGTCAACCATGACCAAGTATATTTGTTGGAATGCAATCCTCGGTTAACTGCCTCATTTGCTTTGTATACTCAAATGGAAATTAACCAAAAAGTTACACCTTTATTTTTATTGCATTTAGCTGAGTTTATCAATTTTAAATCAGAATCAGATTTAAACATCGATCGTTTCGACAATCAACATATAATAGGTTCTGAAATTACCAAGAAAGACTCAAACGGAACTACCATAAAAAAATATAGCGATTTTATTCAATTTTCAAACACCTTAACCCCTTTGATAGATCAAGAAATTATGACAAAAGTTATATGAGGCAAAAGGGATTCGGTCTTATTGTCTTTATATTGTTGACAATCGGACTGATATTTATAGCTATTTCTTCAATTTCTGAAGCAGCCTATACCGCTGGAAATAAATTATATTTTATTCAAAAACAACTAATCTGGTCAATATTGGGATTATCCGCTTACTTTATTGCTACCAAGTTACAATTAAATATTATTAAGAAATATGCCAACATTTTTTATTATTTTACAGTTTTACTTCTGGTAATTTTGTTAATTCCTAATTTTAGCAATCTGACATTAGGTGCAAGACGTTGGCTCGATCTCGGTATAATTGGTATTCAACCATCAGAAATTTTAAAATTAAGTGCAATTATATTTTTTTCAAAATTATTTTCAGATTCTTCAAAACTAAACATCAAACAATTAATTATATATTTGGGTATACCAATAAGCTTGATTATATTAGAACCTAATATGAGTACCGCTATTCTTATCTCCGCAGTAATTATTACCAATTATTATTTGGCTGGCGGAGAAATTCTTAGTCTGTTTTTGTTGTGTGCAGCAGGAGTTGGTTTTGGTGCCACTTTAATCTCAACTTCACCTTATCGAAAAGCTCGTTTTGATACTACATCCTATCACTCCAGTCAAATGGTAATAGCCGTCACCTCCGGTCATATTTTTGGAAAAGGTTTTGCAAATTCTGACCAAAAATATCGCTATTTACCAAAAATATCAACCGATTCGATTTTGGCAGTAATTAGCGAGGAAACAGGATTTGTTGGCACCACCGCCATTATCGGACTCTATACAATTTTGATTCTTAAAATAATCAAAATAAGTCAAACTGCCAAAGATCAATTTCAAAAGTTGTTTACTATCAGTATTGGTTGCTGGATCGCATTTCAGAGTATTATAAATATCGGTGCAGTTGTTTCACTTATTCCATTAACTGGAGTGCCGTTGCCCTTAATTTCTTACGGTGGATCATCATTAATTACTATTTTATTCGGGCTTGGTTTAATCGAAAATGTTAATCATCAAACCACAAACTTGATATACTCAACTAATCGTGAAAAACAGCAAAACAATCATTATCACCGGCACCCATCACACACCAGCCATTGAACTGATAAATCTTCTTCGACAAGATAAGGCCGTCAACTGGACTGTTTATTATTTTGGGCATCAATATCAAAGCGAAACTCATTTAGCGCATACCATCATTCCAAAGCTAAAAGTAAATTTTGTGAATTTTAATTCTGGTAAATTTGATCGAAAACAAATTATTAAATCAATTTTAAATATTCCATCAATTATAATTTCTTTTTTAAAAGCCTATTCGCAAATATCTAAAATCAAACCAAATGTTGTAGTTTCTTTTGGTGGATATGTTTCAGTTCCGGTAATTATTGCCGCATATTTTAAACATATTCCTAGCATTACTCACGAACAAACTCTGACCAACAGCTTAGCCACACGTATCAACAGTTATTTTGTTGCCAAAGTTGCTTTATCTTTCAATGATTTGGTTCAAAAAACACAGTTACCGCCTGCCAAAATTTCCGTCACCGGCAATCTAATTAGAAAAGAAATATTTAAAACCAACTCGCTAAAGTTCTTAGGGTTAAAACAACCGATAATTTATATTACTGGTGGTAATCAAGGATCCAAATTCATCAATGAGTTAATCTACATTATTGCTCCAGAGTTACTAAATAAATTTAGTCTTGTCCATCAAACAGGTAAAAACAATAACCTTGAACTAGAAAAAAATATACGTTCAAAATTCCCTAATTATTTACCCGTCGAATATGTCGAGTCAGAAGATATTGGCTGGATAATGAACAAAGCCGTTTTGATTATTAGTCGAGCCGGTGCTAACACCTGTCAGGAAATTGATGTTCTCGATAAGCCATCTATTCTAATCCCGCTATCATTTTCTCAACAAGATGAACAGATAAAAAACGCGGTTTGGCTTCAAAAGCTACATCCGAAAACAACACTTATTGTTTACCAAAATCAGATTAATAAAAGAAATATCATCGACTCAATTTTTCAACTCGCCAAAATAAACCATACTTCCCACCTAAAAACGTATTCGATCCATCATCCATTAGTTAAATTGATAAATGAAATTTCTCTCTAAAATAATCTACATTCTTCCATTACTACTATTACTTACCCAGATATATTGTCAATACTATTTGAGTTCAATCCCCAGAATTAGTCCGACATCCGTCAAAAACTCATACGTTAATCGATTGCTTCCCTTACTTAACGCCGTTAATATAACTCCTTTACAGCTCACCTTACGAAATTATTTTGATGAAATTGAATTTTATGTTAAGGACAAATCCAACCACAACTATAAAGTAGTATTTTCCACTAACAAAAATGCCTTATTTCAAGTTAATGCCTTACAAAAAGTCATCAAAATAGCTAATATTAAAGGAAAAGAAATAAATTTTATCGATTTAAGTTCAAAGCGACCATATGCAACACTCTAAAATTGTTAGTGGTATCGACATCGGTACCTCCAAAGTAACCACTATCATTGGACAATATTTTGAGATAGAGGACAGAATCAATGTCGTTGCGGTATCTTCAATACCCGCTCTCGGTTTTCGAAAAGGTCAAATAAATAATTTAGATCAAGCCACTGAAACAATTACTCAAAGTATTGAATCAGCCGAAAGAATGGCCGGATTTCAATTAAAAAATGCTGTAATTTCTATATGCGCACCTCATATAGAATCAGTCAATTCACATGGAGTTGTTGCCATCAGCACTCCAAACGGAGAAATTACCAACTCCGATATCAAAAGGGTTATTGAGGCGGCTGAAGCAATTTCATTACCCGCAGGCAAAGAAATTATTCACACTATTCCAAGACGATATACCGTCGATGGTCAAGAAGGTGTCGTTGATCCCATCGGTATGAACGGTGTTCGTTTAGAGCTAGAGTCTCATCTAATTTTGGCTTCCAGCCCCAGTTTAAAAAATTTATATAAATGTATTGATGAAATTGGTATAAAAATTGACAATCTGGTCTATTCTGGAATTGCCACCGCCAAAGCAGCCTTAACCGAAACCGAAAAAGAACTCGGAGTTGCTTTGGTAGACATCGGTGGCAGCGTTACCTCGTTAACAATATTCACTGAAGGTACACCAGTCTATTCCGCAGTTATACCAGTGGGAGCCAACAATGTCACCAATGATTTAGCTATTGGTTTGAGATTGTCAATTGAAGATGCCGATAAAATAAAATTAAAACTAACCAAAGTCGTTGAAAATAAACAATATGAAGACGAAATCGATTTGTCTCATTTTGGAATCTTAACTGAAGAAAAACACAAAATATCTCTTCAGACAGCCATCAATGGCATTATCAAACCTCGACTGGAAGAACTATTTACGCTTATTTACGACCAAATCGAAACTAGTGGACATTCCAATTCAATCCCAGCCGGAATTGTTATAACTGGTGGGGGTGCCCTAACTATCAATACCAAAGAAATTTGTGGCAAAGTAATTCCTTTACCACTTCGAATTTCCAGCCCGCCAAAATTGGGAGGGATTGTTGATGATATTCTTAACCCAAGTTATACAAGCTCGGTTGGTCTATTGATGTATAATCTGGAACAAAGTAAAAATAAACCAGAATCGAACTCCAAAAAATCAAAATCTTCTAGTAATAGTTTATTTTCCAAAATAAAAAGTATTATTGAACCTCTGTTACCATAAAAATGGCATTAATAAAAAATCTTACTGGACAATTCGCCCGACTCAAAGTCATCGGTATTGGTGGTGGAGGTAATAACGCCATAAATTCAATGATCGTTGAAGACAATATTAAGGGTGTAGATTTTATTGCTATCAATACTGACTCTCAAGCTTTGTTAAACTCGCTCTCGCCCATTAAAATTCAGATCGGCGAAAAATTAACTAAAGGTCTTGGTGCAGGAGGTAATCCCCAAACAGGAGCAGAAGCCGCCAAAGAATCTCATGACAGAATTAGAGAGGCACTGGACGGTACCGATATGGTATTTATCACCGGCGGTATGGGCGGCGGCACATGCACCGGTGCAGCACCTATCATAGCCGAAATTGCCAAAAAGGAAATAGGTGCCTTAACTATCGCCGTAGTTACCAAACCTTTTTTATTTGAAGGTACTCGTAGAATGACCAATGCTGAAGAAGGTATCTCCAGACTAAAGGATAATGTCGATACCTTAATTGTTATTCCCAATCAAAAGGTCATGGATGTAGTTAATGACAAAGCCACATTAATCGAAGCCTTTAAAATTGCCGATTCAGTCCTTAATAAAGGCACCAAGGCTATTGCTGATTTAATTACTACTCCAGGATTAATTAACTTAGATTTTGCTGATATTAAGGCAGTTATGAGTAACGCAGGTTCTGCATTAATGGGAGTAGGGGAAGCGGAAGGAGACAACAAAGCCCAACTAGCAGTAAAAGCCGCCATTGATTCACCATTGGTTGAAGTCAACATTGATGGCGCAAGAGGCGTGTTAATCAACATTACTGGTGGACCGGATTTGACCATGTCAGAAATAGAAGAGGCAGCCAAAACAATAACTGCTCTTTGTGCTCCGGACGCCAACATTATTTTTGGTGCCACAATCGATCCTGATATTACCGGAAAAATCAAAGTCAGTGTTATTGCTACCGGATTTGATTTAAACCGACAAAGGCTTTATCAAAATATTAAAAAAACATCTACAGTCCAAACTGCTCTACCAATCAAATCAGAACCGGTTTCTACTGAAATAAGTGATGATCTAGAAAAAATTATGGCCAACGAGACTATTCCTGAAGGAGTCGACTTGGTCGACAAGTTTGATATCCCCTCATTTATGAGAAATAATAAATAGTGATATAATCAACATACTCATGACCAATATAATAGTTAATTCAATTATTAAATAGCTCCGATTTTCTTCGGAGCAATTCAATCCGCCACGGCGGATTTTTTTATATTAAAATATCCCTATGAGTCAATTTAAAGAACTACCATCTCAACCAAATTTTCCCGAGTTAGAAAAAGAAATATTTAACTGGTGGCAAAAAAATGATTTAGTCAATCAATATCTTCACAAAAATGACAATTCTAAAACTACATTTTCTTTTGTCGACGGTCCAATTACCGCCAACGCACCTATGGGAGTCCATCACGCCCGAGGCCGAACACTAAAAGACGTTTTTCAACGTTACAAAAACGCCCAAGGATTTGCTCAACGCTTTCAAAACGGATTTGATTGTCAAGGCTTATGGGTCGAAGTCGAAGTTGAAAAAGAACAAGGATTTAATTCCAAAAAAGATATTATTGATTTTGGACTTGATAAATTTACCCACGCCTGTCTTGATCGAGTCGATAAATTCAGTCACATTCAAACAGAACAATCAAAAAGATTGGGAATGTTCATGGACTGGGATAATTCATATTACACAAATTCACTCAATAACAATTTATACATCTGGCATTTCCTCAAAGAAATTTCCAAAAAAGGTTGGCTCACCAAAAAGAAAAGTGCCACCACCTGGTGTCCTCGTTGCGAGACTGGTTTGTCCCAACACGAAGAAGCAGATGGCTATCAAGATATCACTGATACGTCAGTCTATTTAAAATTTAAATTAACTGACAAAGAAAATGAATATGTTATGGCTTGGACCACAACGCCATGGACATTATCGGCCAATGTACTCTTGGCAATAAACTCTAAATTTGCTTATGTTAAGGCCAAAATAGACGATAAATTGGTTTATTTGGCGCAACTTTCTGCAGATAGATTAGGCATTACTGATTATGAATTAATTGACGCCAAAAATTTAATCAATCTATCCTATGACAGTCTTTACGACATTCCTGCTCAAAATAATGTTAAACATTATATAACCGAGTGGGAATTGGTCAATCCAGTCGAAGGTACCGGCGTAGTTCATATAGCTCCAGGATGCGGTCAAGAAGATTTTGAACTTGGCAAAAAATTGAATACTGATTTTATTGCTCCACTTGATGAAAGAGGTTACTTCAAAGAAGGTTTTGGAGAATTAACTGGTCTTTATGCTCATCACGTTGCCAAAACTGTTTTTGAATATTTAGACAAGATTAAAGCTCTTTACAAAACCGAACCAGTTAAACACCGCTACCCTCATTGTTGGCGATGCAAAACCAAATGTCTATTTAGATTGGAAGATAGCTGGTATATAAATTCTGACAAAATTCGACCTCTTATGAAATCCGCCGCCAAAAAAGTGGCTTGGCATCCAAAATATGTGGGCAGACGAATGCAAAATTGGCTCGATTCAATGGAAGATTGGATGATAAGCCGCAAACGTTTCTATGGCCTAGCTCTACCATTTTACGAATGTTCATGTGGCGAGTTAACCATTGTTGGCAACCTAAACGAATTAAAATCAATAGCTGTCAAACCGGAGTTAGTCGACAAATTACCATCTTTACATCGCCCCTGGATTGACGACATAGAAATATTTTGCCCTAAGTGTGGTCAACCTGTTAAAAGAATTGCTGATGTCGGTGATTGTTGGTTGGATGCAGGCGTTGTTCCATTTTCTACACTCAAATATCTTGAAGACAAATCATATTGGCAAAAATGGTTTCCGGCAGATTTGGTTTTGGAAATGATTGAACAAGTTAGACTTTGGTTTTATTCAATGTTATTTTTTAGCGTTGTTTTTGAAAACACCACTCCTTATTTAAACGTTGTTGCCCACGCCGAAGTCAGAGATGAAAAAGGGGAAAGAATGAGTAAAACCAAAAAAAATGGTATACCCTATGACGAAGCTATTGAAAAAATGGGCGCCGATGCTATGCGCTGGCTCTATTGTCAACAGAAACCTCACACTAATGTTAATTTTGGCTACAATATTGCCGACGGAGTCAAGCGTGAATTTTTCCTAATATTATGGAATTCTTATCGTTTTTTTACCCAACACGCAAATTTAGAAAACTGGCAATACTCGGCCTACACTTCCAATCCCTTAAACATATTAGACAAATGGTTACTATCGAGATTAAATACTACTGTCTTAAAAGTTACCAAACATCTCGATAAATTTAGTACCAGTGCCGTCACCCGCGAAATCGAGTCTTTGGTCAATGATTTGTCAACTTGGTATATTCGTCGCGGTCGGGACCGGGTGGATAATTTTGAACTATTAGCCCACTGTTTCGAAACAATCACCAAACTAACCGCTCCATTTATTCCCTATTTATCAGAAACAATTTATCAAAATTTACATGAGACAAAATCCGTTCATTTAGCTGATTGGCCAAAATATGATGAAAAGTTAATTGATAAAGAACTGGAGACACAAATGGAAATTGTCCGCAAAAATTGTCAAGAAATTCATGCTCTTCGTCAAAAATCCTCTTTAAAAGTTCGCCAACCTTTGGCCAGCGCCTCCATCATTGACAAATTAAGCCCTGAGTTGCTTAAAGTAATCGAAGATGAGACTAACGTCAAAAAAGTAACTATAGCCAAAACATTAGCTCTTGATACAAATTTGACTCCAGAATTAGTTGCCGAAGGCGAATATCGCGACCTGGTTCGCGCGATACAAGTTCTCCGAAAAGAAGCTGGCTTAAAAATTGATGACAGAATTAAAATATTTGCCCCCAGTTGGCCAAAATTGTTTGAAACAGAAATTTTGAAGAAAACATTAGGCATCTCCATTCAAACAGGGGATTCACTTCATGTCGAAAAATAGTTGGTTGTGGCCGCTAATTAGTTTAGGAGTTTTATTTTCCATTAATTTGTTAATGATAAGTTCATTGGCACCACAGTTGTTTCTCAAACAGCTTATTTCATGGGCAATCGGGGTCGGTTTGTTTGTAATTGGTACTCAAATAAATCCAAAACAAATTGCCTCCTCAAAAACTGCTGTGTTCATATTTTCTTGCGTTGCCTTATTTTTGCCAATTTTATTAAATAACATAACCAGAGGTTCACGGCGTTGGATTGATATTGGCATTGGCACACTTCAGCCGTCTGAAATAATTAAACCGTGGTTAATGTTATTTTTGGTCAATACCAATTATCCGTTTCTTTTAATTATTCCCGTTTCCATAATTTTGATTCAACCCGATTTGGGTAGTGCTATCACTACCGCAATTTTAGCTATACCACTGATATTTTATAATAAAAAATTATTAAAAATATTTATCTTCTTTGGGATAGTTTTGTTGTTAGCATCGCCATTTATCTGGAACAACTTACTCCATGATTATCAAAAAAACCGGATTATTAATTTTATCAATCCAGAATTAGACCCATTGGGCAAGGGTTATAACGTAATTCAGTCTAAAATTGCCATTGGATCAGGTGGTATTTGGGGTAAAGGTTATCGCAAAGGCACTCAGGGACAATTGTTGTTTTTACCTGAAAAACACACGGATTTTATGTTTGCTGCCACAGCTGAAGAGTTGGGCTTAGTCGGGATATCGCTAATCGTTATCGCTTATTTTATTCTCATTAAATCATTACTCGCCAAGGCGTTTGTCAATTGTTACAACCGTCAATTGTTATTGTTTACGTTAGGCATCACTTTTCAAATCTGGGCTCAAGTATTTATCAATATCGGAATGAATCTGGGCATTCTTCCGGTCACCGGCATACCATTACCATTCATATCAGTTGGAGGTTCCTCTCTCATGGCTCTAATGTTTTCACTGGGGATTATCTACTCGTCTTAGATTTTCTTTCTGGAACAATTCTTACTTCCACTCCCATACCAGTTGTGTATTTCGTTTCGGCATGTCTAAACATTCTAAACTCATTACCGTCTTGTGCGACATCAAGACTAGCTTGCACCCTACTAAGATTAATTTTTCTACCATTTAGGTTAAAATTTACCCCTTTATCACCTAAATCTACAATAACTTGAATACCAGCGGCTCCTAATAATTTTCTGGTTACAAAATCTGTTGTTGAATTAACACCAGCAACTTCCAATCTTTCACCTTCACGTACTTTAAGTGATGCTCTTTCTCCAATAAAGATATTTGTAGTCATGATCATAATATATCACTTATTTAATGAATGTAAATAATTATTCCTGTGATATAATCGAAAGGTATGAAATACGCCGTTATTGCCATTTCTGGCACACAATACAAAGTTGAAGAAAATCAAGTCATCACTGTTGACAAGTTAGATCTCAAAAATGAAACCAAAGGTTCTTGTACTGACGTTCTTTTAACTATGGTTGATGACAAAGTTACCGTTGGTAACCCATTGGTCAAAGGCGCTTCGGTCGATTATGTTGTCAACAAACAATATCAGGGTGAAAAACTTAAAATATTTAAATTCAAATCAAAATCACGCTATCGCAAAACCAACGGTTTTCGCGCCCAACTGACTGACATTAAAATTTCTAAAATTAATTTATAATCTATGGCACATACCAAATCCCAGGGTAAAACCAATCAAAAATCAAATCGTCCCGGGCAAAGACGAGGAGTTAAGAAATTTGGTGATCAAACAGCATCAGTTGGCCAAATTATTGTCCGACAAGTCGGTTCACATTTTCACAATGGTCCAGGTACCAAAGTTGGCAAAGATTTCACTATCTACGCAGTCAAACCTGGTATTGTTAAATTCTTCACTAAATTAGGCAAAAAGTTTGTTTCCGTCGCCAAAGCTAAATAAGCTTGATATATTTTATCTCACTTTTTTCACGGGTGTTTTCATAGTAATCTAATTACATGAAAGACATCAGTCAGATACCAACCAACCAGCTTGAACCAAATCCATTACAGCCCCGAGGAATCATCAATCCAGAGTCAATTGCCGAGCTAGTCGAATCTATACGTGAACACGGTATTCTAGAACCGCTGATTATCGCCCAAACCCCAGCTGGTTATCAGATTATTGCTGGTGAACGTCGTTGGCGGGCCGCTAGAATACTCAAATTGCCCTATGTCCCTGCCATCATCAAAAAGACAACACCTCAACAAATGCTCGAAATGGCTATTGTCGAAAATGTTCAACGTAAAGATTTAAACCCAATCGAAAAAGCCAAATCTTTTTTAAGGCTAAAAGAAGAATTCAACTTAGATCACAATGGCATCGCCAAAAAAATCAGCAAAAGTGTACCTTACGTTATTAATGTTTTAAAATTATTAACTCTTCCTGATGCCTTAAAAGACGGTCTCTTATCCGGACTAATTACCGAAGGACACGCTCGTGCCTTATCGGGAATATCTGATTCCAGATTAATGATAGAGGCTTATAAAATTGTCTTAAAGGAAAAAGCCTCTGTTCGCCGAACTGAAGAGATTGCTCGTAGAATGCGCAACCGTATTGAAGCCGGCGATGTGCCTATCACAAAAGAAAATTTGCCTCAATTTTTAAAATCAAAATTAGACAATATTTCAACTGACATTGAATCATCATTTCCTGAAAATAGCACTAAAGTCAAAATCACTCAAACCAATATTTTAACTCGGATTACCTTTCAATTTAGGGGACCAGTTGATAATCGATTTGAAAATCTAAAAAATCTTTATAAAGAAATTTGTAAAAAAGACTTTAAAACTACCGATTAGTAGGTTATTTTTGGCACAAAACCAATTGCTGACGGAGGCCAATATTTAAAAAAAGCTTTACCCACAATTAAACTTTTTTCAATTGGTCCAAATTCTCGACCGTCTCTTGAATGAGATCGATTGTCTCCAAAACATAGATATTTCCCTTCTGGCACAGTTTTCTCTTCGCCCTCAGTATTAAAAGCTCCAGGCTCTGATTTATAATCAGATGGCAAAAAATCTTGATTTAATAATTTCCCGTTCAAATACACTTGTCCCTCTTTTACCATAACTCTATCTCCGGGGATACCAATGATTCTTTTAATGTATTCACATTCATCCACTGCACACGGTTCACTGGGTGGGGCTTTAAACACCACCACATCACCTCGTGAGGGCAACCCAATTTGATAACTTAACTTATCAGTCAACAAGTATTCACCATTAACAAAATTAGGCAACATCGAGTTACCTTTTACTTCGTTTGGCTGAGCCACAAATAAATACAATATTACAAATACAGACAATGCCAATACAATTGATTGGACAAATTCTAGTATAAGATTACCTATCGAAAAACCACCTTGTGACTCATAAACGTTTTGCATATCAATCAGTTTAACATGAGATGTGGCCGCTAGTGGGTTCGAACCACTGACCTTTCCAATGTGAATGGAACGCTCTACCACTGAGCCAAGCAGCCTGATTACTTCGTTATTATATCAATTATGTTATTTACAATTCTGCTAGAGATGTTTTTCTCCTTAGTTTCCTTGTTAAACTCACTTATATCCAACAAGGCGTTTTGATAATCACCTTTTTCGACATCTTTTAAACAATCTCGATAATGTTTATTATCACCATACTTTTTCTTCATCTCTTTCAAATCTCTTTTAATTAGTCTTTGCCAATATTTTGTATTAAATAGTAAATTTTTCTCTCCTGTTTTGATTTCATCCTCAAAATATCTCCAACTGTCACTATCTGCTACATTACCAACTACTAAATGATAGGTACCATTGTTGGTCCCCACCACCGATATCACACACCTCTCTTTATTATTCAAGATCAAAAAACCTGACTCGTCGCTAATATATGTTTTGCTCCCGCAAACTGCACTAATATATGCCGGCGAACCGATAAATAATATTCGTTTATTACTCAAATCAAGATCATAATTTACCAAATCATTTCCATTATAGCCAAATCTTTCTAACACATTTTTGCCACCTTCTTGAACAATTTCACCGTGATTAGAAAATAAAGACAAATATTCATCTTCAGAAAATGCCGCACTTTTTATCAACACTGTTCCATCACCGTTGCCATAAGTATATTTGTTTTTGCTTGAATTACTATTTATCCATTCAACTGTTGATTTACCCACTCCGACCACCGAAAAATATTTATCAAAAATATTACTTGCCGTTAAATTCATTGACTTCAAATAGTTATTGTTAAATACATTATCGTCATTTCTCAGAAAATTAAATGTCGGCACCAAATCTTTTAAAATTGGAGCGTAAGTTCTTAATGTTTCTACATAGTTTTGTTTATTTTTCTTTTGTAACTGCATCAAAACATTTAAGGCAATCGTTGCCAAATCATCATTACCAGTGATCTTACCGTTTTTCCACATTGAATAGGCATCAATTGCACCAGACTGAGGGCTGCCCATGGCGACAACTTCACCAATTCTTGGATCATTTTTATTATTTTGTAGCCACAATCTACCAACCAATCCGCCCAGACTATGACCGACAATGTCGAATTTTTCATCGGGACCGACATTATTATCGATATATGTATCCAATTTATTTACAATTGTTGGTAAAGGTTTTCGCCAATCATAGTTCCACACAAAATAATCAGTATTTTTTACCATTCCGTTGTTTTCCAAGCCTTTCAGAAATGAATCATAGTTACGAATAAAAGGTGTCATGTACCATTCGTTATCACCAACTACTGAGTTGTATACCATGGCTCTAGTGTTCCAGCTCCCCCCAAGTCCCGGGATAAATATAAGTTTGTGTTTGGTCTCAGAAACAATTTCATTTGTTTTTAAATAATCAACTGAAAATTTACTCCAAGTGTTATAAACCGACAAAGGATTGCCAAACCAAATGTTTTCCGGATTACAATTTCCGTAGTTTGAAACCAGTATTGGTTCTAAATTAATATCTTTGTCTAAAAATACTTTGTATTGTTTTTCTACCACGCTGTCAACCAATTCTATTGATAAAATATGCCATTCTAAATCATTTGGTAAGGAGATTGTTTGCAAACTAGAATGAAAAGGTTGATCAGAAAAATTAGTGCAATTGCCATACAAAGGTATTGAATAATCATTTTTTAATAAATTTATTCCGGAACCATCAGCCCACAAACCAAATAAATAAAAAGGTCTTCCGTTTATTCCAGTAAATCCAATTCCTATGCCAGAACCACTAGGTCCAACCTGATTGAACTTATATTTTAATTCTAAATACGAATCGTTATCATTTGAAAATATTTTCCCTGTACTATAACGTCTCATCAATGGGAATTCTGGACCAGTGCTACCTAAATACACAAAGCTACCATTGTACAATATCTCGCCTCCGTTATATTGGTAACTCCAATTGGTATTATCCAGAGACATAAAATTATCATTTATAATTTCAAAGGCTCTTCCAGTTACTGGACTAAATAACATAGTTAGTAGTACAAGTACGGTAAAATATAGTTTATTAATAATCATAGTTAAATTTATATCTTTGTATCATTGATTACAACATGAGAATTGCTATTTATCACAACTTAGCGCCTGGTGGAGCTATGCATGTAGTGGAAAATATTGCGAAACAGTTACTTGCTAACAATCATACTATTGATATGTATTCTCTAAACAATTATGCAAAATTATCAGGAATTAATGAATATAATATCAATATTTTAGAATCAACCACAAATATATTCGAACACTTAACACAAGCTATTATTAAAATCCCTAAAATAAACAAGATATTTGCAGATAAAATTAACAACATTCCTTATGACGCAATTTTGATATTTCCATGTCTCGTCTGTCAAAGTCCTCCAATTCTGAAATATTTAAAAAATAAAAGTAACGTAATTTACTTGTACAGTGAATCTAAAAGAGAATTTTACGAGAACACATCATTTGATTATTATCATCCAAAAAAATTATTGACAAGATTTATTAGACTGCCAATCAAATATTTAGATAAAATTAATTGCCAGTACGCAAAAAAAATTGTGGTCAACTCTATATATTCATCTTATATTTTAAAAAAGATATACAACAAAACAGGTTTTGTAATATATCCAGGAATGATAAACACAAAACCCAATAAGCTGAGTATATTAAATAAAAGAAAATTAATCTCTGTTGGGCAGTTATCAAAGATAAAAGGCCACGACTTTAGCATCAAACAAATTTATCAAATAATAAATAAATTTACAGTTATTGGAAGAAAAACGAATGAATACCCAACAATTGTTAAAATATCTAAAAAATATAATATAAAGTTAAAAACCTATGTAAATATTCCTGATAATCAAAAAAAAATAATATGCAAAAAATATTCAATATATTTAGCAAATATGCAAAAAGAGCCATTCGGCATTGCAACTCTAGAAGCAACACAAATAAACCTACCTGTACTTGGAATCAACATGGCAGGAACTAGCGAAATAATTCAACACGGTTTAAATGGATGGCTTTATCCAAATGATAATGTTATTGCAAAGCAAATATTAATAAAAATTTTAAAACAAAGTACAATAACAATATATGGTTCTACTATAATTGACTGGCGTGCAACTTCAAACAAATTAGAAAAAGTTATCAACCATCCCAATGAATAATATCTCCCTTATTCTAATCACCAAAAACGAATCAGAAAACATCAAAAAATGGCAGACTTGGCTACCTAAAATAAAAAACGTTAATGAACTGATTCTTGTTGACGATAACTCAACTGACAATACTATCGACGAAGTCAAAAAATTATCTACCAATCATTTAACCATCAAAATCTTTAAAAGGGGACTTGTTCACAACTTCTCCGACCAGCGCCAATTTGCCATTTCCAAAACTTCCAACGACTGGATTCTCTGGCTCGACGCAGACGAACAACCATCAAACGAATTAATCACATACATCAATAATATCGATAACCATCTATATTATAATTACGCTTTCAAACGCCAAGATATCTTTCTTGGTCACATCCTAAAACACGGCGAAACTTCATCCCAATATTTTCTTCGATTGTTTAACAAAAACTATGGCTATTTTTCCGGTACTGTTCATGAACTCTGGGTCAGCTCCAATACAACTAAATTTGTAGACCTAAATATTATTCACATTTCGCATCAGAGTCTTAAGTCATTTTATGAAAAAATTAATTATTATTCATCTTTACGTGCTCAAGAACTATTTAAACTCAAACAAAGAACCAACCTTTTTCAAATAATTTTCTTTCCATTAGGTAAATTTATTTATAATTACTATATTCGCTTAGGTTTTCTCGATGGCACTCCCGGAATCATTATCGCTATCGGCATGAGTTTTCATTCATTTTTAGTCAGAGGAAAATTATGGCATTTATCCAATTCATAACTCTTTGCGGCCTTATAATCGCCTTTTTTTTTGGCCAATTAACTAGAGTAAGCATTGGATATATTTCTTTTCCAATCATTGATATATTTATTGTCTTCCTCGCTATATTTAATTTATTCAATCATCCTCAAATCAAAAATAAACCTCTGGTTTGGTTTCTTATTTATGCCTGGATTAACTTGTTTATAAATTTTTTTATTTATAAATATCCATTATTAGCCGCCATTTCTTATCTAATTAGACTGACTTGCATTTTATCTCTTATTATCTATCCTCCCCAAATTAGCTCCAAAATAAAATACTTTTTTATTCTGGCTTTAATTTCAAATATTCTATTTGGATTAATCCAATATTTATTATGGCCAGACTTTACCTACTTTAAGGCATTAAATTGGGACGATCACCTCAGCCGTTTAGTCAGTACCTATTTTGACCCCACTTTTACTGCGCTTATATATTTAATGTTCTTTATATTTCTTTATTTACAAAAGAATAAAAGCACCGCAACAGCCATTCTAATTTTGTTTACTTATTTGGCAATGGCTTTGACTTATAGTCGTTCTACTTTTCTTGCCTTTATTATCTGTAGCGTTTTTGTTGGTTATAAATTAAAAAATATTAAGATTTTTATATTTGGTTTATGTTTAATTTTAGCTACAATTTTATTACTACCTCGCCCCCCAGGAGAGGGGACCAAACTTGAACGAACATCTTCTATAAATGCAAAATACATAAATTTAAACGAAGGATTAAGCCTATTTGCAAAATCACCTTTAATTGGCCTGGGCTACAACAACTTGCCGTCTATTCGGAATCTTAATACTCACAGCTCTTCTGGCTTTGACGCTAGCCTTTTAACAATATTAGTCACGACCGGAACAATCGGTTTATTTCTATTTACCCTTGGATTCAAGATATATTTTGATCAAATCTCCTTAACCAAACAAACCATATTATTAGCCGTTTTCGTTCACTCACTTTTTGCTAATTCACTACTCTATCCTTATACCCTTATCTTTCTAGTTCTAATTTAGATATCGTAAGTTATATTTATTTTTTTACGAACCTCGTTGCCTGCCGCATCTTTGACAATTATTTCTACCTCATTTTTGCCTGTATTAAGCTGTAATTTAATTTTAAATTTACCACTGTCATCAACCATCGCCACTCTACTATTAACCAGCACACTGACACCTTTTTCACTTTGCCCGATAATGTCAAAATCAGGAGAAGATACTTTTAAGGTTTCTTCAGTAGGATTTAACATAGTTAATTCTGGAGCTTTGTCGTCAAACAAAACCTTAACATCTTTTGATGGCTCACTACTGCCACCGTTTTCGCTATTGGCGGTAGCCGTAAAAACGCTTTCACCTTGATCCAAAAGAATATCACCAAAAGAAAAATCGCCCTGATCATTTACTGCCACTTTACCAATAGAGACATCGTTTTTGTACAACTCTACCACTACATTTTTTTCTGCCAAGCCATTAATTACAATTCGACTACTATTGGTGGCTTCAAAAGGTAAGATAATTCTCGGTGCCATCGGTGGCAACACTTTTTCGACAATTTCAGAATTTTTCTTATTTTTTAAATCACCCAAAATTATCGAAAACTTTATTAGCATTGGCAACCCGAACACCAACATCAAGACGAACACCAAAACCGTCGCCAATCCCAAAACAACTGTTTTTTTAGTTATCTCGTCATCAACTTTCTTTTCTAATCTCGATCGTTTAAATTCAGCCATATGTACCTATTTTAGCACCATTAGTGAGCCGAAGGGGAGAGTCGAACTCCCGACCCACGCTTTACGAAAGCGTTGCTCTACCAACTGAGCTACTTCGGCGGGAGCGGGTAATGGGAATCGGACCCACTTCTCATCCTTGGGAAGGATACATTCTACCGGTGAACTATACCCGCACTAACCAATTTTAACATTACGGCAAATTCAAAACCATTCCTATTTCCAGTTTACTCGGATCTTTCAGACTTTTTTTATTTTCTTTCCAGATTTTTACCCATTGATACCCATCAGCATATTTGGCTACGGCTATTTTCCACAAACAATCACCTTTAACCACTTTGTAAGTATTATTATTTATTGTCAGATTAGTATTGGTTACAGCGGTATTAGGTAACTTAAGTTCTTGGCCTATCTCAATTACACCCACATTCTTAATATTATTTTCCTTAGCAATTTTTGTCCACTCATATCCTGAACCCAGCTTTTCTTGTGCAATCTTCCATAAACTATCTCCTTTCTTTACCTTATACAAATTACTCTTACCAATCAACGACAATTGTTGATCATCCGTTACTCCGGGTACGTTGACAGTTCCTCTTTTCTTCTGAAAAGAATAAAATATAAGACCAACAATCGCAACAACAATTACTAACCCAAAGAACATGCTCACAAAATCTTCTGACGATCTATGTTTTTTGTTCATGACCTAAAATACCACAATTTTAGTCGGATATTCTCCGTACTATTATCTCATTTTGGACAAACCTATTTAATTCTGTTACAAACGAATTTAATATTTCCCGATTTAGCTTATATATTCTCATTTTACCTTTTATACTGTCGCTCACTATACCTGCTTTTTTCAAAATAGCCAAATGAAAAGATAATGTCGCTTGTTTTATTCTCAAATTTAACAAAATTTCATTAACCGACAAGTCCTGTTTCATTAGTAATGTCAAAATTATTCTTCTGTTTTTATCTGCCAATGATTTGAATATTTTATCCACGAACCGATTATATCGATATTTATCAATTTATCAAGCCACTTGCAATTTTAATTCATTAAATGCAAAATACCTGAATATGCAAAATTACGATAATAAACAACAACAAACCCTGGTTATTGTTAAACCCGATGGTGTCCAGCGTAGTTTGATAGGCGAAGTCATCAAAAGGTACGAACAATGTGGCCTAAAACTTGTCGCCCTAAAAATGTTAATTCCGTCACCAGAATTAGCAATAGCTCATTATTCTACCGACCCCGATTGGGCGCTAAAAACAGGCACCAAAGCACAAGAAGCCGCCAAAACCAGAGGTGAAAAACTTTGGACAGATGATCCTGTGAAATATGCCGAAGGTATACGGACTACATTAAAATCATTTTTGAGTTCTGGACCGGTTGTGGTTATGATTTGGCAAGGCATGAATGCGGTTGGAGTTGTTCGTAAAATAACCGGCTCAACAGAACCCTTATCTTCAGTCCCCGGCACAATAAGAGGGGATTATACAATTGACTCTTATTCTGCTGCTGATATGGACAAAAGATCCGTACGAAATATAATTCATTCATCAGGATCTGTTTTCGTGGCTCAACTAGAAATCAACGTCTGGTTCAAACCTGAAGAGATTCTCAACTATCGTCTTGTAGCCGAAGAAATAATCTACGATGCCAATCTTGACGGTATTTTAGAATAATCTCTTGGTAGCTAAAATCGTTAATTTTTGCTATATTATCCGTACCGCAACTCACGGGCAAAAGCCCTGAGCAAGTCGAAGGGTCCATGGTGCAGCGGTCTAGCACATCCGCCTGTCACGCGGAAGATCGTGGGTTCGAATCCCATTGGACCCGCTAACAAAATCCGCTCATCGATAGCGGATTTTTTAATGTATAATAACGCCAATTATGAATAATGAATTTAAACTCTTAACACATTTTGAATTCAGGGGTGAATTGAGGTGTGTTAAATTTGTTGAAACAGTAAAAGTAAGAGATGGCGTAGAATGTGATGTCTATGAATTTGATGGCAATAAAGATGAAGACTTAGGAATAATTAGAGTTGTTGAGAAAATGGAAACTCCAAAACAGCGGGTGAGTTTAGATTTAAAGTTTCCAATTGAATTTACCGAGGAAGGACTTGTTTCTGGATCGGGAGAATTAATAATTGATAGATTTGGTGGTTTAGTAGATGTTTATGTAGTGAATTCTGAAACTGGACGTTTTTCGACTTTAGTTAACAGGGGTGACGAAATGAAATGGAAAGCGAGGAAAGGAGGATTAGTAGCTTATGAAGTTTGTCGACCTCCGTATCAAACTGGTAGGTATATTGACTTAGACTAACTGACTATAATAGTTTCCTACGTATTCACCCAGAGTCCGACTAACGAGATATAATTAGCTGTGACTTACTCTAATTCTCAAATTGCTGAACATTTCACCAACATTGCTACTGCCCTTGTCATCAAAAAAGAAAACCGTTTTCGCATCATTGCCTACAAAAACGCCGCTGATACCACAATTAGTTATCCTGATGAAATATATTCCCTTTGGTTTAAAGATCCTAAACTACTTGACCAGGTTCCCAATTTTGGACCGGCTATTTGCGAAAAACTCAATTATCTTTTTTCCAAAAATAAATTTCACCCACATGTCAGGGAATATTTCAAAAATATTCATCCAGCTGTTTTTACTTTTACCAAAATCAACGGCATTGGCCCGCTAATTGCTTTTAAACTAACAAATAATTTAAAATTTTCAAAAGATAGCGATAAATCGCTTGACCAATTAATAAGGTATTGTCAATTGGGTCAGGTCAAGATCATTCCTACTTTAGGCGAAAAGTCAGAAAGTCAAATTTTGAAAAACACTCTCGCATTTCTTGGACAAGGCAAAAGACTACCTTTAAAAGAAGCTCAAAAAATATCTGACCATATTGTCAAATTTTTAAATCATAAATTTCCCAAAATTGATTTCATCCCGCTTGGTAGCTTAAGACGACAAAACAGCACGGTAGGGGATATTGATATTGCCTGTGCGACCACCAAAAATACAGAAGTTATCAATCATTTTATTAGTTATCCCAACGCCACCGCAACAATCATTAAAGGTAAAAATAAAGCCTCAATTAGATTGGATAAAGATTTGCGAATTGATTTAATGATCAAACCAAAAAATTCTTTTGGCGCCTTGCTCCAACATTTTACTGGCTCCCGTCAGCACAATATTATTCTTCGCAAACACGCCCTAAAACTCGGCTTCAGTCTCTCGGAGTATGGCATTAAAAACACCCAAACCAAAAAACTATGTAAATTCGACAATGAAATCGATTTTTATAATTTTCTTGGCCTCAAATTTATTCCACCTCAGGAAAGAACCGGCGACAACGAACTAAATAAATACAAAATGGTATAATATTTATAGTTAATTTTTAACCAACCTATGTATATTGTACTTGGAATTATCGTCCTTATCGCTATTTTCCTCATTTCTTTTTTTAACACTCTCCAAACACTAAAAGTTCAAATCGGTGCTTCAATTCAGGAAATCGGTAACCAGCTCAAACGCCAATCACAACTTATTCCCAACCTTATTGAATCAGTCAAGGGTTACATGAAGCATGAAAAAGGCATCTTCGATGAACTAACCAGTGCTCGTAAACTAATCGATGTCGCAAACAGCTCTGATCCCAAAAGCATCGATAAAGCACAAGCTTCGATTGGCCAAGCCTTAAAGTCATTAAATGTCATTGTTGAATCAAATCCGGAAATAAAAGCTTCCACCATTGTCTCGGATATGATGCAAGAACTTCGTGACACTGCTGACAAAATTATGTACGCCCGTCGGACACTTATCGACTTATCTGCCGACTTTAATATCAAAATTTCCACCGTCCCCGGACTATGGTTTGCTCCTATGATGGGATTCACCGCTCAAAAAGGTCTTGACACCCCTGTCTCAGGTGAATTTTTATCAGTCAGCCAATCAGATATCACCACTCCAAAAGTCAGTCTTAACTAATGGTCAATATTTACGAGCAGATCACTAATAATAAACGCCAGTCGTTTTTTATAATTACCCTGTTTGTTGGCTTTATTGTATTCTCTGGCTACGTCATAAGTTATGCTTTTGACACTCCGGGACTACTGCCTTTGGCGATAATTTATTCATTTCTTAGTACCGGAGTTAGTTATTACTGGGGAGATAAAATTGCTTTGGGTCTAAACCAAGCCAAGCTAGCATCGCGAAAAGAATATTTTGATTTTTATACTGTTACTGAAAACATATCGATGGTTGCCAAAATATCCACTCCTAAAATCTATGTCATAGAATCCAATGCCATGAACGCTTTCGCTACTGGTCGTGATCCAGAACACGCTACTGTTTGCGCCACCACTGGATTGTTGTCTAAACTGAATCGGACCGAATTAGAAGGTGTCATCGGACACGAATTGTCACATATTAAAAATTTTGATACCCGACTAATGACTATAGTTAGTATTCTCATTGGTACCTTATCGATATTGACCAACATATCCGCCAGATCGATGTTTTATCGGGACAACGACAATGATCGTGGCAACTCAAATGGAATACTCATTCTAGTCGGTCTTGTTCTTATAATTTTTGCACCCATCATCGCCCAACTTATCCAATTAGCCATCTCTCGTCGTCGGGAATTTTTTGCCGACGCCTCATCTGTTATGTTAACGCGTCAACCATCAGGACTGATATCAGCCCTTCAAAAACTTGATACCGACAATACTCCTTTTAAAACCGCTTCGACCGCTACCGCCTCGCTCTACATAAATAATCCTTTTAAAGGCAATAAACTCGCCTCCATGTTTTCCACTCATCCACCTATTGCCGACAGAATTAAAGCTTTAAAAGGTATGTTATAATTATTTAAATTATGTCAAAGTCTCTAGGTATATTTTCTCCAGCCCACGCCAAAGAAATTGCCCAAGCAGCTGTCTTAACCGGACACGAAATTTCAATTCAACTTCCCGGAACTCCAATTTCTCCAGAAAGTAAATATAACGTTCCTCAAGGTCGTCTTGGCATATCTATTAATGTTATTTCAACCGATAGTCTTGTTGTACTGTTGATAGCTGATATAAGCTTAAGGGGTGATTTGAATAAAAAGAAACGTAATCCGTAATAACCGCATTTTGTTAGTACATTTTAGATTTGACTCACTTTATTTCACTGTTAACTCATAACTAATAACGGTAAACTGTATTTATGTCCTTCGTTCATTTGCATAACCATACTGAATACTCACTCCTTGACGGACTATCCAAAATCAAAAAATTAGTTGGAACAGTCAAAGAAATGGGAATGAACGCTATCGCCATTACCGATCATGGCAATATGTATGGCGTAATTGAATTTTATAAAGCCTGTCTTAAGGCCGAAATCAAACCCATCATCGGCTGTGAAGTGTACATGACATCTGGCAGTCGTCACGACAAAACCAGCCAAAACCGCAAGGTAAATCACCTAATTCTCCTCGCTAAGGACAATATTGGCTACAAAAACTTAATGAAGCTAGTTAGTCTCGGACATCTCGAAGGATTTTATTACAAGCCCAGAATCGACTGGGAAATATTAGAAAAATATCACGAAGGACTTATTTGTACTAGTTCTTGCCCTGCTGGAGAAATTTCTTCATTGATAATCGATGGTCAACTTCAAAAGGCCGAAGAATCTGCCGCTCGTTTTCAGCAATTATTTAAAGACGACTACTATCTAGAAATACAAAGACATCCCGGCCTTAAAGAATGTGATGTTGCCAATGAGGGTTTAATCAAAATAAGTCGCAAATTAGGCGTTCCTTTAGTGGCCACCAATGACAATCATTACATCAAAAAAGAAGATGCTTTTGCCCAAGACGTACTGGTAATGATCAATACCCAAACTACGATCAATTCTAGTAATCGAATGAGTATGGCTGATACTCCGGATTATTATCTAAAATCCCCCGAAGAAATGACTTCGCAATTTTCAGATTTTCCTGAAGCTATAAATAATACTCAAATAATTGCCGATAAATGCAATGTTTCTATCGAAATCGGCAAATGGGATTTTCCCATATTTAAACTTCCACCTCGAAAAACTGCTGAAGATACTTTACGGGAAATGGTTTTTGCCTGTGCTCTTGAACAATACGGTAAAATCACCAACGAAATAAAAGAAAGGTTGGATTATGAATTAGAGGTTATCTGTAGTAAAGGTTATGCGGCATATTTTTTGATTATGCGTGATTTTATTGAATGGTGCGAAAATAATGACACCCCTACCAACACTAGGGGTTCAGCAGGCGGCTCATTAGTTTCTTTTGTCTTAGGTATCGTCACCGTCGACCCATTAATTTATCAGCTACCTTTCGAACGTTTTTTAAACAAAGACAGACCATCGCCTCCCGATATCGACCTTGATATTGCTGACGACAAACGACAAGGAATGTTGTATCACATTGTAGAACAATATGGGATCGAAGCAGTAGCTCAAATATGTACTTTTGGGCGAATGATGGCAAGAGGCGCAGTGCGCGATACCGCCCGAGTCTTGGGATACGAATATTCGATAGGAGATCGAATTAGTAAAATAATACCGATGGGATCTCAGGGCTTTCCCATGTCAATCGACAAAGCATTAAATACTACTCCAGATCTTAAAACTATCTACGATTCAGAACCTGATGCTAAAAAAATTCTCGATATGGCCAAACAAATTGAAGGCTGTGCTCGACACATTTCAGTTCACGCCTGCGCTATCGTCATTTCTCCTACTACCATCAACAATTACTCACCAACACAAACAGAAACTGGCGGCGACAAAGTCATAACACAATACGAAATGCATGCTTGTGAAGATGTCGGATTGATCAAATTTGACATTCTGGGAATTAGAAATTTGTCATTTCTTGGACAAGCAGTGGTTAACGTTCGTAAAACGAAAAATATAAATATCAATTTACGCAAAATAAACCTCGATGACAAAAAAACATTTGAAATGCTCTCCCGCGGTGACACCATGGGAGTCTTTCAATTGGGAGGAGAGGGAATGACCAAATGGCTCAAAGAGTTAAAGCCAAGCAGAGTCGATGATATTATGGCTATGGTTGCGTTATATAGACCAGGACCGATGGCAATGATTCCGGAATATATTGCCCGCAAAAACGATCCATCTAAGGTCACTTATTTTGATCCAAAAATGGAAAAATATTTAAAAAAATCTTATGGATTACTTGTCTATCAAGACGACTGTCTCTACACCGCTATCGAACTAGCTGGCTATAATTGGGTTGAGGTCGATAAATTTAGAAAGGCCATAGGCAAAAAGATTCCCGAAGAAATGGCTGTTCAAAAAGAAAAATTTATCAATGGTTGTATAGCCAACGGCAATACTCCAGAAAAAGCAGCTGAAATCATGAGCTACATCGAACCCTTTACTTCTTATGGTTTTAACAAAGCTCACGCCGCTTCTTATGGCATGTTGGCCTACCGAACAGCATTCATGAAAGCAAATTATCCGGTCGAATATATGTGTGCTCTGCTGAGTGCCGAAGCTGATGATATTGAAAAAGTCAGCAATGGAATCGAGGAGTGTCGAAAAATGAAAATTACAGTCTCTCCACCAGATATCAACCAATCAAACAAAGGGTTCGATATAGTCCAAAACGAAAATTCTCTCGAAGGTATGGCCATTCGCATAGGTTTTGACGCCATCAAAAACGTCGGTGACGCCGCGATCGAAAATATTATAAACGAGCGAAATAAAAATGGTTTATATAAAAACTTTAGTGATTTTTGTCTTCGAGTTAGTGGTCAAAAGGTCAACAAAAGAGTATTGGAAAGTTTGATCAAAGTTGGCGCTTTCGACCAGTTTGGCGAAAGAAATGCTATTTTGTCGGCTATTGACGAGATAAGAACTGTGGTTGAAAAAATAAATCACAAAAAAAATAGCGGTCAGTCCGGACTTTTTGATTCATCCACCGAGAAAAATATTTCAATTCAATTAACAGACAAGTTGCCGATAGTTGAACCAATGCCCGAAAAAGAAAAACTAGCCCAAGAAAAACTATTATTAGGAATATATGTTACCGAAAATCCAATGTCAAAAATTCTCAAATCTTTTCAAAATGCTTCTCTACCCTCAATTAAAGACATTTCGTCAAAAAATGCTAACTCTCCAGTAAAGTTCGTCGCTGTTATAAGTAAAATCAAATCAATTCGTACCAAAAAAAATAATTCTCAAATGGCTTTCGTCACATTTGAGGACAGTTCAGGCCAAATCGAAGGTGTAGTTTTTCCCAAGGCTTATGAATCATATCTACCCTTACTAACTGAAAATAGACCATTGTATATTGAGGGTAAGATTTCTATTCGGGAAGATGAAACCTCAATTATGGTTGATTCTGTAAGTGAAACTTTGGCTGAAAACACCAAAAAATTTGATTTTGTTATCGAAATACCCAAAGGCACTTCACAAACCCAATTAATGAATTTAAATAATTTACTCAAAAAAAACCCAAATGGCCACAAAGGACTAATTGTTCTGCCAAATGGCAAGAACATTATCATTCCCTACGGTGTCAATTACAACGCATCACTTCAAGAACAGATAGATACTATCCTTAGTCTTGATTAGTACCCTTATATAATATAAAATACCCGTCATGTCCTTAACATTCACATTTCAAGATCAGACCTACACGGTTGGTGACAGCGTTAAAGTCAACTACAAAATAAAAGAAAAAGATAAAGAGCGTGTCCAAGCTTTTGACGGTATAATCCTGGCTATCCGCGGCAAAGGCGATGTCAAAAGTTTCATTGTTCAAAAAGCTGCCACTGATGCAGTCAAAGTTGAAAGGATCTTCCCAGTAAGCACACCTTGGATTGAAAGCATCAAAAAATTACGTTCCCCAAAATCAAAAATTCGCAGGTCAAAACTATACTTTCTTCGCGACAACAAAGCCCGGAAAACTATATAATAAGATTGACCATTGGAATTCACGCAAAATTAAGCTAAAATCCTACTCACGGGTCCTTAGTCCCAATCTATCGGGATGGTAGAGCAGTCCCGATTTATCGGGATAGGTCGCTTATTTACCGATTACTCGGTATAATTTAACAATTTGGGTCTCCCGATCTATCGGGATGGTAGAGCAGTCCCGATTTA
>Ga0172375_10001486_pt1 | contig 37732 bp, 41 predicted proteins | sample LakKiv1m_FD_114537 | JGI IMG/M metagenome (GOLD analysis project Ga0172375, IMG submission 114537) | Freshwater microbial communities from Kabuno Bay, South-Kivu, Congo - kab_092012_11.1m | ecosystem: Environmental > Aquatic > Freshwater > Lake | place: Democratic Republic of the Congo... | reverse complement strand
TTCTTTTTCTCATCTTTTAACTGGGCAACCCTTGCTTCAAATTCAGTTTTTTTCGCCTCAATTTCTTTTTTTAATTCTTCTTTCTTTCCCTCGATCTGTTTTTTAAATTCTTCTCGCTGTGTTTCAATTTGTTTCTTTAACTCTTCTCTCTTCTCCATTATCACCTTTGTTTGATCTTCACGAAGCAATTGTATTTTCTCCTTCCCTTCTTCCTGAATCTTCTTCGCCTCCTCGAGAGCCTTTTCTCTGGCTTTCATAAATTCTTCCTTTGTTACTGTTGATGGATTCGGAATTGCTTCTTTTATATCACGCGCGTTCTCCCGAACCGCATCGCGTATCTCTTCCGCCTTTTGTTGTGTCTCATCACGAACATCCCCCACATTCTCCCGAACTTGCTCACGAATTTCTTTTGTATTTTCTTTCACCCTCTCTCTCATTTCTTTTACCCCATCTTCTACTCCCTCACGAATATTTTGTATATCGTCTTGAAATTCGACGCGAACTCCCCGAATCGGCCTTGGAGCATTCGTCGATGTTTCCGTTTGTGCAAATACAAATGGAATATTCGCCACACACAAAGCGACAACCAATAAAAAAACTAACTTTGTTATTTTCATAATATATATTTTTAACTATGTTTCGACCACACCTTTCGTGTATGCATACATTATAACGGATATACCCCAAGAAACGTACATATGACCAGGTAGTGGCCTGCCGAAGGTGGGCTGCGCTCTGATTGACTTTTCTGTAGAAACGAGCCAGAATCCCATGTGGATGTTTCACATATTTTATCACTAACAGCCGAAGGTGCTCTATGATGATCTTATCCGTTTCCCTCGCTAATTCTGTCACCAAAGAAGAAAGACAGAATATTCCTCAAATACTTTCTCCTCAACAGTTCAAATTTATTCCCGCAAAAGGAAAAGTAACAGAGGTAAAAACAGTGGACGGCGAAAAACTCCGGGTAAAAACAGTAAACCGACACATGTCGGATACGCGTGTCACTATTGATGTAATTCCTGTACGGACAAGAAAAAAGAAATAGAAAAATTTTAAAAACAAAAACCCGAGAAATACTCGGGTTTTTCTTTTTTATAAAAACTTAAATGTTGAAAGGATTTTATTGAACACCCCAACATCGACATTCTCTTTGTTACGCATTTCACTCAAAAATACACTCGCGGTACTGCCCTTTGCCGTATCATGCGTCACGTTATACATCGAAAATAGAAAATAATTTCTCTCTTTTTCCTTATATGCATTAATCACCCGATCCCATGTTTTTCCATCTATACTCACCGCAAAATAATCTTTTGTGAATACTCCTCCTATTTCAGAAAGAAGCATAAAATCCGGTCGCGCGTCTCCACTATATTCAAAACGTCCTCCAAACACCCCTACAAGCGGAACCGATGTGTTTTTTCCGACATATATATAAAGTTTTGCGTCACTTGATGGAAATGAGATATATGTTTCACCGCCCTCGACTACTGTCGCCGTCTCAGGATATTTTATTTCAAATCCATATTGAATGTTTTTGTATGTTTTCCAATTCGTTGTTTCATCTTTTTTCACTGGAGTGCTCGTAACTTCACATATTTCTTCCCACGCCCGCAAACATTTTTGTTTTGCCTCACACCACATATATCCCGCGGATCCAATACATCCGTGTGCATCCTTATCTCCTCCCACTATCGGCGTAGAGGTTGTAGGAATTTCACTTACTGCATGTATATTTTCTTCAGAAATAATCGGTTTCTCTTTTTGAGAGACAAAAAATACAATGCCTACAATCACGAGGAAAAATAATATAAGAGACAGAATAATTTTCGTTTTTATCATATGTGAATTGTACCAGAGAGACAAAAAAAGAAAAAACCCCGAAATATATCGGGGTTTTTATTTAATTAACTTTTGCCTTTTCCAATCGGCGTTTTTTCACAATAGATTCCAAGAGAAGAAAGCTTACATAGGTCAGCAAAAATGCTCCAATATACCACAAAAACGAAAATACCTTACCACACAAAAAAATATCGGCGATAAACCCGAATGCAAGCATTCCAAACTTTTGCTGTTCCCTTCTTTTGAATCGGCTTATTTCCTCAATGTTTTGGGTATTCAGATATTTTCCCACATCATACATTGGAGAAATAAAACCGAACGCGGCTGAAAAGAGAAGACACACTAAAAGTGTGTATCCGTTTATATACTCATTTACTACCGGGACATATCCCACTAATTTATCAGGAATGTTCCCTAATTGCGCAAAAAGAATAAAACATGAAGAAAATACAAGCACGATGAAAAGTAAGTATTTCACCATTGATTCAAAGATTCTCATCTCTATTACCTCATTTTTATTTATGAATAATGCTAATAGCAAAATACCATCAAATGATGATTTTTGTCAAGAAACTATTGACTCGATTCCTTTGAAGTTCCCCAAATATTGCGAATAGTCTTTTCTGCGAGCATCTTTACCTCTCTTCTTACTTCGTTAATATCATTCTGATTCGCATATTTGTTTCTGCTCGCTAGAGGAACATCTGGATATTCTTTCTTAACGCCAGAAAAACTCGATCTAGCGTAGATATCCGGAGTACTCCCGTCTTCCTTGCCTACGTATATTTTTTTTGTTTCAAGGATAGGATTGTCTTTAATATGTTTTTCTTTAGGAAGAAAACTCGACAAAATGGCGAGATCAAAATTTATTTCCGCTTCATCAAGCGCCTCAGCCATCTTCGCAATGCCGCTATGGCGCATATGCTCCGTAACAACAAGCGCCTTGCGATGTATATCTTTTTTTATCTTTTCCAAAACAGGTTTCAGATTCTCACGCTTTTTTTCATCCCATGAATACCCTCTCCCCCCCGCAATGAATTTTGTCACAATACCACCCACTTTTTCCCCGGGATGCATTTCCTCTCTCCGCCTGTTTATTATCTCTCTTAAAACAAGCGTCGGTATCCGCCCACTCGCATCATCACCGATAAGGGTATCATATTCGTCGTTATCTATATTTTCTTTGAGTTTTTCCGTGAGCTTGAAAATATAATCTTCAAGATCGTTTATAGTCTCAATATCGTACTGATACGTTTCTTTTTTATTTTTTTTCTGCAACGTCGTTTCAGTAGTGTCTGTATGTTCTCTTTCGTCTTTACCCTCACTTTTTCTCATATTTTTTTCGACAAGAAAGCTATGTTCAAAACTGTCCATATGTTGATTATATCAAAAACCCCGAAATAAATCGGGGTTTCTATGAAAATCATTTGTTAATCACTTCAATTTTTCGTTCTCCCCTCCCTGATTTTTTTTCTAACATTCCTATACGATAACTGGACCATTGGGGATGAACCCTTCCTTTCTGAATTGATTCCTGCGGATAATAAGGAAGTTTTCCGATTGATTCCAATACCTCTTCATAAATATTAAAACTGAATGTCTCTTCGTTCCACACGTAGAGATCGATGGCGCGAATAATCAGTAAAATCAAAATAACCATACTCGAAAAAGCAACAGTGACGATATCAAAAAATATTTCTCCCGTTCTTAATCCATAGATAGTCACAATAGGAAGCGCCGACAAAACCATCAAGACGAACCATTGAAATGTGGATACGGTTCGAGTACTTAAAACAATCTCATTCTGATGGACTGTAATAAGACTATCCATTATGACGCGAATTTGTTGTAAAATTTCAGAAAGTTCTTCTTTGACAGGAAGTTCTCTCACTAATTTTTTTATTTTTTCAAAATCGGGACGGATATATTGTGCGGAATTGATGAGCTCTGTATCAAAAGCGTTTCGAATATAACCATCAATCAGTTCCTCTAAGTGAGCGGCGGCTTCTTTATCATACATAAGAACGTTTTGATGCAGAGCAATCAATCCACCGGTTTCTGCCGCCACAAGATTCTTGAGCGTGTTGTAGTCGGTTGTAGTTACAACAATGAAAAACCCGGCGATGATCCCATACAAAAATGTGGAAATTGTTAAAACGGTATTTCCTAAATCTGTAGATATAAAATGCTCGGGAACTATAAAGAGAAGCAGGATAAAAACAACAACCGCTCCACAAAATACGAATGGCGTTTTAAATTGTTCATATATATTCATAAAATAATTATATCCCAATTCAAACCCCCCGTCAGGATGCGAAAAACCCCGAGGTCATCGGGGTTTTTATTAAAAATACGTTCTTGCTTCTACAACTCGAGGCTCTGGGGTTCCATACTCTCGCCCCTCATAACCCTCAATGCGAATTTCTTTTAAACTCGGAAGTGGAGAACTTACGCTTACCCATCGCTCTCCCAACCACTTCACTTCTGGTTTTGGCGGAATTAATCGCCACCCCTCCTGAGGAAATGCAACTTCCATGTTAATTTTGTTATCAGTAATTCTCAAAATAACATATTCCGTTGTGTCATTCGGAAAAATCCGGCGAAAACTCGGTTGATCGAGAACTTTATACCAACCTTCGGTTAGGTTATATCTGTTGCTCAATAACCAATCTGCTTTTTCATAAAGCACTGCATGTCGCGCAGAGTCATTTCTTTCTCTTGTAATTGTACTTTCGACAACCCTTACGATGATGACGGCGGATATAATAAAAATTACTAGAAAAAGTAAAAATATCAGCGCCTTCCCGTTTTTATCAAATAAATATCCAACAACAGAGGCAAAAATAAAGAGAAGTAGAAAGGCAATTATCCAACTAATCCAAGAAGTATACATAAAACCTCCACTATTTAATTTATTAAGAAATACTTAATTAACTAGTAAGATTTTAGCACATTTCTATATTATTTGTCAATATTGGGTGCCGTCGTAGGGCCTGCCTGCTGGTAGGCGGGGGTGTGGGAACTAGGATTATGCCTAAATCAATCCAATCCCCTTACTGTTTTGCAGGTTTTAGTATATAAGTTACGAAAAATATTATTTGGGTCAGTTCTTAGTTTTACCTCGTCATAATTCTTCTTATTCCAGATTTTCCAAAATTCTTCTTCAGAATAATAGTTATTTGAAATTAAAGTTTTAATTCCACCAATAGACATGAGCTCTTCTTCCATCATTTGGTAATAATTTTTATTTCCTCTCTTCTCCATTCCGTATATGGCGATGTCCAAAAATAGTTCATCGTTGTTTTTTTTGAAAACTTCCGGATTTATCCATTCATATTTCCTTACGATTTTGTATGGAACATACCACAAAGGAAAATGATTTATTTCTTTTTTGTACCACTCAAAAAAATCATTGAGTCGTGAAAAAGGAATAAAAAGGTCAATAGTAATGGGAATTTTATTGTCGGGAATAAGTGAATGGAATTTTTCCACAAACCAAAGAGTCCTTGTCGAATTGATAAACTTTCCGAAAAACAATCTACCGAGAAAAGATTTTGGAGATACATTCGTCACCCCCTTTTCATATCTAAAAAAATAATCGGCCGTTTTAAGATAATCCTCTTTTCTCTTCTTGGTACTTACATAGTAAATTTTCATCCAGTTATATTGATGAGTATATGGTGTAGTATCTACAAAATTACCGACCGAGAGTATATACTCCGTCGGAGAGTGTATAATTCCATCCATAAAATCAACATCTTTGTTTTGGTAATGTTCGAGTGTGGCTTTTTTATATGCCTCTAGGTTGTCATATTTTTCATACACAACTTTTATAAATCGTTTTGCGGGTAATAATTTGAATTTCAACTGAGAAATGATTCCAAGAGTACCGAACGTTCCATGTACCATCTGAAACACTAATTTATTTTCATTCTCTGGAGTACAAATCAAAACTTCGCCTTTCGCAGTAATAACCTCATATTCAATACAACTATCATGAAATCCCCCATATTTATAAGACATTGATTCTAATGACGCACCAGCAACCGCTCCTCCTATAGTAATAGTCTTCAACTCTGGGACTGTGAAAGGAACAAGATTGTATTTAAGTGTTTCGTGTACTAAATCTACAAAAGTTACTCCGGGCTCTGCGGTACAAGTTAATTTTTCTGTATCAATATCAATAATTTCATTTAATTCACTGAGATCAATTTTCTCGTCAAAGTATGTTTTATCATTCGCCTTCGGCACTTGATGAGAAACGCTTTTTTTCTTAAAAGAAACCGGCGTTACTTCTTTGCGTTCTCTCAAAAATTTAACCACTCTCTTAACTTTCTCTTCATACGTTAACATGTGTTAATAATATCCCAATTTAAACTCTCCGTCAGGGTATCCACCCAAGGCGGACAAGCGAAAAAAACCATAGATAGAATTCTATGATTTTTACCCTGGGTGCCGTCGTAGAGCCTGCCTGCCGGTAGGCAGGGATGTGGGAACTAAAGTCCACATATTTATCCACTTTTTTCTCCAAAGACACTTTGATTTATATGACCAAAGAATTAAACTGCCTATATGGAAGATGTTTCAAATTATGAGAAGCTAAAGGAGGATGCTCAAAAATTTTATACAGAAATAGATCCCGTTTTCTCACCAGCATTTAATGAAAAAATATATTTTAATTCAGAGGGTTTTAACCATATTATTTACAAAAGTCCAAGGACAGAACGGGAAAGGTCTTCACAAATCTTGAGATTCAAACTTTTACCATTAGCTGTTAAATTATTAAAAGAATCTACAACATACCAGGAATTTGAAGAAACCCTTGGAGAGTTCGGAATTAAAAATCATAAAAAGAAGGAGAAAAGAAGTAAATCTGTAAAATATTGGGGTATTATTGCAATAGTTGACAGTAGAAAAATAAAAGTAATCATCAGAAAGATTGGAGATAATGGGACTATGCATTTTTGGAGTATAGTCCCCGCGTGGGTAACAAATAAATATCGCGATACAAGATTTTTTTCAACAATGAAAGGTGATCCAGAGAAAGATTAAACAAAAAACACCACAATGTGGCATTTTTTGTAGTGCTCGCCTTCAGCTTATGTATTAGCCGAATAGGGCTGACGCCCCACAAGCACATTTATAGTATAGCATGGTCGCTACCACAAAAGTCAACAGTTTGTGGATATCTTAATTTGAGATGCTTCTCTACAATGGGTGCCGTCGTGGAGGATGTTGGAACTAAATTAATTAATAAAGTGTAAAAGTAATACCCCCACTTAAATTTTTACTTTGATAGTTTGGAACCTCTCCCTCCTTCAGTGTAAGAAGGGTTAAACGGTAGGTCTCATTAGAAAGATTTTCTGGTAATTTTATATTCATCGATTTATTTGAGACAGAAACACCTCCCTCTTCTCCAGTTATGTCCCACCAAAGTGAACTTCCCCCTACTTCTCCAAGTATCGCGGTAATGCGGACACCGGAACCACAATGTTTATTCTCCCATTGAATCGTCTTAAAAGAATTCTTTTGCACACGAGAGTTCGATTTAGGAAAAGTGATGGCAAGAGGATAAGAAAGTAATTCACCGTTGGGTGTAGTCTCACATTCTCCAGTGGTCGCAGAATTATTTATTGAAACTTCTTCCTTTTGTAACTTAACATCTGGAGTCACTAGTTTATTTTCTGTAATCTCATTCTTTTTCATGAGTGTATATCCGACTCCTCCAACAACAATAACACCGAGCACGATAAAAAGTGCTAAGATTGGTGCAAAACCTTTTTGTGTGTTCATAAAAATATTATATCCCAGTTCGAACCTCTCGTCAGGGTATATAAAAAACGATAGGGTTTATCTATCGTTTTTCTCAGGGTGCCGTCGTGTATGACGTTGGAACTAAATTAGTGGGTGGGAGGAAATAAAAAACTCGGCTATACACCGAGTTTTGTTAATCCTTTTGCTATCCAACCAAATTTGCATTCCAGATTGGATAATGTGTGAATTGTTGCGATATAGAATAAACCAACAAAAAAATTGTGCAAACCACCAACAAGAATAAATAAGAACACGTATATAACTCCCCCTATACCTTGAAATATTACGTTTTTCATATTTCCGTGAATATATCCAAAAAATATTTGATATGAAAAAATTATAACGACACTAATTACGGGATACCCATTATATACACGTGTTGCTAACAATATTGGAACAAATCTAAAAAATACTTCCTCTATAAGAGCGGATATGAAGATGGCAACAAAGAATAGACTACCCCATCGTTCATACATTTCGTCAAAGCGCTTGAAGTTATCAATTCTTTTTGGACATTCAAACCCAAGACTAATGAGTGTGTTATACCAAAAATATTTTACAATGAAAACCCCAATAGTTATGAGCAAAACTAAAATAATTGAGAAATTCATGAAGAACTCCTTTATAATTGTCTTAAATTTTTAATTATTACTGTTATAAATATAGCACATATTGTTCTATTTGTCAATGTGTCTCGAACTAAGAAAAATCTCTCCGTTGCTACACAAAAGAGAGATTTTGAGATGCTTCTCTACAATGGGTGCCTGACGGGGGTCGAACCCGCGACATCCCGCTCCACAGGCGGGCGCTCTACCACTGAGCTACAGGCACCATATCCGCCCGAGGCGGACCAGCCTTGGGCTGGCAAATTTCTAATATCGAATTTTCAAATAAAGAACTACTGAATTAGATTAAAACGTTTTTGAATGTTCTTCAACCCCAACTCCCTTTGCTTCTCTTCGAGATTTCTTCTTTTGATATCGGAGACGCTTGTGATGAAGACGTTCCTCTATTGATCCTTGATGGGGACCAGTAGGAATGCGAGGCTTCTCTTCATAAAGCGCTTCTTTAATGAGTTCATTTAGTTTTTCAATTGCCCGATCCCTATTTTGTTCTTGCGCTCGTTCTTCATCGCTTTCTGTCTCAAGTTCATCTTTCTCATTTATTTTATTTGCGAGTTTAATTCTCAGTTTCTTTTTTTTCGCTTCCGAAATATCTAAATCCCCAATATTTACCCACACCTGCACACGCGTCGATCGCTTATTCACATTCTGTCCTCCGGGACCACTTGATCGCGATGTTTTTATTTTTATATTTTCATTATTCACAAACATAATTCTAAAAACTTCCAATATCAAAATTATACGGTATAATGGATATGTGAACAATTTGATGGAGATTGCAGGTTCATGGATATTACAAAATCCAACATGGACCGACGCAATTTTAGGCATAAGCATGATTATTCAAGGAGAACTTACCATTCTCCTTTCTATGTATCTTGCGGTCAGCGGAAAAATAACATGGCTTCAATTTGTCGTGCCTACCCTCAGCGCAATTATGTGTGCCGAGATTTTTATCTATCTTGTTGGAAAAAATATCCGCAATACCCGGTTTGGATGGAAGCTTTCAAAAAAAATGAAGGGAAATAAAAAAGTGCAGACCTATACGTACTACTTGAAACAAAATATGACGAAATTGCTTATTATCACGAAATTCATCCCCGCGACGAATCTTATGATTATGAGCCTCATTGGGTGGACAAGGACAAAGTTTAAAGATTTTTTTCCTTCATATATAAAAAGTCTCCTGGTGTGGTTTTTGAGCATGACCGTTGTTGCGTATTTCCTTATGTCGGGACTTCACTACTTAAGCTCTACAAAAGTATTTAAACAGGCTGAGATCGGAATTGTGGCAATTTTTATCCTTATCTTCATTGGAGAACATATTTTGAGCAAACTTTTCAAAAAATACACTTCGATCGAGGAGAGGGCGGAACTCATCGGAGAATCAGTTGAAGAAAAATTTGAAGAAAAACCAAACAAAAACATAAACTAGTCTACAATTCATACTGTCTTATATACAACGATCGTTACATATAAGACAGTGAGTGATTTATTTTTTATTTCAAAAAATCCCCGGTCATGGGGATTTTTATTATTTTTTGCGATCGGGAATTCTCAAAAGAAAATTTCCTTTTGGAATTCCATTTTTGTTTTTAATATAGGTATTCGCCCGAACAAGTTCTTTAAGAGAAATATCATATCCGTTATTTCGTAATTCCGATAATAGGGCTTTCCATTGGGTAAATTTCGAAAAATATTTTTCAATTATTATCATCTTAGGTCCGCCGTATGTTACTCCATCCACAAATCCATAATGTTTTGGATTTTCGAGTATGAGTTTTAAGGCAATTATACATGGAATATATCGCTCTGTCTCGCGAGGAATCGAAGATAATCTAAAATATGATTTTTCGCCATCGGTTTTTATTGCTTTCCATATCCTTCCGGAACCGGCGTTGTAACTTGCAAGCGCAAACCACCAACTTTCCTCTTCATTAAACGTCTTTCGAAATTCATAATAAAGAGTTTTCATTTCGCGGCATGATGCACGTGTTGCATGTTCTAATTGTCGCCTCTCATCGACATCACTGTTCACTGTTAATCCATTTCGTATTGCAGTGCTTCGTATAAACTGCCAAAATCCTGTCGCGCCTTTTGACGAAACTGCGTTTGAATTAAATCCGGATTCTCCAATCCCCACAAATCTCATATCAATCGGCACCCCTTCATTCTTAAAGATCGTGTCGATAATTGGTGAATATTCTTTGAAAAGACCAAGATATGAAATAATTCTCCATCTGTTCTTTGCGCCCGTAAAAAATTTTATCCAGTCGTCAACATCTTCCCACACTCCAAATGTCTCAAATGGAACGCGTCCGCCGAAAAAATAAACGGTATCAGGAACATCTGGAGGGTTCGGAACAAAAAATGGCGATTTAATGTTTTGAATCTGAGCATATACGTCTCCATATCGCCTACTATTTTCAACCTTTGTGTCTATTGTCAAAAAAAGAATAAAACACAAAACGAAAACAAAAAGATATTTCGATACTCCTCGTACATTCGGTGCCATCGTTATTTCTCCTATAGTTAATTTTCTATTCTTAGAGTAATAAAAATGAGTCCTGAATACAAGTTCAGTTCCTGAGATTATTTATTTTTGCCGCAAGTATAAAATCGTTTTCCGAAAGTCCCCCAATTGCATGTGTCCAAAGTTCAATTTGCACTTTGTTATAGAAAATATGGAGATCTGGATGATGTCCTTCCTGCTCTGCGATGTGAGCAACTTCGTTTATAAACTTTATCGCCCCCATAAAATCAGGAAACGTAAACTCTTTCGAAATTTTCTTTCCCCCTTCAATTATGCCCCACCCTAATACCTCAGCGAGATATTTCTGCGATTCACCCTCCGTCATCGGCTTTGTCCCTCCCTCGCACGGAACACATTTTTTGTTTAGTAAATCCATAGAGTTAGTATAGAGTATATTGTATTAAGTATTAAACACACCTGCCGACAAAGCAAAATCCGCCGAATGGCGGATTTTTTGTGCCGCGGGGGTGAATCGCCCGCGACTCAAAATATTTCCGTCGAAACATTTTGGTCTGGGCACCGCCTCACGGTGCAACGTGCTCGTTGCACAACGTTCCGGCGTTCGATTCATCACGCGAGCAAAATAATTTGCTCGCTCCCGCATAAAAACCCCCTCTCGGGGGTTTTATTGTGTGCCGCGGGGGTGAATCGAACACCCGACGCCAGCCTCTTCAGGGCTGCGCTCTACCACTGAGCTACCGCGGCATGAATTGTCAATTTCTACATATTCGAGAATACCATACGTATTTTCGTTTTTCAATTATAAACAAAATCTAGTACATATAAAAATAAGTGTTATACTTAAAAAATAATACGGGCGCACAGATCATGGAGCCAAAAAATAAACAACCAATCCTCACTGTAGAAGACCTTTCTCTCACTATTGACGGGAAAAAAATACTGAAAGATATCTCATTTTCTATAATCCCGGAAGAAGTGCTTGCGATCATTGGGCCCAATGGATCCGGAAAATCAATGCTTCTCAAAACTCTTGTAGGAATTCATACCCCGACATCGGGAACTATCACGTGGGCGCCTGATACAAAAATTGGATATCTCCCTCAACGATTCCAAGTCGAGCACTATCTCCCAATGACCATAGAAGAGTTTCTCTTACTCAAAAAAAGTCCGGAATATTCGCTGAATGAAGTGTTTTCGCTTGTAAAAATAGAGAAGGGGTGGCGAACAAAAAATCTTGCCCATCTTTCAAGCGGACAGTTACAAAAAATATTGCTCGCATGGGCGATTCTCGATAAACCAGAAATACTTCTTTTTGACGAACCAATGGAAAATGTAGATATTACTGGACAAGAATCAATTTATCGGCTCCTTCACGAACTCCAAGAAACACTATATGTCGCACTCATTATTGTTTCGCATGATTTAAACCTCGTGTACCGCTATGCAGATCAAGTGCTTTGTCTTAATCAAAAGATGTTATGCTACGGCGCTCCGCACGATGAGCTTACCGAACATAGAATAAAAGAACTTTTTGATACTCACACATTATTCCATCACGACCACGATAAAAACCATGCCAACTAGTGTATGACCGATTATTTTATTTACACACTCATCTCAGGCGCATTTGTCGCTATCGCAAGCGGCCTCATTGGTTCATTTCTTGTATTAAAAAAAATGACACTCATGAGCGATGCACTTTCACACGTTGCGCTTCCTGGTATTGCACTTGGGGTAATTTTTAAATTTGAACCAATTATCGGCGGACTTCTTTTTCTCTTTCTCTCCATTATCCTCATCTGGGGAATAGAAAACAAAACGAAACTCGCCACCGAATCAATCACGGGCGTTCTTTTCGTTTCTGCCCTTGCGGTAGGATCGACACTTATCGGCGAAACCGAACTTCTTGAAGCGTTTTTCGGAAACGTCGAAAATATTTCTCTTATACAACTCATTATCCAAACAATTATCGCACTTGGAGTTATTGGTATCGTATGGAAAAATTTTAAATCACTTATACTCGTTTCTATCGCTCCCGATCTCACATATCCTGAAAAGATATCCCGAACAAAATTAGAACTCCTTCTCCTTATTCTCATCGCGCTCACTATTTCAATCGGAATTGGCTTTGTGGGGGTGCTCCTCATGAGCGCGCTTTCAATTATCCCAGCCGTCACCGCGCGAAATCTCTCAAGAAATCTCAAAATGTATGTGTGGTGGAGCATATGTATCGCAACTATTTCACTTCTCGGGGGAATAATTGTTTCGCACTTCACTCAATCAATGAATCCAGGCGTCACAACCGTATTTATCAGCACACTCTTCTTTTTGATAAGTCTCTTCTGGATAAAAAAATAAAAATGCCCTCGTTTTTATGAAGGGCATTTTATTGTTTTAATCTTCTGACTCTTGGGGTCTTTCTTGTGTTACAAAACACTTCTTTCTCGTACATTTAAATTCCTCTTCCGCTCTGTATGGAATACCCGTGTGCCGTTTCTTATGTTCTTTTTCGACAAGATTTGTAAGAAATTTTTCAACGGATATTTCATCCTCATTCGCAAGATTTGTTACCAATTCAGCGATTTTTCCGGTAAGTACAATGCTCTCTGCCATTGGTACCTCCTTTTTGTTAGTGATGATTCTAAAAAAACTATACTCTTAATATCTCTTCAAAACAACTATATAAGGTGAAAACATTATCTACCATTCCCCTGCGCCCAAATGCAATATTTCTTCAGAATTCAAAATCAAATTGAATTTTTCCTTTGAGTTTATGCATGCAATCATGGCACTACCATCCTTCTGAATTTTTCCAGCTTTATCCAAAAAGGTATATTCTTTTTCAAAAATTACAAATCCAAATTTCCCATATAATTTTATGTAGCGAGGATTTTTAATATTCGTAAAAAGTATACCGACATCACAATTAAGCTCTTTTAACACTTCAATTGCCTCCTTAAGTAATTCTGTGGCAACTCCCTGGCCTCTATATCTTTTATCCACACAAAGACCACCTAATCCGCCGATTAAAATACCTTCGTTCTCAAAAGTTATTTTTCTCAAAAAAATCATTTGAATGCCGATAAGATCTTCTCCTTTAAAAGTCAAAATATAGGTTACCGGATTACTGTAATGTGTATTTTTACTCTCTTTGATACGCCTCAAACTTGCTCCGGATTCTACGCCGAAACTTTCATTCAAAAGCTTATCAACTTTTTCTTTCAGAATATCTGGAATTGGAAAATCAAAAATTTCCGTTTTCATATACAAAACTATATCAGAGATTTATATTTTTGTACCCCGAGCAGCCTGCCTGCCGGCAGGTAGGGAATCCTTCTCCCCCGTCCCGCTATAGCGGGACTCCTCCGAAGCTAGACGCCCTCACTTGAACCAATGGCGTTTGGGTCACCTTCAATTCCTACACAATGCTATAAATAAAATACAACATCAAAAAATTGATGTTGTATTTTATTTTGGTACCCCGAGTAGGAATCCTCTCAACTCTTTTTTCGCCGTCGCTCAAAAAGGTTTCGAGCCCGGACTCGCGGTGTATTCTACTGAATACACATCGCTCCGTCCTTCGATTCCACACGCAAGATATACTTGCTTCGGGGATAAAACATAATCACCGCAGAAATACGGTGATTATGTTTTTTGGTACCCCGAGTAGGAATCGAACCCACATTAAGGCCTTAGAAGAGCCCTGTTCTATCCATTGAACTATCGGGGCGTAGTATCCAAACCTATGCTAATCATTTTACTACAACAAAAAAAATCTATTGGTTATTGTCAGCCCGAGGCTGATCCGCCTTGGGCGGAAACTATCGGGGCGACACATCTCTAACTCTCGCAAAAAAAAGAAAAAACTGCAAGAAAAAAGAAATGTTCTATCTCAACTCCGCGCCGAATTGAGATGCGGTTTCCTTATAAAGAACATCCTGAATTTTATCTACTTCTTCAGACACAAGTGTGCGATCGGGTGCTCTATAAATTGCGCGGAATGTGTAACTCATACGATTTGGACCGAATTTTTTCTCATCTTCATACTTATCGAGCAATTGCACCTCTTCGATAAGATCACCACCAATATCTCGCATCACATCATAATATTGATTCACAAAAAAACCCTTCCCAACCACAAATGAGATGTCCCTCGTGATCGGAGGAAACTTACTCACCTCTTTATACTTATTTTCAAGTATTAACTGCTTGGTAACACGAGGGTCTTCTGAGCGAAGTAAGCGAATATCGGGAAGTTCCATACTCACAATTGCGAGTCGTTCCGCACCAAATCCAAATGCCCATCCCGTATATTGCTTCGGATCAACGCCAAGCTTCTCAAGCACCACAGGACGCACCATTCCCCCGCCCAACACTTCAATCCATTGGCCGTTTCTTTCAATTTCCATCTCAACGCTCGGATCTGTGTAGGGAAACGTGTCCTCGTTAAAACGAAATTTGATATCTTCCCCAAAAATTGCTTTTGCAATTTTCCCAAGAATATTTTTCAATTCATCAAACGGCACTATCTTGTCGCTCGTAGGATGTAAATACCATCCGTCAATCTGGTGAAAGACATTCAAATGAAACCGATCGATTTCATCTTTTCGATATACCTTTCCGTATGAAAGCGAACCCAGCGGTAAATTATTTTTTATCCTCTCTTGTATTTCTTTCGATTTCACATAGTAATACCACATGATGGTTGTGTGCGTGCGGAGAATATATTCGTTATTCACAAAGTAGGTATCCGATGCGCTTCGTGCTGGATGGTCGGGGGGAAAATTAAACAAATCAAAACTCTGATCCGCGCGAACAATTTCAGGAACCTGAATGTGATCAAAATTTTTAAATTCGGGAATACCAAAGATACGTGTGGCGACTTCACATATAGGATGTCCCGGGACACGTGTTTGATCGGGAAGTGCCAGAAAACGCGTCAAACGCAGACTGTCCGCATCGTCCTTTTTTTTGAGCTCCTCACGCAACCGCGCTTCCTCAGGTGAAGCGATACTTAAACGAAGTTGTGGTAAATTTTCGTAGAATTCCATATAAATAAAAACCCTCTGTGTACAAGGGGTTCAAATGCTAATAGGAATGAGAAAAGAACCCCACTATGGGCTAAGTAAAGAAAAATCTAAAGAATTTCTTTGCGACTTTTTTCATTGTAGAGACAGTATACACAATTCAGTTTAGAGAATCAAACCTCATTCGGTTTTTCCATACTCATTGCAAAATGGGCCGTTTTTCTGTTATTATGGTTCCGCGGGGAAGAGTAACGGTTGCTCGCAAGGCTCATAACCTTGAGGTAGTAGGTTCAATTCCTGCCCCCGCAACAAAAAATCAATCTTAAAGGTCAATTTGTAAATACACATACTATGTCTTACGAAAAAATTGAATCAGATGAAGTTGATGTATTAGAAGAAGAATCTTCCAACGAAAGGGAAAAAACCGAAGGTGAAGAAGATGGATTATATGAAATATCTCTTGAAAAACATAATAAGGATCAATTTGGGGCAATTTCAAAGAAAAAGGAATTAGGAGTCTCGGGAAACCAACTTGATACACATTATTCGGACCAAACTCCGGACGAAGTAAATGAGGCAATGGATAACCTCATCGACGAAGGTGAAGAAAACAGTGACGAAACATCAGACGAGTTAATTTCTAAAAATAAAATATTTATACCGGGAAAAACTGGCAAAAAAATTGCTGGAATAAAAGCAAAATATTTTATAACAAACGAGCAATGGAAAAATATGGATGAAGATGAAAGAAGGGATCTTTTGAGAAAGAAACAAGAAGAAATTAACAATCTGTACATAAAAAAATAAAAAAGGAGGATTATTCCTCCTTACGGCGGAGTAGCTCAGTGGTTAGAGCGAGCGCTTCATAAGCGTTAGGTCGTGGGTTCAATTCCCACCTCCGCTACGGAATTAGTGAAAACTAATCCAAATTGCAAAAAAGAGGAAAATTGATACACTAGAAAAGGTTTGCGGGTGTAGCTCAGCTGGTTAGAGCGTCCGCCTGTCACGCGGAAGGTCGCCGGTTCAAGTCCGGTCGCCCGCGCAGATAAAAATAAAACTGTCCTAAGTAGGCAGTTTTATTTTTATTCTTTTTCACCGGACTTGAATGTGAAAGGGGTCGGGAAAACGATAGTTTTCCCGTGGCGGAGCACACGAACCGCTGGGTTCGTGAGAGCGATATTATTTCAATATCGCGATGTGAAATGTCCTCGCCCGCGCAAGTAAAATACCCCATCTGGGGTGTTTTTGTTTATAACACAACTAACAATAGAATTTATTTTCTCCATGCCCTAATAATATCCTTTGAGTCTACTATATGGGCAAAAATCAAGTTCCAAACGTCTAGGGCGGCAGAATGCATATATAGTCTTTCCTTTGGCATTGAGACTAGGTCACGTGGAACTACAATATTATATCCCTTAGTATAGGCCGCCCTCAGCGTCGCATCGACGCATACAGCAGTATACGCACCTGTAATTATTAAATTTTTTACCCCCTTCTTTTTTAAAATTTTATTAAGTTCTGGGTTAGAAAAAGCATCATAGGATTTTTTAATTAATTCAAAATCATTTTTTAACGGACGAATTTTAAAATATTTAAAACCCTCCGAATTTGGACTACATATATCAAGTGGCTTAGGAGATGTCTGAAACTTTATTTTTGCATTTTCTTTCATATAATGATGATCTTCAATCATGCGGGTAAATATTACGGGAATACTCTTATCTCTTGCTAGACCTATAAACCTTGTGAGTGGAATAATAATATTTTGAACTGGAGAAACATCCAATTTTCTCATCACGGCTATTTTGCCATTTTTTGCACAATAATCATTTTGGATATCAATAACCAAAAGGGCGGTGTTTTTTGAACTAATAAGATCTTTGTTTATCATAAAATTTTATATGAATTTATATTTATAATAATCATATCACAAAAATCTAACCCTATTTGAAAAATATAAAATTTCAAACTAGAGTAATAAATATGAAAGCTATTATCTTAGCCGCCGGAGAGGGAGCCCGTATGCGCCCGCTCACCCTCACAATACCAAAACCACTCGTAACCGTGGGGGAAATTTCATTACTTCAGCATCTCATAGAAAAATTCCCCCCGCGAATTGATGAAATTATTCTCGTTGTCGGATATCTCGGAGATAAAATAAAAGAAATAATAGGAGATAAATATTTAGGACGAAAAATTACTTATGTTACACAGACAGAACGATTGGGCAATTTCCACGCACTAAAATTATGTGAACCACACCTCAGAGAAGATGAATCGTTTTGTATTTTTTTTGCAGACGACCTTATAGACAAAAAAACCGTTGAAGATCTCCTTGCTCATGAACTTTCTGTTGCAGTACACACCATAGAGGACCCAAGAAAATTCGGCGTTGCAATTACCGATGAACATATGCACATTAAGGAAATAGAAGAAAAACCGGAACATCCAAAATCGCATCTTGCGGTAACAAACGGAATGGTATTGAATAAAAAAATATTCCTATACTCTCCGAAACCACATACAAATGGTGAATCTTATCTCTCTGTTGCCGTGCATAATATGGCAAAAGAACACAACATAAAAGCTGTGGTAGGAAATTTCTGGTTTCCTGTTGCAACCCCAGAAGATATTAAAAGAGCTGAAGAAATTCTTCGTGAAAAAAAAGATTAGTTTCTTTCGTAATACATCCCAAGTCCGAGAATGTCTTTCTCGTACATTTTCTTCCCTATGAGTTGAAATCCGACGGGGAGTTCTTTTTTTTCTATATTATATTTTCTTACAGGAAGTGAAAGTGATGGTACACCAGCAAAATTTGTGGGAACAGTAAAAATATCGGAAAGATACATAGACACCGGATCTCCTGTTTTCTCACCAATTTTGAATGCCCGTGTTGGTGTGGTAGGCATAAATACCACATCAACCCCATCCTCTTTTTTATCGAACACCTTATTAAAATCCCTGACGATACATTCTTGAATTTTTTTTGCTTTCCCATAATATGCATCATAATATCCGGCAGAAAGAACAAATGTGCCAAGAAGAATCCTCCGTTTTGTTTCGGGACCAAATCCAATTCCCCTATTTTTCTCATACAACTCCCTAAGATTTCCAACCCATGGCTGGTCCCTGCCCGACCGGCAGGCGGGCGTTTTAAGCGGAGAGATGTTTCCATATCGAATTCCATCAAATCGCGCCAAATTCGCACTCACTTCAGCGGGGGTAATGATATAATATGCAGGAACAGAATATTTTATATGAGGAAGACTCACCTCTTTCAAAATAAATCCAAGTTTTTTAAATTTCTCAATCGCCGCTGCAATCCCCTCTTTCACTTCTTTTTCCAATTCAAATTCAAAACATTCTTTTGGAATCCCTATCACAAGTTTTTTTACATAATCAACATCCACCTCAGTGGTTGGCGGTTGCTCTTCTGAAATACTTGTTGCATCAAATCGGTCATACCCTTTTATCGCATCATAGAGAATCGCTGCATCTTCAACTGTTTTTGTAATCGGTCCAACATGATCAAAACTCGACGCCATCGCAATTAATCCAAAACGTGACACTGACCCATAGGTAGGTTTTAATCCTACTACACCACAAAGTGCCGCCGGCTGACGCACAGATCCTGCAGTATCCGATCCAAGTGCTCCAATAGCTAACCCTGCGGAAACAGCGGCTGCAGAACCCCCTGAAGAACCTCCCGGTACTCGGGTAGTATCGTATGGATTTTTTGTTATGTGGAATGCAGAATTTTCAGTTGAGGAACCCATCGCAAATTCATCCATATTCGTTTTTCCAAGAAATATTACGTGTTCATCCTTCAATTTTCTAACAACCGTTGCATCATAGCTCGCAACGTAATGTTCCAACATCTTTGACGCTGCAGTGGTTTTCGTTCCCTCAATAAGAAAATTGTCTTTCATCGCAAGCGGAACACCGGTGAGAGGTGATATCGCTTTTCTCTCGTGAAATAACTCATCAGCATGTTTTGCCTCAACGAGTGCCTGTTCGTCCATAAGAGAAAGATATGAGCCTATATCTTTGTCTTTCTTTTTTATCTCATTAAAAAAATATTTTGTAACCTCAGTTACTGAAAAATCTTTCTTCCGAAATCCCTCTCCGAGAGAGCGTATGGTAAATGTGTGTAGATCCATATGTATTAGTCAAATACTGGCGGAGTTTTCAAATATCCATTTTCCGACTTTGAAAATTGTTTTCTTAAAAGAGAAATATCGGAAATATCTTCTTCTTTGTCTTCCCGATACACATTATTTTCCACCGCACTGCCTATTGTGGGAAAAACATCAGTCGTACCCACATCCTTGAGACTCTCAAAATAACTGAGAATCGAGGAAAGATCTGCGAGTAGTTTTTTATTCTTTTCCACGTCTTCTTCCAATTCAATACGAGATAACATCGCAAGGTGTTCTATTGTTTTTTCGTTTATTTTTTCACCCATAAATATATTTTACCTTATCACGTCACGAAAGAAGTGCAAGAAATTCTTTCTCGTCTAAAATTTTTACTCCCCGCTTTTTTGCTTTTTTTATCTTTGAACCAGGATTTTCTCCCGCCACTACAAAACTAGTTTTTTGCGATACTGTTTCCGATGCTTCACCCCCCAATGATCGTATCCGCTCTTTTGCCTCCTCTCTTTCAAGAGAATGAAGTATCCCTGTAAATACAAAAATTTTTCCGAGAAGTTTTTTCTCTTTATTCTTCTTTTCTTTTATAAACCGAATCCCCGCTTCATCAAGTTTTTCGATTAATTTTTTGTTTTTTTTATGAGAAAACCAAGAAAATATACTTTCCGCAACTTTTGGTCCAACATCGGGAATTTGTTGTAATGACTCTTCTGACAGTTTTGAAATAATCAAAAACATATTCTTTGGTGATTGCACAGTCTTTCCTTCGCATATTTTTTCTGCAAGTAACCGGGCTGTTTCTTCTCCCACGTGTAAAATACCCAAACTGTATAAAAATCGCGGAATGGTAATGTTTTTCTTTGCCTCTATCTCTCGCATAATATTGTCCGCTGATTTTTCTCCAAATCTCTCGAGTACCACAATATCTCCCTTTTTCAAGACAAAAATATCCGATGCATCAGAAATTAGTCCTTCATCCAAAAATCGATCAACGACTTTTTGACCGAGACCACGAATATCAAACGCCCCGCGGGAAATAAAGTGATACAACTGTTCTTTGTGCCGTGCACCACACGTTATATTTGCACATCGATACAGTGCGCCTTCTTCAATTATTTTCCCTCCGTCCGCGGGACAACGCGCCGGCATTTTGAACTCCCTTTCTTTTCCCGTTCTCAGTTCGGGAAGCACTCGCACAATTTTCGGAATAACATCACCGGCACGATTCACGATAACCGTATCTCCAATTTTCAATCCTAATCGCTGGATTTCATCATAATTATGTAATGTTGCGTGTGTAATAGTAACTCCTCCGACAAATACCGGTTCCAACTCCGCAACGGGAGTAAGCACCCCCGTCCGTCCAACCTGAATCTTAATTTCACGAACAGTTGTTGTAGCCTCTCGTGGTGAAAATTTATAGGCAATTGCCGCACGAGGTGCTTTTCCCACCACCCCCGCACGCTCGAAAAGGATATTATTATTTTCAATAACCACAATCCCATCGATTTCATATTCAAGCCCATCCCGTTTCTTTTCCCACATATTCCGAAAACGAAACACGTCTTCAAGTGATTTTACCTTTTTATCGTCCGAATTTATCACAAATCCCCACGATGCAAGTACTTTATGTTTTTCCTCGTGAGTAGTAATTGGAAAATCGGTTTTTGTCGCAATGTCATATTGAAACGAATTTAATTTCCGTGATGCAGTGATTGACGAATCAAGTTGTCGTACAGAACCTGCCGCAAGATTTCTCGTATTCACATACGGTTTCAAACCCTTCTTTTCTTGTTCTTTGTTGATTCGAATTAATTCTTTTTTTGTAATAAAAATTTCTCCTCGCACAATCAGATCCCGCGGAATCGGCCATTTTCCGAGTTGTGTAAGTGTTTTTGGAATAGTAGAAATCGTTTTTATATTTTCCGTAATATCTTCGCCAATATATCCGTCCCCTCGCGTTGACCCTTGCAACAAAACCCCATTGCGATATCGCAACTCGATCGCCAATCCATCAATTTTTAACTCACAATAAAATCCCTTATCCCCCTCTTTTTCTCCGAGTGAGGTAAGATAATTTTTTACTCGCTCCTGCCACTCACGCATTTCCTCTTCGGAAAATGCATCATTAAACGAAAGCATTGGTGTTCCATGAGATACTTTTTCAAATTTTTCGAGTATATTTCCCCCCACTTTTTGTGTCATTAAATTGTCTTTTATAAGCTCAGGGTATGTCTTTTCAAAAATTTTCAATTCATTGTTCAACGCATCAAACGCCGCATCAGAAATCTCTGGCGTGTCAAATGTATAATAGAGCATCCGATGATACTCAATAAGTTTCTGTAATTTTATAATTCGATTCCGTATCTCATCTTGTTTCGTCATGGCGCATAAAGACTAATTGAAACGAGTTGAGAATAGTGAGTCTACCACACGCTCAACCGTATCTTTTTTTCCAATTGATTTAATACGGATTCCATACACTACCGAATTTTCTTTGTTCAAATCCAGACAATTCACAATCTGAAATTTACTCGCGTCCACACATGAGAGTTCTGTGGTATATGAAGTCCCATTTGATAGCCCTCCTGACAATTTGCATTTCTGACTGTAATCCAAGTTTTCGGCTCCCTGCTCCTTAAAATAACAATTCAATGTTGCCTCAACTCCACTATCTGCTGCGAAAAGAGCCATACTCGATTTCACCGTATCATTTACCTCGCGCAATTGATAAAAAGTCATCATTCCCGCGATAACAGAAGCACTTAACACAATCCCCCCGGTAATAATGGCGGTAAGTATCATTGTCTGTCCTGAATTTTTCTTAGTTCGGTTCATATATTTATTGAGATCTCCTACATTGATACGGATCGGTAGTTATTTCTATTGGAAGAATTCTCATACTTACCGCCGTCTCAATATATGTCCGCGTGTCGGATTTTGAATCTTTTGGTTTTACTGAAAGTGCTATCCCAATCCTCCATGGATTACAGTTATAGTCCGGATGTGCCGATGGATTCGTGGATTTTTTGTATTGTTGTACCCTAAAGCATAATGTCTCCACCGAAACGTTCTTTCCGGTAATATCCTGACCATTTTTTTGTATAGCCTTATTTACGTACGAATAAGTTACTACTTCTCCGTCTGTACTCGGATCATTTGTCTGCATTGTCCGAAATGAAATAGAAGAAAGACACGGCTCAGTGTTTATTTGTGGTAGTAGTGTTTGGTACTGAGAAGCGTCAAAATATCCCATTCGCATTTCTCGAGCCATCTGTTCAAGGATAAGGTTCAAATTATTATTCACCGACATGAGATCAGTGAGATCTCGTTGCGCTTTTATTCCGCTTACGAAAACTCCAATTGCAAGCGACATGAGAATTCCAAACACCGCCATTGCAACTAAGAGCTCAACAAGTGTAAATCCCCCTTCTTTTTTTCGTCTTTCTTTCATTTATTTATTTTTCCCTCCAATTTTGGAATTTTTCCTCAAGGTTTACGACATTTCTTTCTCCATTTATCGTCCACTCAACCTCGGATTTTATCGTCATTTCATTTCCCCCACTTTCCACCGTCACCGTGCGTTTATATGGCGTTTCTTTTCCTGCTTGATTATATCCATAGAGTCCAGTTACTTCATTCAGCCACAACGCTGTGGTTGAAGAACCAAATATCTCTGCTAATCCGATGTCTTTATCAGTATCATATTGCACCTCATAATTTTGGTTATGATCGAGTGTTGAATTAAAAAAAACACTTTCGGGAATCGCCACATCAGTATCAATAATATGTTTCATAATCTCTATTCCCTCCGCCGCAAGATACGTCGCCTCGAATCGATGTACTACATTTTTATTCATACTTGTCGAATGGATAAGAAGAGAAAAAATCCCGATAAGTCCAACCATAATAAGGGTAGCAGTTACCATGAGCTCAACCATCAAACTTCCATTTTTATTTTTTATCAGTGAATACATATTATTTTGTTGAAATTCCGCCCACACTACTTACCACCACATCCGCCTTTAACACCGGAGACGACCCACTTACCTGTAATGAAACCGTTTTCCCCCCTTCCAGTACTTTTATATATGGACCCTCGAACGTAATCTGCCCAGGAGAATTTGAAATAACTATCGGGGCACTCATGGTAAATATCTCTCCGTATGATATAGCCTGTGTCTCATCACACGTCGCATACGGTTGTCCGCTCACCTGAATATTCGGAACTTGTATAATTTCGTATGTATCAGATCCGGTAAATCGCACCCCATATGCACATACTGTCTCCGCCATATTTCTCTGGAGTGCCAGTGACTTTGCTCTGTTTAAAATTCCAATTAATTTTGCTTGTTCGGTATAGAGCACAATCTGCTTTCCAGAAGACCGTGTATACGCAATAAGGGTAGTGGTAAGCACCATTAAAATACCAATGACCACGAGAGTTTCCACTAATGTAAATCCTCCATTCTTCTTCATTACCCTTTATTCTAGCAAAAAAAATCATTCCCCTCTATAGATTAAAAAGAGAGAAATATCCTTTAATGAGTTCAAAACCAAAAAATATGGTAATCACAAACGCAATAACAAAAAACGGTCCGAATGGAAGTTTGTCTTTCATTGTCTTCTTTTTTGAAAAATAGAGGACCGCAGCCCATATACCTCCGAAAATAAAGGCGATCGTGCTCGTGAACATAACATCAGGCCATCCCAACACCATCCCACAGGCAAACGCGAGTTTTACATCACCCATTCCCATTCCTCTCCCCCTACTGATAAGAAACAAAAAGAGGAAAAAAAATCCCGCACCAAAAAATCCGAGGAGGTGATTATATAATATATTTTGAAATGGCGAGAATATGAGGGCATAATTTCTCAAAAACGACTCACGAAAAGGAAGGATGTGTGCAGTATTTGCTATGAAAAGAAATATAAGCGCTATTCCCGAGATGAAGATAGAAATATTCAATCCATCGGGAATAATATAATGCCTAAAATCGATAACGAAGATGAGGAGAAGCGAAAGAAATACTAAAATCCAAAAAAGGATGAAAAGATAATATATTCCGGGAGCTAAAAAAGACACAAAGAGAGCATTTCTCATCCCAAAAAATGAATTCAAAAAAAGAGGAACGAAAACAAAAATAGCACCACTCAAAAACTCAATAATCGGATATTGGAAGGAAATTTTTTCTCCGCATGAAGCACACTTTCCCCGGAGAAATAAGAAACTAAAGAGAGGAATGAGCTCTTTTATTCCGAGTGTTTTTTGACACGACATACAACGAGATCGTCCTGATATTTTTTTTATATCAAAAAATCTCCCCTCGGGAGAATACCGGAAAATAAGCACATTTAAAAAACTTCCGATTACAAGACCAAAAAGAAATACACAGAAGAAAAAAACCAATATCATAAAAAAATTATATCATAGATACAAAAAACACCCCACTTTAAATGGGGTGCTCTTTGAAAAAACGATTACGGAGTCGGTGTACACGCGGTTGCTCCCGGTGTTCCTGAGCCACTAAAACCCGTGCTATCTGCACAAAACTCTTTTGTGCTATCACTTTTCAATGTTGCAGAGATTACATATTCGCTTGTACCATCTCCACTATAAACCAATCCAGTGGCTACTCCCTGGTTTTTTATATCGGTATTCAAAGTACCTAATTTTGTAGTCGTATCAGCACTAAGTGTGTATGTACCACTTGATGCATCATAACTTGCTTCAAATAAAGCCCGTGCCTGCTGGACCGCACCCATAATTCTCGAGTCTCTCGCTTTATCTCGTGACGGACCGAGTGCAACCAACACGGTGGCCGATAAAATACCAATAATTGCAACCACCACCAACATTTCGATGAGTGTAAAACCTTTATTATTTTTCATATAAAATCAAAAAATACTCGACCTTATGTATTATACCTATTATATCACACCTAGAAACTCTGTGTGAGACTGTAGAGCGGGAGAAGAATAGATGCAAAAAGAATGGCGACGCCCCCTCCAATCAACACCATAAGCGCCGGCTGGATAAGCGTGACTAAATTGTCCACCATATCTTCAATTTCACGTGTATAAAAATCATTTATTTTTTTGAGTAAATCTTCCAGCCGCCCCGTTGATTCTCCAATACTCACAAGTTGCGGAACGAGGGGGGGGAATTCCTCAATCCCCTCAAGGATTTTTGATAATAACTTTCCTTTTCGGATTTCCGAGGATGCATTTTGTAAAAGATTTTGATATACCACATTTCCGATTGTTCGCGATGAAATTTCGATAGCCTGTGGAATGGTAAGTCCCCCCTTGATAAGCACGCGTGTCGATTCCGCAAAACGAGCAATATACATTTTCTGAAATAATTTTCCGATAATGGGAAGTCTCAAGCTCAATTCATCAAACACAATCTTTCCTTCTTTGCTTCTGAAATAATCAATGAGCACAAATACAAACACTCCAAACATAATAAGTGTTGCCCACCACCATGTACTCACAAATGCACCAAAACTTACCAACATCTTTGTATAGAACGGGAGTTCAACTTTCGCTTCTTCAAAGATTGGCATAATTTGAGGAATAACGAATGTCACCATAACAAGAATAACTACAAAAAATAATACAATGACAAATGCGGGATAAAATAGTGCATTTTTTACTTTTGATTTGAGAATGGCCTGTTTTTCAAGATAATCGGCCAAGAAATCCAACACCTCCCCCAATCGTCCTGTAACTTCAGCCGACCTCACCATATTCACATAGAAATCCGAAAAAATTCCTGGATGTTTTTCGAGCGCTTGTGAAAGCGAAAATCCAGCATTCACATCATTCCCAACATCATAAATTGTTTCTTTTAAAATCGGATTTGTCGTCTGTTTATATAAATTCGTCAAGCTATCCGAAAGAGACACCTGCGAGGCAATGAGTGTGGCAAATTGACGCGTAAATACCATAACATCCGATGTCTTTATGCGCTTTAAAAACCCAAGTATGCGATCATACCACTGATCTCCCCTCATCTCCTCCAAATTCAAAATAAAAAGCCCATGACTCAACAGGATGTTAAGTGCGGTATCCCGATTTGTCGCCTCTACATTCCCCACCTGAAGCTCTCCCTCTTTTGTTCGTGCTTTATAATTAAATTTCATAGACGCTGATGAATACTGATTTTAGCTGATATATGCGGATATCGTGCCACTACTATGATCTCTCCAAGAGTATCCGCAGTTCGGAAGGATTCAACGAATAACTTTCTGCTTGTTCAATTGATATCTCTTTCTTCTTGATAAGATTTACCAATGATCGATTTAAAGACATCATCCCTTCTTGCACGCTTGTCTCAATAACAAGATCTACCTGATAGATTTTCTTCTCACGAATGAGATTTCTGATTGCGGGATTTACTAACATAATTTCAGTTGCAGGAACTCGTCCTCCTCCTACGCGAGGAACAAGACGCTGGGAAATAATCGCAACAAGCGTTGAAGCAAGCTGGGAGATGATTTGTCCCTGTTGGTTTGGAGGAAAACTATCAATAATACGATCAATAGTTTGAGATGCTGAATTTGTATGGAGTGTCGAAAATACCAAGTGCCCTGTCTCTGCAGAAGTCATTGATATCGCCATTGTTTCCGGGTCACGAATTTCTCCTATCATAATAACATCAGGATCCTGACGGAGAATCGAACGAAGTCCGCTTTCAAAAGAAATTGTATCTTGTCCCACTTCTCGTTGGGAGATAATTGCCCTATCTTGAGAAAAAAGATATTCAATTGGATCTTCGATAGTAATAATATGATCGTTTCGTGTGTGGTTTATTTCATCAAGTATTGACGCAAGTGTTGTTGATTTCCCATGTCCCGCAGGTCCTACAATCAAAATAAATCCCTGATTCAAATGAGTAAAATCATGGAGAATGGGGGGGAGCATCAATTCTTCAATGGTACGAATTTGTGCGGGAATCAAACGAAGCGCTGCAGCCATAAATCCTCTCTGAAAAAACACATTTACGCGAAACCGCGCCTTATCCTCATAGTTATATGAAAAATCAACTTGTTTCTTTTCAAAAAACACTTTTTTCTGTTCTTCAGTAAGGAGCGCCATGATTAACCCTTCCGCATCTTCCTTTGTAAGCACTGTTTCTTTTGTAAGGGGAATGAGGACACTATCAACACGAATCGTCGGTCTTCGTCCGACCGCAATATGCAAATCAGATGCGTTTTGTTTTGCGGTAAGGAGTAGTAATTCATTTAACTTCTCTTGATAATTCATATAGATGGTATTTCTTTTATTATAAATGATTAATCGTCTGATGTCTCGCGAAGTATATCCTCAAGTCCTACCAATCCCTCAAGCGCCTTTAAAACACCGTCCTGGCGAAGCGTAAGCATCCCCTGTCGTGTGGCCTCTTCCCATAACTTTACTTCGGTAAATCCTCCCGCAACGATTACTCCAAGTTGTTTTGTCATTTCAAATATTTCAAATAATGCGACACGTCCTGCGATTCCCTTTCCTTTACAAACCTTACACTCCGGATTTGGTTCTGTTTTCCATGCTTGTCCCGGCTTTGCGCCGTATTTTTGTTTCACTTCTGTTTTTAATTTTTCGGGTAATTTTTCTATCTCACTCTGCACTTCTTTTTTTAATTCATCCGGTAACTCAACTTGTTTCTTACACTCACTGCATAACCGTCCTACAAGACGTTGTGCGAGCATTACATTTAAAGCCGAGGGAAGAAGAAATTGAGGAACTCCTAAATCGATGAGACGCGGAATAACGCCCACTGAATTGTTTGTATGAATTGTGGAGAGCATGCGGTGTCCCGTAAGTGCGGCATTTACCGCAAGTGCCGCCGTTTCCGAATCTCTGATCTCTCCCACCATAATCACATCGGGATCTTGGCGAAGAATCTGGCGCAACCCGGAAGCAAATGTGTATCCAATTTCCGGTTTTACCTGCGACTGATTTATTCCATTCATAAAATATTCTACCGGATCTTCTAGGGTCACTACGTTAATCCCTTCAGAATTTACCGTCTGCATAATTGCATAGAGTGTTGTACTCTTTCCGGAGCCCGTGGGACCCGAAATGAGAATCATTCCGAATGGTGCGTTTATTGCGCGTTCAAGTATTGCGAGGTTGTAATCGTTTAATCCAATTTCTTTTAATCCTTTTAATCCCGTCACCGAATCAAGGACGCGAAGTGCAACTTTTTCTCCAGCCGGAGTCGGAAATGTTGCTACACGAAAATCAATTTCTCTTCCACTAATCATCGTTCGAAACCTTCCATCCTGCGGGACACGCGTTTCATCGAGTTTCAAATTTGAGAGCACTTTAATGCGAGAAATAACTGGCTGACTCAATACCGCGGGAAGCGTCGCTACCTCTTTCAATTCCCCATCCAATCGAAATCGAATGCGAAGATATTTTCTCTGTGGTTCAACATGAATATCAGACGATCCACTTTCGATCGCGTGCCTCAGCGTTGCAGCGACAATCTTAATGATTGGCGCATCCTCGGATGATCGCGCACCCTCTTCAAGCATCACGAGACGATTTTCATCACCCACGTCTTTTCGCAAATTCATTTCCTTCACTGCAGATTCCACTTCATCTCGATAAGGCACATACCGCCTCCACACAAGAGAAAGATCTGTGGGAGTCACCACATATACCCCAAGACTCACCCGCTCTCGCTTTGCAATAAAACGCAATGCTTCTTGCGCCCGTACATCATCGGGACGAAGCATACCCACCACCAACATACCATCTCTTTTTTCAACGGGAATAATTCGATAATTTTGTGATGTGTCTTTTGGAATAATCTGTAATAATTCGGCAGAAATTGATGCGGGATCAATTTTTTTATACGGCGCGCCAAAAAGTGCACTTTTTGCTTTCGCCACCGTAACCTCATCAACAACTTTGCGCTCATATAATAATTCTTCTGCTGAGGATGCCGAAAGTGTTGCTTCCTTTATTATCTGATCGGAAACACTTTGTGAAATAACTTTTTTATCTACTAATTCTTTAAATAATTCTTGATCGGTCATATACAATAAAATATATCACTGCTTCGATGGAGAGCGATAGAGAAGAGAAAAAATAAAACATGCTCCACCACTTAGAATGGCTTAAACGGATTTTCTCTTCCGGGTATCTGCGTCGAAGTAGTACTTGACCCATATTGGCGGAGGGATTTAAACGAAGGTGAATTTACTACATCCTCCGGTTTAAATGAAATTTTTGAAAGTTTGTTTATTTGGTCAAGTTTTCCGGGAGTTGCCATTTCAATTACATCAGGCCTCTTGAAAAACAAAAAATATGCACCGGAAAATACCACCGCAACGACGACGAGCACTACGACCACCATAAACCAATTTACCGATTTTTTTTCTTCCTCAACAATAATAGCCATAATTTATTGGTAAAAAATATCGACACCCAAATTTAATTCATAAAATTCTTCCGACCCCTGTAAATCTCTTGCGGGAGCAAACGAAACAGTTTTTGTATTTGCGACACGCACATTTGTTTCAAGACCCCTCAAAAACCCTTTTACTCCTTGGTATGTCCCCTTTATCCCAATATCAAGCGAAAGTGTGTTGAGACTTTGTACCAACAATCCTTGCGAGGCGAGGGGAGGATTTTGTTTTATAGAAAATTTTACAAATTGCACCTGATTATTTCTCGCAATCGCCTGCAACTGACCAAGAGCATTTGTCACACTTGGATTTTCCGGTATCGCAAGGGATACTGTCTCTTTGAATTTATTTGCATTTTGAAACGTCGAAATAACTTGCTCTACCTGACTCACTGCAATCTGTTGCGATTCAAACAATGTTTGTTTTGCATTTACCTTTGATCTCTTTTCCTGAATAGCGTTCATCTCCGGAGTAATAAAATTTCCGTATACCGCAAGCGCCGCAATAAAAAATATAGCGGAAAATCCAATGCTTAAAATTCTTTTTGTTGATCCTTTCATAATTATAATTTTGAAAGCGCATCCGCTTTCGGAGAAAGAATAATAGTAAATCCGACTCCTTGTGGAACAAAATTCATTTGCTGTAACACTGAACTCGAAAATTCCGCAGACTTGTCAAATACCCCAAGCTGTTCTACCAAATCTTCCGTGCTTTTTGCAACACCTGAGAGTTGTATCTTATTTGTTTCGATATTTATTGATGCCCCATTAAAATACACGGATGGAATCGTATATTTTTCGAGCAAATCAAACACCCGAACACTAAACCTATGTTTTTCCAATACATCCTTTAAATTATTCAATTGCGAATAAAAGGAAATGAGCGTCTTTTGCTGATCCTGACTTATTTTTGTCGCGAGATCATCAATTTTTTGATCTAAACTTTTATCCTTACTATCGATATATGCATTATATCCAAATTTTAATCCTAAAAAGATAAATAAAGAAAACACAAACAAAATCCCTGCAAACAATAATATGCGCCATGGCAATCCAATTGACGGTGGAGTATATGTTGATTCTTCAGAAAAGTTGTTTTTAAGATTTGGAGAGATATTGCTTGTCATGTGTTATAAAAAGTAACGCTTTGCAAGCCCAAAACTCACTACGAATTCATTATTAAGGTTTTTCTCGATTGGGTGGAGTGTTTCCGGATACTGAATTCCCATGAAAAGCGACTGGTGGGCGATAGTGAGTCCTATTTGATTTGAAAAATATTTCTCAATACCAATAAGGTTTGCGCCACCCCCGATAAGCATTATTTTTTCTATCTTTTTTGCATACCGACGCTCATACACATCCTTGGCGTGCCTTACTTCTTGTATTATAACATCTAAAAACGGAAGGAGTAGTGTTGATAACTCAGAATCAACCCCCTCCCCCGAAAGTCCCTTTCTTCGCTTCAATTCCTCAGCGCGAACCATACTCACATCAAGACTCTTCGCAATGGCTTGAGTGAGGTAAATCCCACTATAATCGGTCTGGCTCGCATCGCGAATTAACTTCTTATCTAACACCATAACATTTGTTGACTGTGCTCCAATATCAACAACAAGCGTGGGAACATCTGTAAGAAACTTATCAAGTGCGCGCACAATAGCAAACACATCCACTTCCATAGCAACGAGCTTTAATCCCGCATCCTTGTGTATTTTTTTGTATTTTATAATCACATCATTCGGAATTCCAATGAGAAGAATACGTTGATATTTCTGTCCATTATCGGCATCAAATTCTTCTATCATAAACCATTCAACCGATACTTGGTCGAGTGGTATAGGAATATACTGTTGTGCTTGAAACATCACCACCTTATGAGTTTCCTCTTTTGAAAATTTTGGCATTTCAAATACAGTGACGAATGTCGCAAAAAGCGGAATCGAGGCAATTGCAAGATGCGAACGCGTTTTCATCTCCGAAAGAAGTGTTTTTAATAAATGTGTCGCGTCCTTCTCTATAATACGCAATGAACTTGTTTGTATCGCCTGGTTTGGATAATCAAGATATTTCTTTGTTTCTAATATTCCGTAATTTGACAATATAAAAGAATCCCCCCGTTTTGAAAGTTCTACTATCTTTATCGATGCGGTTCCTATATCGGTTCCCAACACCCTTCCCCCTTTGAAGAAATTTTGTATATCTGTGATAAAATCAAAAATGCCGAGCCTCATGCTTTTATTTTATCATAGGTAAGAAAAAACCGTTAAGACATCAATATATGAATCCCGTTCATAATAGCCTTTGAAAAAAACAGAAATAAAAAAACTATGTTTAATTACCAGAGAATAAAACAAAAAGGGACAAGAGATATACGAAAGGCGTACGGAGACGCGTGCGTTTCCTATTATGAACAGGATAAATAGATTTATAAAAATTTTATATTCGATGGTATTTCCCCCAATTTGTGTTTCATGTAAAGAGAGAATAGGAAACGAAGAAATAGTGCTGTGTGCCCCCTGTACAAAAAATATTATTCTCCACGATTCTCTGTTCTGTCCGATATGCGGTGCGCGAGTTCCTCCGGGAGAAAAAGTGTGTCATTCCAGTGCCGGATATACCCTCGCTGCTGCAACATCGTATGAACAAAAAACAATACGCGACCTCGTACACGCATTAAAATATGACGAGACAAAAGAGGGGGCAATGCTCATCGCTTATGTCATCTTTGAATATTTAAAACGCATACTCCCCCTCTCCTCACTCAATTTTTCCGATTACGCCGTGATCCCCATTCCACTCTATACACGAAAAGAACGCGCGAGGGGATATAACCAATCATCTCTCATTGCACAAGAATTGAAATTAATTTTTGAAACACAGGGAATGGCATTTCCGAAGATATATGAGAACATACTTATCCGAAACACCCACACACTTTCCCAAACAGAGTGCCACAATATCCAAGAAAGAAGAAAAAATATTTCAGGATGCTTTACTGTCCTTAATAAAAAAAATATTGAACAAAAAAACATTATTTTAGTTGACGACGTGCATACAACAGGCGCAACGATCGGAGAAGCAACGCGGATGGTAAAACAATGTGGAGTAAAACATGTCCTCGCGCTCACGTTTGCAAAAACATAAAACCCCCTCACAGGGGGGTTAATTTCGTGTATTCGCACTCTCTCTTTCATAGTGACTACCTTTCCTGGAACGACTGCCCGTATCTTCCCACTTCTTTACAATCAATATTTGAACTACATTGTTGTTCGGTGTTTTCCATTTTCACTTTCGCGTTTGGATCATTTGAAGAATTATATGAATTTACCGAAAAATCGCAGTAACTATTTCTCGTGCACACCCCTCTCTTCGCCACCGATCCTCCACTATTATCTCGCAACGTTTTCGTCGCCCCGGAATTACTCCATTCCGTTATCCTATTTGATCCGTCTTCATAAACAACGCGCACACGGTAAAGATATACGGTATCGGCCTCGAGATTTTTATCAACATAAACAGGGGCGGTAGTCGTCGCAACTGATTTGAAATATATATCGAGAGGATTTCCCGTTGATTGCCCTTCAGCCATTTTTGCGCTCTCTTGCGCAAGTTTTGTCGCCGCCTCTTCTGCTTGTTTCATCATTTCTGAAAAAAGCGAAGTAATATTTCCCCATCCTTCTTCAAACCCTTTTACAATCTGCGAAAGACTTGCTGAAAGTGCCGATACTCTTTCTTGACTATGATCGACAAATAACCCTTTCCACATATATTTTGCATTACTCCATAAATCAGCAAAAAATGATCCCTTTTGCACAATAGGCGGAGTGCTTGTGCTTTTTGGTTCAAACGTCGCGCTCGCGTTTGCATCTCGAGAAGGCATAGTAAATGAACACGATGAATTTGTTCCACTACAATCCCTCCCCCACGATTTAAACACGGTGCTTGTTGATCCGGGAGTTGCCACTAATAAAACTGATGATCCTTTTTCGATTGAAGTACTGCACTGACTTTTTCCATTTCCACAATTAATACCTGAGCCAGAAATATTTCCATTCCCAGTAACAAATGCGGAAAGGGTAAATACAATTTGCCTAAAGTTTCCCGTTACACTCGAATTTCCGGGACCAAACGTACATGAAGTCCGTTTATTGCAATTTGGATCATAAGGACTGCAGATACATGAAACGCCAGTCCATCCGGTAAAGGTATAGTCTGCATCCGCTGTTGCCGAAACAGTTACAGTATTTGGATTCGTGGTCCACGGGAAAAATGCAGTGCAACTTCCCGAACAACCCGCCAAATCGCCGGAACCCGTGACACTCCCTCCGCCACTTGTTGCAAGATCAACTTGATAATAGGTATCAGTATTGGTATATACCCAGTCTGAATATACTCGCGCGATTCCATTTCCTCCATTTTCCGCAGGGATTATATAATACCCCCGTATCTCATATGAATAATTTGTTCCCGGACTCAATGCAGAATTATTTTTATTATTTGAAGATGGAGTATCGACATGGGCAAGAGTTCCCGTTGCATTGTTGTTATAACTCTGTTCATGAATAAGTATCCCCTCTCTCCAAATCTGATATCCGCTCTCGCGTTTTGAATTATCGTTCCATCGAAGGGTGATGCTGTGCACTCCGGTCGATTTATTATACAAAGCAGTGGAAGTGGCACGTGTCGGCGTCATGGGAGGTGTGGTCGTGGCAACCGCAGGAGTCCCTCCTCCATTCAAATTCGCTGGAACCATAGGAAGTTCTGGAGATGGCGCATATTTTCCACACACCGGATTTGGTTTATCTACTTTTCCCGCGATAAGAGCCGGCGGTTCGTTTTTATATGACTCATCGAGTGAGCTATCTTTATATGTTGAACATGCTTTCACACGATAGTAATATGTGGTTGCATCTTGAAGTCCCCCGTCAAAATATGAATATGTCTTTAATCCATCCGACGGAGAAGTGCTTCCGACAGATTCAAGTTTTACCATTGCCTTATCATTACTCGCATCATTCGGCGGAAGATTATTTAAAAACCTGTTTGAAGTACTCGTGCTTCGTTCAATCCAGTTGAAGTAGGGAGTTGACGTGGTATTATTTTTCCATTGAAAATTAATACTTGAATCAGTAGCTCCCAACACTTTTATATCGGTGCTTGATGCGGGGGTGAGTTTTATCCGTTGCACACTAAATTTATACGCCTTTGTGGTAGTGGTATTGTCTTTCCAGTTCACATAAATCGTCGAAGCGTCAGCTCCAAACGCTTTTAATTTACTGGGAGTATCATTTATTTGCGGCGCGGTAATAAATTCGCAGTTGTTTACCTGCGTCGATGTGGAATACCCGTCTGAAGTATATTTTACGGTAAACACATAGGTATATTTTGTGCTCGTCGAAAGTCCTTTATCCAAATAACTTCCGGGGATGAGAGACATGGAGGAAATTGTTTTGGTAGCCGCAGGAAGTGCTGTGCCGTTTCGAGTAATTGAAATAGTGTGTGGCGCATATCCGGTATACCCGCCTTCATGTCCGGTATCAACGGGAGCTTTTGACCAATTATAAGTAAGTACCATTGTCGATGTTCCACTTGCATCGCAATTTAATGTGTAAGGAAATTTTATTGTTGTCGTAGCCATTCCCACATCATTCGATGCGGTCGAACTTGCTTTCACAGTGAATGGCCCACCGGAATTTGTCGCCTGATATGTCGTCTTCACTTTTGCAACAGTATTTTGTGGCGATATGCTTCCGACTGTACCTGCGTTTCCTCCCAAAATATTATTTACAAACCATGTTGCGTTTTTTTCAACAGAAAAATCTTGTTTCTCTTTTGGAAAAAGCGTCACAGGACCCGCGGGAGTTAATCCGAACGGTGAGACTGGAGCAGTAAACCCAAACATAACCCATCCGCCGATTGAAGGCCCTCCCCATGCAATCCCATTTACTTCCACTTGATTATTGTTCATTGATCCATTCCAAAAACAATTTTCTCCAGTAATGAGTGTTTTTGTTCCTTCACTTGGATCATCAACAACATATTTTCGCTCTCCTGTTCTTCCAAGACATAATCCATACTTCACACTTTCCGCGTCATCATTTCTTAAACTCACCCATCCATCCCATGAACCAATTCCAGAACCAGATCCGCATCCCCCCGCAACACAAATAAATCTCGCCCATCCCCTTATCTTTCCAGTGTCATAATCAAGTGTCGCCTTACATTCCCCAGTCGGACAATTAGTAAGTCTGTTTGTATCAAAGGAAAGCCACCCGTACGAATCTTTCCCCGTTTTTGGATCTTTTATCGAAGCCCACCCTGCACCATCAAGTGTTGTTTTATTTTTTACACTCACCTTAAAGGACGCGCCACTTGGTTGCCCTGTTGGATTTTCTGAATTTAATACGACCCACCCAACTCCATGACCCCCTTGTGCACTCCATCCAATTCCATACAAATCAAAATTAGCATTATCCGCATAAATTTTTATGGCACTAAACGCACCGACAATAACAAGTGTGACAATCAAAACAAAAAAGAGAGGTTTCTTTTTTATCCCACTAGAAAACAACAAAAAATGTTTTTTATGTAGCATTGTTTATTTTAGAAGGTATAGTAATTCATCCCCTCCATATACCCGTTATTTTCTAACGGGATGCATTGTTTTTATTATAGCAAATTTTCCCCTGTCTGGTTACCGAATAATCACACTATTGATTATTTTCTTGCCGCAAATGCGAAAGGAAGAAAATATTTTTCCATATCTTTAAGTGTGGTGTGATACAAGCCACCCGAAAGCACCGCATCGCAAAATACTTCACGCGCGCGAGCAATTTCACGTGTTCGTCCTCGCCATCGCGGATCGGCGAGTGTTAAATCAAAAAGTTCAAGCGCGCGATCCACTGCTCCCTGAAAATGTTTTTCGTTTTTTTCTTGCCATCGCGCCGCGCGCCCCACCTCGCTCCCAATGTTCCCCATCTGCTCCATAAGTGTAAATGTTCCCCATCTCCCATGTGCTAAATCATTGTGATACATAATTATTATTCCCTTACAAGTCTTGTAACAATTTTTCTTATCTTTTCTTGTATATCCTTACTTTCAACGCCTCGTGAGCGATTCCCGAACGCCGGCTTTAAGTTAATCATTGAATCAAATTCGACAAAATCTTCCCCAGTCATGTCGGGATACAAATTGATGCCCCACACATCTTCTCGTTTTGATTCACAGTGTTCAGTGAGAAACACCTCTTCATCTGCGTGCAATTCTCCCCCCACCGCAATAATTTCTTGACGCACATCAATCACGCCCTTCACTAAATCCCCAAATCGTTCTTCGGCGATTTTTTTTAATTC
>Ga0172375_10001483_pt1 | contig 37756 bp, 25 predicted proteins | sample LakKiv1m_FD_114537 | JGI IMG/M metagenome (GOLD analysis project Ga0172375, IMG submission 114537) | Freshwater microbial communities from Kabuno Bay, South-Kivu, Congo - kab_092012_11.1m | ecosystem: Environmental > Aquatic > Freshwater > Lake | place: Democratic Republic of the Congo... | reverse complement strand
ATTTTTTCCCCCTAGGGGATAAACAATTTTTATCCCGACAGCAAAGATTTCAAAAACAAATCCATTGGAAATATTGGATTTATTTTTTTAAATCCCCTTAAGGAGTTTCCGCCCTGCTAAAAAACGAATTTAATTTTTTACTGTCCAATCTTCCATGGGTTCTTAATCCGCTACAAACATCGAGGCCAAAAGGATGGACGCTGGAAACAGCAGTTTTGATGTTTTCCGGATTCAGACCACCGGCTAAAAATACCGGAATATTAATGTTGTCAACAATCATTTTACTTATTTCCCAATTATGGGTACGTCCAGTGCCACCAAGTTCCTTGATTTCGAGAGCGGGATTGCCCGAATCGAGCAAAATAACATCAACAAAGGCCGAAACTTCCAGTGCTTCTGCAATCGATTCATTTCCGGTTACATGAATTACCTGGATGAGTTTGATGCCTGGCAAAGCAGCGTGGAGTTTGCTGTATTCCAAAAGATCCACTTTATCGACAAGTTGAATAGCCGAAGTTTTACACCTGTTGTGCTGGGCTATAATTTCAGTAGCATTGGTGAGACTTGTCAGCAAAAAAGTCTCAACTCTTCCAACAGCTATCTTTGCAACTTTAACAATGGTTTCCTCAGAAATTACTCCCGGACCAGAAGGCATGGCAGAAACAAGACCGATAGCCCAGGCACCGGCATTAATTGCCATTTCTGCTTCTTCCACGTTTTGAATGCAGCAAATCTTAATTTTAGGTTGGTAAGAATGAATGATTTTCGGCATACTCAAGCATTTGTTCTAAGAAATCTTCGGGATATTCGATGTTTACATCAACAATATTTCCGTTTTCATAAACCGGTACCAAACGTGGATTAATAAAACCGGAAAAGGGTGCAATATCCAGCTTTTTCCATCTTTCCAAAACCTCACGGTGCAAATACTGATCGACTTTTACACCATAGTTTTCGACAAGGTTTTTTCCGGCTTCATAGTCGCCTTCCGATTTAATTCGCTGGACTTCGCGAAGCATCCGGCCAAAAATAATCCTTAATTTCTGATAATCATTAACGATGAAATAAGTTTTTCCATCTCTCACTTTCTTTTCAATTACATTTTCGGCTTTGCCTAATTCAAATGCCCAGGCAGCGATCATTTGCCGGTTGCGCATATGCGATTCTTCGATGTTTTTTCCCAACTCAACCCTTACCAACTGGGTCATCAGTCCACCGCGGATGTACGAATTATATTCAGCATGTCCAACCGCAACCTCTGGCATTAAGCTCAATTCGATTAATTTGGGATCGATAGCAAAATATAGTGCAAACAAGTCGGCACGGGCCTCCTCGAGTGTAGAGGCATAATTTCTTAATGTATCAGCCGGATTACCAACACCTTCCTTTATCTTACCCGAACCATGGCCAACTATTTCGTGCAAATCAACGTGCAGGCCTGAACCAAGAATTCCCCATTTTCTCGAAAGTTCAACTTCTTTTTCCGACCATGCAAATTCCTCAAGGGCACCCGAATTCTTTGATGCTTCGTCATAAGCAACCATGATGTTGTCGATGGTCACTGATTTTGAACCGTATTCTGCCCTGATCCAATCTGCATTGGGCAGATTAATGCCGATGGGTGTCGAGGGCGAACAATCGCCCGATTCGACCACCACATTAATTCCCTTTGCAGAAACACCGGTAACATTTTTCTTTTTGTATTCCAGCTGGGTGGGCGAATGATCTTCGAACCATTGTGCATTGTCGCTGAAAGTCATTGCTCTTTTTGTAGCTTCGATGTCGCGGATTGAAACCACCGACTCGAAGGTGCCTTTTCTTCCAAGCGGATCGCCATAGACCTCGATAAAACCATTAACAACATCCACCATTGATTCGGTATCCTGAAGCCATAAAATGTTGTATTCGTCAAATTTCCGGAGGTCGCCCGTTTTATAAAATGCGACAAGATTGATAAGTGCATCTTTTTGAACCGGATTTTCAGCATAACCGATAGCTTTTTCGAGCCAGAAGACGATTTTTTCGATGGCCTCGCCGTACATACCACCAATTCTCCAGACCTTTTCGGTGATTTTACCGTTTTCTTTTACCAGCTTCGAATTCAGCCCATAGGAAACCGGTTTTGGATCTGCCGGTTCACCCAGTTTACGGTAAAAATCTTCGGCTTCTTTTTGGGTGATGTTTTCGTAAAAATTGTTTGCCGAAGCTCTTATCATATCCATGCCCGGGTCCAGGACCACCCGTTTTGGATCCAATAGGCGATCGAAAACCAAAGGAATAATTCTGGCTGAAAAGGTGTCCGTATCCTGAAAATTTCCTGGGAAACAGGCAAAGTCAGAGTTAATGATCAAAAGTTTGAAATATTCTTCCGGAATTTCAGGAACAAATTTATCCATCGAATAATGGTGATGAATCCCATTCGCAAACCAGACTCTTTTCACATAAACCAGGAAATTTTCCCAGTTTGTACCGATCCGATCACCCTTGTAGGTTTTGATGATATTTTCGAGCGTTCGTCTGATGAGAAGATTGTGCCTGTAGTTTTGATCCCATAGGATATCACGTCCTGCAAGCGCCGCCTCATAAAGGTAATAGAGCAATATTTTTTGGGCAGTCAGTAATTCTTCAAATCCCGGCACCTGATACCTTAATATTTTAATATCGGCAAACTGCTCGGTTTGAATTTTGAATGTTTTATCATTATTGGAAACAGCTTTGGTCATGTTATAAAATTTTGGTTGCAAAAATAAATCAAAAAGCCGCTAGCAGTCAGTCCCTATTATTTGCAAAAATCTGTCAGTGCGAATTGATGTAAAAAATATTACTATTTAAAGTCATTAAATCAGTTTTTTAAGCTGCATCAGTTGAATAATGGATTCAACTATCTGCTCATTGGTCAGATACTCGGTGCTGTAATAAACATCGTAGCATTGGATGCAGTTCCCTTCGGTGGCAAAGGCTTTGATGAGCTTTTCGCGGTTTTCGTCGAGTTCCTTTATTTTTTTGATGGCTTCCTTGGGTGTAATGTTATGACTGTTTGCAAAATGATTGACACGCCATTCAAAAGGAGCTATCAGCCTGATGTGGAGCGATTTTTCGATGTCCCGGTTTATTTGGGCAGCAGCTCTGCCGATGATGATCACATGGCCGTTTACCCCAAAACCACGAATCACATTTTTTATGGTATCCCTGATTTTCCAGTCGCTGTGGTAATATTTTGCCGATAGGGATTCTAAAAACTCGTCGATAACCGATCTTTTTTCGTAATTGAAAACATATTCAATTTTCGCACTTTCCGTTTTAAGTTCACGGGCTGATTCATCCAGAATTTCCTTGCTGATAACATGCCAGGCATCAACACCGGTGGCATTTTTCTGTATTTCGTTTAACTTGTAAGCCAGCAGATCGGAAATTAATTTTGCCGGACATCCAAACTCCCGCGAAATGGTAACGACAGGACCCGGATCCTTTTTTAAATCACCTGAACCCTGGTATCTTTCGCTAAAATAGCTTATTAATGGATTGCTCATTTTGTTTATTTTTTTTAATTTTTTTGCTTAAAGATACCGAAAAAAACAGAAATATTGCACTGAGCTAAAAATTTTCGTTTTCAGGCATCAAATAATTGCAAACCATTTTTGATGAGGTTCTCCAATTCCGGCTTTTCCAGTTGCAAATTTCGAAGGTATTCCCTGACCTCATCTTCCAGACCCCGCCTGATGCGGTGTTTCGTAGCAAGTTCGAGGATATCGAGAGGTAAAAGCCACTCGTGTGGGTAATCGGTTTTAATTGTACGCCAGATTTCGGGTATACGTTTGAACGGGTGACCTTCGGTACGGATTTCCCTCACCTTTTTATACAGAAAATGCAATTGTCTGGCTTCACGGGAATGGATAATCTTATGGGTTTTTTCTTTTGGTGATGGGTAGGAAAGCTTAAAAGCATTTGGATCGGCAGGTCCTGAAAATGCTGAATCGACGGATTGCCCAACGGCCATATCATAAGTTCCCCATGCGGGCTGGAATAACACATTGCCATCAAAACTTACAAGGCAATCACTGAAGGTGAAAATCAGGTTTTTATCCTCTTTCTTTAGAATATTTTCGAGATTACCTTTTACAGTCAAACCCGATTTAAATTCGAGATTAACCTGCTTCCCCTGAATGATTCCTAAACTTTCCAATTCTCCTGACGACAATAACTCTGGTGGAACATTTGATCGACTGAATTTTCCGACAGGGGTGCCAAAACCTTCCTGGTGATAATCCTTACTGTGTTTTTTTAACTGCTTATTCTCAAAACAAAGCTGGGTCGGACCAACGGTTTTTAAATATACCGGTTGGTTTCCGCGAGCGATAACTTCATTAAAGGTTCCCGAAATCTGTAATCCGGAACTAAGCCCGCAGGTGGACGTATTTTGAGATTCGATGGCTTTTTGAATACCGTAAAGGCCGCCCCTCCTGAGTGCCATTGTGTCGGCAAACTGACTGAGCACCGTTTTGAGATGGTCGAAATCAGGAGTAATAAAAAGCTGGGGTTGTTGCGTGGTGATATCAAAACTAAAATTCACAGCATCAAGGGAGTAGGGGAGTTTCTTTATTTCCGGCTTCATGCAGTTCACACTTTCACCAATTGAAGAGAGCAACCCGGCTCCATATATTTTCGGATGCTTTAGATCGCCGATCAAACCATATTCAACGGTCCACCAGTGCAAATTCCGGATGCGCGACATCTCAGATGGTTCACCAAGCTCTTTTTCGATATTTTGCAGCTGCTCCTCAGCCTTTGAAATTTCTTCCTTTGGCGTGTATGGGTCAGCTTTTAAGATGGATAAGAGACGTATGGCCTCGTATTGTTCGAAGTCTTTGGAAGATGAAAATGCCTTACAGCCAATTTCTCCAAACATTCTTAGGTATTCGGCATAACGCTGGTCGGCAATGATGGGAGCATGCCCAGCTGCTTCATGAATAATATCAGGTGCAGGCGTGTATTCGATCTGATCAATCGGCCGGATGTCGGCTGCGATAACCAGGACTTTATAAGCCTGAAATTCCATAAATGCGGCTGGAGGGATGAACCCGTCAACAGCAACGGCAGCCCATCCGATTTCCTTCAAAATTCGGTTCATACCGTACATCTGAGGTATTTCATCGATGCTGATCCCGGTTTGCCTAAGCCCCGCAAGGTAAGACCCATGGGCTACATTACTCAGATATTTTACATTTTGCCGCATCACGTAACGCCAAACAGCTTGGTCCTGAGGCGTGTAGCTGTTGTAGGGCTGTTCTATAACAAGGCTCATCAGGTGTTTGGGAAGCTTCTCGAGTACTTCGTTCATTTGCATCATACGGATACTTTAGCTTGAAAGAAAGATATTTGTTGTTTTCAAAAATAGGGTTTAAAATCAAGACACGGCTTTGTTTTTCGTGATTTAAGAAAATTTAAGGAATGTCATTACTGGGAAAAACCTATTATTTTTACCGCTCAAATAACAGGATTTCAATTGAAGCAAACTCCCGGGATATTTGTCGCATTACCCTTAATTGATGAGCTGGAACACCTGCCATCACTCCTCGGCTGTTGTAAAAACCAATCTTTTAAAAACTTTGAAGTTTTTGTTTGTGTAAACCAACCCGACAACTGGTGGGATGATCCCCAAAAAAGAATAATTTGTGAAAATAACCGGCAAACTATACAGATGCTCACAGCTGTTAACGAATTTCCGGTTCGGATTGTCGATAAAAGTTCTCCGGGTAAAGGTTGGACAGGTAAACAGTCTGGCGTCGGGTGGGCGCGTAAAACCTGTATGGACGAAATATGTAAAGTTGCAGAGGATAAAGATATTATCCTGAGTTTAGATGGTGATACCATTTTTTCGGAACGTTATTTCCAGGCAATTATCGATGGTTTTAAGCAAAACCAGGCAACTCATTCCATTGCGGTTCCTTATTATCACCAGCTTACCAGTAATGAAACTGCCAATCATGCCATTTTGCGGTATGAAATTTATATGCGGTATTATACAATTAACCTGTTGCGGATTGGTTTCCCGTATGCCTTCACAGCACTTGGTTCGGCGATGGCCAGTACGGTTAAAGCTTATCGCAGGGTAGGCGGATTGACGCCACATAAAAGCGGCGAGGATTTCTACTTTTTGCAAAAGCTCAAAAAATCAGGAAGTATGCTCATCAACCTTTCCGAAAGAGTTTATCCGGCAGCAAGGTTTTCGAACCGCGTATTTTTTGGAACCGGTCCCGCCATGATTAAAGGTGCAGCGGGTGACTGGACAAGTTACCCGGTTTACAATTACCGCTACTTTGATGAAATTGAATCAACTATTAATCAATTCAGGGCGCTTTGCAAACACGACATTGAAACTCCGATGTCGCATTTTTTTGAAGAAAAATTTGGGAAAGGCCCGGTTTGGCAGCCTTTACGTGAAAACGTAAAGGACAGCATTCAGTTTGAAAAAGCCTGTTTTATCAAGATCGATGGATTACGGGTTTTGCAATATCTGAAGTGGCGGCATCAGCAAAATGAGAAAACCGATGAAGAGAACCTGAAAGAATTTCTACGGAAATTTTATGATCACGATGAAATCAGGGAAATTCTTCCCGACTCTCTTTCCTTAACAACATGTAGTATAGCCACATTAAACCGTATCAGGGATTTTTTATTTTTAAAAGAAGAAGAATGGCAAAGGAAAATCAGGATACTCCAATGATGATAACCATCCTTGGTCCTACCGCAACCGGAAAGACGAGACTGGCGGCGAACGTGGCGCATCGGTTGGATGGTGAAATTATAAGTGCCGATTCCAGGCAGGTTTATCGCGGAATGGATATTGGCACAGGAAAAGACTATGGCGACTATCTGGTTGGTGGACACAAAATTCCTTTTCACCTTGTGGATATTGCCGATCCGGGTTATGAATACAGTGTTTTTGAGTTCAGGGAGGATTTTTTAAAAACCTATCAGGACATCATTAACCGGGGCAAGCAAGCCATTCTTTGCGGAGGCACGGGATTATATCTTGAGTCAGTTCTTTCGGGCTACAAATTTGTGAAAGTACCAGTAAACAGTGCATTACGTGAAAATCTTTCGTCAAAAAGTCTGGATGACCTGAACAGTATTTTATCAGATTACCGGCCATTTCACAATACCACCGATAGTACAAATCGTGAACGTACGATCAGGGCAATCGAAATTGAGGAGTATAACAGATTTCACCTGGCCCGGGCAGGTGATTTTCCGCAAATTCAATCCCTGATTTTTGGTATTCGGTTCGACAGGCAGGTTGTTCGGAACAGGATTACCGAACGATTAAAGGCAAGGCTCGACAACGGTATGACAGAAGAAGTCAGGGCACTGCTCGCTAAGGGTTTAAAGCCAGGCCAATTATGCTTTTATGGTCTCGAATACCGGTATCTCACGGATTTTGTAACCGGAAAAATTACCTACAATGAAATGTTCAGTCTGCTTAATACCGCTATTCATCAATTTGCAAAGCGTCAGATGACCTGGTTCAGGCGGATGGAAAAAAGAGGTTTCATCATTCATTGGATCGATGGAAATTTACAGGACGACGAAAAGTTTCACTTTATCCTGAATATTTTAGAGAAACCAATTGGTGTTTGAAGCGCAATACCTCTTCTTGTGTGTACCGGGTACCATCAAATAAAAAAATAATTTACTTTTGGCTGCCAGTCGAAACGTGAAACACAAAACTGTTTAAGTTTAATATCAGGTATCATCATATTATAACCATTTAATACCATGAAGCATATTTTATTCATGATCACGCTGTTAATTTTGTATTGCAGCGTAACATCAGCACAGGAATTTCAACAAAAGTATTTTGTGATGCTCAGTTCCAATCCTTCAAGACCCGAATTGCCGAAGGCTGATGTTGAGAAAATCCAGGCAGCGCACATGGCCAACATCGACAGTCTCGCCAAAGCCGGTTCCTTGCTGGCAGCCGGGCCGTTTAATGGTGGGGGAGGATTGTTCGTTCTGGTGGCCTCGTCGCTGGAAGAAGCCAGGAAGATATTGGATACCGACCCTGCCGTGAGGGCCAACAGGTTCATTGTGGAGTTGTATCCGTTAACGATGAATTATGGTACGATTTGCCCGGTTAAAGGGCAAATCGAAATGATCGATTTTCAATACATATGGTATAAACCGGTTAAGGATAAAATTGATGGTGTTGGCCAGGATAAACTGGAAAAGCTTGCGAAAAAACATTTAAGATACCTGAAAGACACGGGTTTCCCGGTAAAATTCATTGCCGAAGGTGAATTTGGGGCTTCCAACGGCGGTTTTTTGGTTATCGAAAAAACCGTTGATGAAAATATGGAAAAGTTGTTAAAATATGATCCATGGGCCAAATCCGGGTATTTTTCGTCAGAATTGAAAATTTTATGGATTGCCAAAGGTTCATTTTGTGAAGATGGTCTGAAAAAATAATACGCAAACATGATTTTAAATTACATCTGGGTTGCATTTTTCCTGATTGCTTTTGTAGTAGGTCTGGTAAAACTTATCTTTTTCGGTGATACCGAAGTATTTACTGCAATGATGGGCAGTTCTTTCGATATGGCCAAACTTGGGTTTGAAATTTCCCTGGGACTCACCGGTGTAATGACTTTGTGGCTCGGATTGATGAAAGTAGGGGAAAATGGGGGTGTGATCAGGGTGATGGCAAAAATTGTCGGCCCTCTGTTCAGGCGCTTGTTTCCGGATATCCCAAAAGATCATCCGGCTGCCGGTTCGATCATGATGAATCTTGCTGCAAATATGCTGGGTCTCGACAATGCTGCTACACCACTCGGTTTGAAAGCCATGAACCAATTACAGGAATTAAATGCTGAGAAGGAAACCGCCTCCAATTCGATGATTATGTTTTTGGTTCTCAATGCATCGGGTCTTACACTTATCCCGGTAAGTATCATGGTTTACCGGACTCAGCTTGGTGCAGCCGATCCGTCGGATATTTTTATTCCAATTTTGCTGGCAACTTTCTTTTCAACAATGGCTGGAATCCTTTCGGTAGCCTTATTTCAAAAAATCAACCTTTTCAACCGTGTAATCTTAGCCTATCTTGGTGGCTTTACGATTTTGGTTGGTACGATCATCTGGTATTTTTCGATCATTTCTACCGAACAAATCAATACCATTTCATCAGTCGCTGGAAACCTGATCATTTTTACAATCATCATTTCGTTTATTGGACTGGCATTGATTAAGAAAATAAATGTTTATGAGTCATTTATTGATGGAGCTAAAGAAGGTTTCAGCATCTCCATCAGGATTATTCCTTATTTAATCGCAATTTTGGTTGGTGTTGGTGTATTTCGGGCCTCGGGTGCAATGGATTATTTGATTAACGATATTGGTAAGGTCTTTTCGTTCTTTGGTGTAAATACCGATTTTGTTGCTGCACTGCCGACCGCCTTTATGAAACCGCTGAGCGGCTCAGGTGCCCGTGGCATGATGGTAGATACCATGAATACTTTCGGTGCGGATTCTTTTGCAGGCAGACTCTCGTGCGTGTTTCAGGGAACTACCGATACTACCTTCTACATTCTTGCAGTTTATTTTGGTTCGGTCGGTATTAAAAAAACCCGCTATGCGTTAACATGTGGTTTGATTGCCGATTTTGCCGGCATTGTCGCTGCTGTTTTTATTGCCTATTTGTTTTTTCATTGATCAACAACTACTTTTGCGTCTCCAAACAAATATTACGATGAGATATTTTACTGCTTTTTTACTCCTGGCACTGCTGTTTACGGCATGTAAAAAAGATGAGGACCAATCGGTCATTGATGATGATATTATCCTTAAATACCTGAAGGATAAAAATTTAACAGCTGCAAAGGATGCCTCTGGCTTGTATTATATTATTTACAACGAAGGCAGTGGTGGATTTCCGACAATTAATTCCACCGTTGAGGTTAAATACAAAGGCTATCTTACCAATGGCTATGTTTTTGATCAAACTGTGGGCAGTTCAACCGCTTCCTTCCCACTTACCAACTTAATCAAGGGCTGGCAAATCGGAATCCCCCTGCTTCAAAAAGGCGGAAATGGATTGTTTTTATTGCCATCAGCGCTGGGTTATGGAAACAACGCGCAATCGGATATTCCTGCTAATTCGGTTCTCATTTTCGAGATTACCCTGGTTGATTTTTAATATTGTGGGAAGGCAAAATCTTGCTACCCATTAACAAGGTAACCCGATCAAATTGAATATTCATTAAACGGTTCTAGACCGTATCCCGTCAACAGTTCAGGAAAATTCTCTGCATGCAAATAGCAAGCATTGTTTGTTTTCATATTACCGAATGAAAACGTCGAAATAATGCGATTTCTTTCGGGTTGTGTTATACCCTGAAATTTTTCTGAAATTCTGCTCTGGTTTAAATTTCCCGTAGCACTTAATTTTTATCTTTGGAGCGAAAAGATAACATTCCGGAGTTAGGCTTTTGCATTTTTTTTGATGCAATGTTTTCTTTGCCGGAAATTTTTTAATGATGAAATAGTTAAAAAAAATGAAAATTTCAAACCTCCGAACTTTAGTGTTTCTGCTTTTAGTGCTAGTCGTTGCCTGCGCTAAGGATGATGATAAAACAGCTTCCCTGTTGGGTGCCTACACACGGATGCAAACCGTTGATGGATTACTGTACAAGGTGCAGCTGAGTTTTACAAATAATAACTTATTAAAATGGGAACCGATCGATTCGATCCCGGGTCATACGGCATCTGCAGTAAATTTTGAGTTGAATGATGTAGGTTTCAGGATTTATGGCGACAGCGATTGTAACAGTGAAGCACTTTATTCCTATGGTATTTCAGATCAGGAATTAACCATAACTGCTATCTCCGATGATTGCTCTCCCAGGGAAGCAGCCATGAGCGGAATGTGGACGAGAGTATCGCTTGAAGACTGAAAGAAGTAAAGAACAAATTTTAGTCGATAATTTCCTTTAGCAAAAGCAAACTAAAACTTATGAAAAAACGGATTTTTACATTGATGGTGGCAACTTTGCTAGTATTTACCCTCCTCATCTCGTGCAAAAAGAACGATACAAATGAGACCTTAAAGGTTGGTCTTGTAAGTGGTGTAGGCGGATTTGATGACCGGGGTTTTAACCAGCTTGCCCTTCAGGGGCTCAAACTTGCCGGCAATGAGCTGAATGTTAATGTGGACAGCCGGGGAAGTACCGATACGGCAGCCATCAGGCAAAATATTGATTATTTTATCCAACAAAATTTCAACCTTATCATTACACTGGGTTATGATGCAACAGCCCTAACATTAGAAGCAGCCCAAAAAAATCCTTTGGTAAAATTTGCTTTAATTGACGATTCGCCGGAAAACATCCCCACAAATATGAGCTGCTATGCATTCCGGGTTGACCAACCAGCATTTCTTTGCGGGTTTTTAGCGGCATCCTGGGTAGGAACTATAGATCCTGAGAATCCAGTAGCCGGATGGGTTGGTGGCCCGCGGGTAACTAGTATTGAGCAGTTCAGGGTTGCATACCTCGCCGGTATCCAGTATTTCAACGATAAATATCAGAAAGAAATTCAAACCTTGGGAGCCTATACTTCGAGTTTCTCTGACACTTTGCAAGGGGTTATGATTGCAGATAGTCTTATCAACCTCGGAGCCGATCTGATCTTTCCTTTTGCAGGAAAAACTGGAAATGGTGTGCTTTATAAAACCAAGGAAAAAGGGAAATGGAGTATCGGCGTTGATATCGACCAGTATTTTTCGATTCCGGAGGTAGCTGACATGCTTATTACTTCCTGCCTGAAAAAATTGGACAATACTATTTATGACCTTATCAAAAAAACTGATTCGGGCGAATGGGAAGGTAATACGATTTACTTTGGTTCACTTGCGAATGGCAAAGTTGACATCGCTCCTTTTCATAATTATGATGCATCGATTCCCGACAGCATAAAAAATGCCATCAACGAATTACGGACCGGAATAATAAGCGGGTCCGTTTCGACAGGGTGGAATCCGTTACATGATTAATTAAATAATCCAAAAACAAGTCGTAAAAATTATATTAACTGCAACAGGCAGAACACAAGCATTTTGACCAGTTGTTTTTGTTGGGGTAACTCGAATTTGGATTGTATTGCCACCAGCGGATTGCAGACCCAAACCCGGTGAAATGATGCTGACTTTTACATTTGTTGGTGGAATTATATTATCTTCGGCAATGAATTAACCATCTGCATATGTTACTGGAAAATTTTGAATACAAAGACATCATCTCAAAACTCCGTGAACGGGAGAAAGAATTAAAATGCCTTTACAAGGTTCAGGAAATCATCAACGATAACCTGCCGGTAGAGGATTTTCTGATGGAAGTTGTCAGACATATTTGGGGTGGATGGCAGTACCCGATGATCACAAGGGTAAAAATCACTCTTGAAGATAAGATTTTCAAAGAGTCTGGCTGGGCTGAAACACAGTGGGTGCAACGGGCTGATATCATCATCGATGACATGGTATTGGGTAAGATTGAAGTTTTTTATACCGAATTTATAAAACTTGTTACCGACAGCCAGTTTTTGCCGGAAGAACAGAAGTTGCTGGATACCATTGCCGCTAAAGTCAGCACCTACATTTTCAATATTCGGCTGGTAAAAACATTAGAAGCCATTGCCGATGGGAACAAAACCGGCGAGAAGGCAGGGAGTACTGATACATTATTGCCCGTCAGATCAGATATCCATTGGCTCTGGCGTAATGAAATGGTGCTGAAAATTGCCGGGAAATTTGACCTTGGCAGGTTTGGTGTTGAGGCCATGTATCTGATTGGTAGCACTAAAAATGCAACAGCAGGTCCAGCAAGCGACATCGACATTATATTACATTTCAAGGGTGATTCTTCCCAGGAAAAAGAATTACGTGCCTGGTTTGAAGGTTGGAGTTATTGCCTTTCGGAAATAAATTATGGCAGGACTGGATACAAAACCAATGGGCTCATCGACCTGCATATTATTACCGATGAAGATATTGCCCGGAAAGACAGTTTCGCATCAATGATCGGTTCACTGTACGACAGGGCTAAACTGATAAAACAGCGGGAAAATGACTAAATGTTTTTTTGTTTCTGATCTTCATGGCAGAACTGACTGCTACCAAAAACTTTTCTTACTGATTGAAAAGGAAAAACCGGATGCTGTATTTTTCGGGGGTGATCTGCTTCCTCATTTTGGTCACAGGAATACAGTGTTCGATGATTTTGTAATGGATTATTTCTTCCCGAGCCTGCGCAGGTTACAAGTTTTATTAACAAATCAGTATCCACAGATATTTCTGATTTTGGGGAATGATGATGCCCGGATTGAAGAACAGAATTTTTTAGATGTAAATAACCACGACCTGTTTTGTTATGTAAATCAGCAAAAAGCCCATTTTAGAGATTTTCCGGTTTTCGGTTATTGTTTTGTACCACCAACCCCTTTTCGGTTGAAAGACTGGGAAAAATATGATGTATCGCAATATGCCGATCCAGGCTGCATCCATCCTGATGAAGGTTTTAGGACAACTGCACCCGATGGTAAAATTACGTTTATGACCATTCAAAAAGACCTTGAAGCCTTGACGAGGAACGAAGATGTTTCGAATGCTATTTTCCTTTTTCATTCGCCTCCGTACCTTACCTTCCTCGACAGAGCTGCACTGGATGGAAAGATGATCGATCATGTGCCCCTGGATGTCAACGTTGGGAGCATAGCCATAAAGCGTTTTATCGACGAAAAGCAGCCTTTGGTTACACTTCATGGCCACATTCATGAATCGACAAGAATAACCGGGAAATGGTCGCAAAAAATTGGCAGAACATTCGCTTTCAATGCAGCACACGATGGGTCAGAACTTTCGGTAATCATTTTCGATTTGGAGGATCTGACAAATGCAAAAAGGATATTATTTTAAGCATCAATCTGACTTCTCTTTTACAAAGCTTGTATTTACAAAATTGATATTCTTTAATCAAATTAGCCTGTAGAAGTAAGTCACCAAAACAAAAAAACCCGGTGTTTCAGGCCGGGTCGTGAATCAGATTGTTGTTGAGCTAAAGCTGAATGGTATATTCATTTTCGAGTTTCAGGGTGGCCGTATCTCCTCCGGTAAAAGTGATTGTACCGTCATAAGTAAGGGTTCTGCCATCGGAAGTTTCTGCCCTGAAACTAATCTCGGCTGTGCCGCTCATGAACTTTCCGGTAGTTTTATCAACCAGAACATTGGATACATCAATGGTAGCTTTGCTTGTGAACGATCGTTTCTGTCCTACTTTCGATTGATTTGTTCCATTCCGGATATAGCTTCCCTTTAAACTATAGTAAGTGTTCCCGGCCGATAAACCTGAAAGTTCGAGTGAACTTGAGCCATCACCTTGTGAAGAGATTCCGGGTGAGTCGTACATCCCGTTCAATTCGTATGAAAATGCAAATTTATCCGGCAAATACTGGTTGTTACACGATAAAACCCAATTCCACGAAAAATCATAGCTATAAACAATGGTTGCCCCCGTAGGATTTACAATTGAAATGGCCGAATCGTACGACATTCCACAATAACCCACCAGGGTTTCACAATAACTTATCAGGTCAGTTGCTGTTTGAACTTGTTCGGACATCCCACCCGATTCTGAAGATACTGCGTATTCGATGACTTCTGCGGCTTCTTCTTCTGAAACTGCCTGGACAACTTCATCAGCCTTTTTACAGGATGAAAGCAAAACAAATGCTGCGAAAAGTGTTGCTGTAAACGTTTTAAATTTGATTGTTGACTTCATGTTTCGAATTATTTAGGTTAAACAAATTTTCGGCTACAAAGGAAATGCGGGAATCGGTGTTCAAAAAAATATTTTCAACGAAACCCTGAATAATTTCAACCAATTGCATTTCAGGCTTAAAAAAGTACCATTTTTGCTGTTCGTTGAATATTACTTACACATTGTTGAATAATTTTTAATAACCAAACGGCCCATGTTACTTTTGAGCAACGGTATATCAAAAATACGTATGGCACTAAAACAGTTTTTATTCAGCATCATCCTGCACGCCGGATTTTGGATTTTGTACATTTTGCTTTTTTCGATGTTATTAAGCAATTTCCTTCCTTTTAACATGGCATTTAGCCGTATCCTGACGAGCGGAGTTGTAATGGCGTTTGCTTTTTATTTTAATGCACTCATTCTTGTAAACCATTTACTTGAAGAAAAAAAATGGAACCTTTTCCTGCTTAGTTCGCTAACCTTGGTTTTTGTAACCGGCTTTTTCAGGTTTTTTGTATTGAAATATTTCCAAAGTTCCGAACTGAGTTTCGCTGTACCTGTCCGTCCTGACCGGCTTGCATTGTTTAGTTTCACCACACAGTTCCTTATTGTTGTTATCAGCACAATCTTCCAGCTTATTCAAAACAGGGTGCGACGTGAACGTATTGACAGGGAAATAATTGAGAGGCAAAATGAAGCTCAACTCAGGTTTCTCAAAGCCCAGATTAATCCACATTTTCTCTTTAATACCTTAAATAATATTTATGCATTATCGGTAATGGGTTCCGATAAAACTCCCGGTATGATCCTGAAACTGTCGGAATTGTTGCGTTATGTCATTTATGATGGAAGAGAAAAAAAAGTACTTCTTGAGGCCGAAATTGAACATATAAGGAAATTCATCGAGCTTTTTCAAATGAAAAGCCCCGAAGTTCTGAATATTACCATGCAGGTTGAAGGAAACCCCAAAGGACTGCTTATCGAACCCATGATCCTAATTCCGGTAGTTGAAAATTGTTTTAAACATACCGATTTTGATACCAACCCGGATGCTTACATTAAAATTATCCTGGCTATCCACGACAAGTCGATCAAATTTATTACTCTAAATACCAAGGATGACACCAACAGGCAAAAAGACAAAACGGGTGGGGTAGGACTGGAAAACATCAAAAAGAGACTGGAACTGAACTACAACGGAAAATTCGATTTGATCATTCAGAATAAAAAACAGATATTTGAGGTTAATTTAAATATGGCCCTCATTGATGAATAAAATTTCGACACTTTTGGTGGATGATGAATACCTGGCTCTGAAACTGATCGAGGATTATCTCAGCAAATTACCTGAGATGGAAATTGTGGATAAAGCCAGGTCGCCGCTTAAGGCGATCGAAATTCTGAATTCCCGCCATATCGATCTGTTGTTTCTCGATATACAGATGCCTACACTTAGCGGGACAAACCTGCTGAAAACCCTTAAATACAAACCTGTTACAATTTTTACAACCGCTTATTCCGAATATGCCGCACAGGCCTTTGACCTAGATGCGGTTGATTATTTATTGAAGCCTTTTTCGTTCGAGCGTTTTTTGCAGGCGGTGAACAAAGCCAAAGAACAGCTTTTATTAATAAATTCTGTACATGAAACACCAAAAAAAGCAGAGTCCGATTCTGCCAGGACTTCTTTTACAATAAAAGCAGATGGAAAATATGTACGGATTCAGTTCAGGGAAATTTTATTTATCGAAGGTTTGAAAGAATATGTAAAAATCGTTTGTGCCGACAGGTATTATGTTACCCTCGAATCGATGAAAAATCTTTGTGAGGTTTTGCCAGGGCAACAATTTATCCGGGTGCACAAATCATACATTGTTTCGGTAGAGATGATCAAATCGTTGAGTGGAAACATGCTCGAAATCGGTGACTATGAAATTCCGGTGAGCCGGGATAAAAAAGAGGAAATCATCAAACTGCTGTTTGGTTAAACCGGGTGGATTATCTTCATGCACTGAAGTTATTGTTCCAAATCATCGAAATCCTACTCTAAAATTCCCATTTTAGCTTCCCAAGTCCAAAGCAATTTCTATGTACGCTTATTTTATTTGAAAATATTTTATCCTTCAACTTCAAAAACCATTTCTTCTCTTTCGCACAGGTAGCCTTGATTAACCAACCTGGTCCCTTACAATAAAATCTCATTTTATTTAATTGGCTCATTTAGCTATTGCTTTCGTGATATTATTTCCATATATTTGTGGATATTATTCGCAGTCAGTTAGTTGGCTGACTCCTAAATCTCATTTAATTATTAACAATTTAACCCTAATAATTATGAAAGAAAAATTTACACTTTTATTGGCTGGGCTGTTGTTTTCAGGCATTGCCCTATCTCAAACTTCAGTGCCAAAAGAATCTCTTCCGGAATACTTTGATGTATCACCACCTTTGCGCGACATGACCATTAATCCTCCTTTCCAAAAGGATACACTGGTTAGAAACCCAACTTTGGGTATCCGGTCGTATCCAAATGCCGCCAATGCTTTACCAAAGGGCGAAGATGAAGCCCGGCAAAAAGAAATGGGAACCTGGGATGCTATTGATGGCCCAACCATAAATTTCGAAGGCGTTAATAACCGGAATGGCGTAATTCCACCTGATACACAGGGTGATGTTGGCCCTGATCATTATTTTCAGGTTGTAAATGTTTCGTTTCAGATATGGAATAAAAACGGAACTTCGCTTTTTGGACCGGCTGATCTGGCCACTATCTGGAGCGGGATTGCCATTTCTTCGATAACTGATCCTGTTGTAATTTATGATGAACAGGCCGATCGCTGGTTTGTTTCAGTATTTAAATCAAGCTCGCCGTATAAAATTTATATTGCAGTTTCACAAACCGGTGACCCTACAGGGAGTTGGTACCGATGGGTTTACGACTGGGCAACCAAACCCGATTATGCAAAATACGGCGTTTGGCGTGATGGTTATTATTATGCTTCAAATACAAATGGAGGCAAGGATGTTGGTGTCTTCGAGAGGAGCGTCATGTTGAGTGGCGGAGCAAGTCCAAAGCTTGTCACTTTTACCAATACTAACAGGCCTAATGTTGGGTTTCACAGTATTATGCCCCTTGATAACGACGGCACTTTTGCACCATCAGGGTCGCCAGGTCTTTTCGTAACCATAAATGATGACGCATGGAGTGGTACTGATCAACTCTGGATTTACCAGCTGGCAGTAAATTGGACCAATACCGACCTTTCTACTTTCAACAGGATACAACAACTGAATGTTACAGCATTTGACTCAAATTTTGGCCCCGACTGGAATAACATTAAACAACCCGGAACTGCCCAGGAGCTGGATGCAGTGCCTGAGGTACTGATGTTTCGGGCACAGTACAGGAATTTTGGAACCCATCAAACCATTGTATGCTGTCATTCGGTTGATGTTGATAATACCGATCATGCCGGTGTCCGTTGGTATGAATTACGCAAAACCGGGGCATCCTGGTTCATACAGCAACAGAGTACCTATTCCCCTGATGCACAAAGCCGCTGGATGGGGAGTATTGCTATGAACGGATTTGGTGATATTGCACTTGGTTATTCAGTTTCGAGCACTACCGTTTATCCTTCGATCCGTTTTACAGGCCGAAAAGCAGGGGACGCACTAAATACGATGACAATGGCTGAAGAGACGATATTTAATGGTGCAAATTCGCAAACTGGCTGGAACCGCTGGGGTGATTATTCCTGCATGAACGTTGACCCCTCAGATGATGTCAGATTTTGGTATACCAATGAATATTCGAATGGTGGTGCTTCGTGGAGGACACGCGTGGCCGCATTCAGTTTCAGCTCATATTGTTATGCTTCAGGCGGTTGTGATGAGTATATCAGCCGTGTACAGGCAGGAACCATTAACAACAACACCAGTTGTATAGGGTACGGCGATTATACTTTATCACATTCAGCAAATATGCCTGTTAATGGTCTTCTTCCGGTAACAATAACCAATGGAAACCCATATCCTTCCGATCAGTGTGGTATCTGGGTTGACTGGAACCGGGATGGTGATTTTTCGGATGCCGGCGAGTCCATTACAGTTACCGGAACACCGGGAAATGGACCTTTTACTGCCTCTATCTCACCACCCGAAGGACAGTCATTAGGTGAATGTGTGATGCGGGTGAGAATAACCTATACCGGTACAGTGTCCCCTTGCGGTGTTACCACTTACGGGGAAGTCGAAGATTATACCCTGAATCTGACAACACAGGTACCCAACGTATGGACCGGTGCTTTCAATTCGTACTGGCACAACATACAAAACTGGTCTTTGGGACATATACCTCGCACTGATGAGGATGCCGTTATTACATCAGCTGGTTATCAACCAGTAAACATTAATTATTACGATGAGGAATGTAATAACCTTACCATCGAATCAGGTGAATTACTGGTAAAGGGTTGGGCAATAAATGTGAACGGGAATCTGGCTATTTCGGGGAAATTATCTATGGACAACGCCTCCGGTCAGCTAAACGTAATGGGAGATGTTACCTGGAATTCGGGTTCCACCGCAGGTTTTACGGCGCTTTCAGTTTTCCGGGTTTATGGATACTGGACCTTCAACTCCGGGGCAAATGTGCAACTCAATAATGGAACTGCGTTGTTTCTGGGAACTACTGAAACATATATCAGAAACTTCTCAGCCAGTTGTTCTTTCTACAACCTGGGGAGTTACAAATCCGGAGGCGCGCTTGTTGGCTTAAGCAATTGGTCAACACAACCTCTTGTAGTGAATAATTATCTTTATGTTCATCCGGGTGCTATATTTGAATGCTATTCTGATTATAACCTGGTAATCAAAGGTGATATCAACAGCAATGGTTCTTTTAGTTGCAATTATGGTACATGTGTTCTTGATGGTACGGCTCAAAATATTAAAATGAACGCCGGTGATTACTTTAATAACCTCACGTTCAGCCAGACAGGAAATGTTTTCGTTAATAACACACTATCGTCAATACTGGATGTTAATGGCGACGTTACCATTGAGTCGGGAACCTTCAATTTGGAAGACAGGACCATGTATGTTGGCGGAAACTGGACAAATTCTGCAGGACTCACGGCATTTAACGAAGGCACCAGCCGGGTGGTGTTTGATGGTCCGGCACACCAATATGTCTATTCCAGCGAGACATTTAATATTCTGGAAGCTAAGATGGGTGCAGCTTTGCGGGTAAGTAATTCATTCCGTACCGTAACCTGCAACCAATACGACTGGACGAGCGGAGGGATTGACATTATTGCAGGAACTTTTACAGCTCTGGATCTTTACGACAACGGAATCTTTGGAGGTTTTTGGTTAAACCCCGGGGGAACGATCAATTTAACCAATGATGCTTATATCGATATAAACGCTGACATTCACATTTATGGGGGAACTTTTAATGTTTATGGTGGATCGGTTGATAGCGACTGGCCTTATTCAGCCAATGCCTCACTAACCATGAGCGATGGCGTCCTGGATTTTAAAAATAGAGGAATCAGGGTCTACAACTCTGGTACCTATTCCTTTACCGAAAATATCACCGGTGGAATCATCCGGACTGTAGGAAAATTTGAAAATCAAAGATCAGATTTCACACCAACAGGTGGCTGGATAGAAATGTATGGAACAGCAGATGCAGATCTTAGAACCGGTACCGGGTGTAGTATCTTAAATTTGCGAATATTAAAAGGTGCCGATGATAGCGGCTATATACCAATCCTTCCATTCGACAAGGAAGGAAATTCCATTAAGGAAACAAGATCAAATACTGTTTTTGCATACAGTTCTCCGGTTACAATAAACGGAAATCTGTCTCTTGAAGGAGGAACCTTTGATCTGAACGCGAGAACGGTAAACGTTTCAAACTCGGTTTATATTTATGGTGCTACACTAAAAATGATTTCTGCAACCGATAATCTGACGGCAAATAACATTGTATGGGATTTAGGGTCGAACGATGATGTAACCAATGGTGTTTTTTACGCCAACACATGGTATTTCAATGATGGGACCAATGCAAAGTTGGGGACTGGAAACACTGCATACGTCAGGAATTTGTATTATCCTGCTGATGCTGATGCTGAATTTGGGAATCTGGTGGGTGTACCTCTTTCGAAAACAACTTTGGATAACGAAAGAACGCTCTATCCGGTCAGCGTAGCTGGAAATTTCACATTGCAAAGCGGTGCCTCCTGGATTTTCAGTGGCATTGACCTCATTGTAGCCGGCAATTCAAACATTCAAAGTAGCAGCGGATTAAATTTTGCCAATGGATCAGATTATTTGAGTAATGGAAGTCTGACTTTGGCAGGATCGCTCATCCTTGGCCCAGGTTCGACTACGACTGTTCATGCCGATTTCATATTCCCTTCTTCAGGTGTACTCAATGTAGGGGAGGGAACATTTACAAACGAAACCAGCACTGGATTATTATCGTTATCTGGCACACTTTTGCTGACCAATGGTATTGTTGAATTTACCAAAAGGGTCGTGAACATTTCCAGTACTTTTAACGATCAGATCAGCGGTGGAACCATCCGGTTTGGACGAACATTGGCAGCTTCTTTTAGCGGTACATTTCAGCCAAGCGGAGGTACAGTTGAATTTATCAACACGAGCTCAGGAAATTATGTTCAGGTGGTAAATGGAAATTACCTCAACGATGTAGTTCTGAATAAACCTGGTTCCTCATTTCTGGTTTATGATAATCTTACCATAAAGGGAGATTTGAACATTAATGCCGGAATCTTGAATTCAAATAACAAAACCATCGGTATTGGTGGCAACTGGAATAATAATGTTGGAGTTGATGCATTTGTTGAAGGAACTGGGAAAGTTATATTTAATGGTGACTGGGGGCAGGAATCTTCGACTGAAAATTTCAATAATCTTGAACTGAATAAACCAACCGGAGACCTTCAACTTTTTGATGGCCAGACTGTTAATTGCCAATCTTATGCATGGCTCCAGGGAGAAATCCATGTCGTATGGGGTACATTAAATGTTTTGGATCTTTTCGATAATGGAATTTTTGGAAGCTATTTTATCAATGGTCCCTCGGCAGTTTGTAATCTCCACCAGGATAATGGCCAATGGATTGATTTAAATGCTAATGTTACAATTACCAATGGTCAAATGAACATTTACGGGGGAAATGGCGACAGTTGGTGGGCGTTTGCTGCAAATGCAAGCATTACCATGAGTGGGGGTGTTTTGGATTATAAAGATGTTGGTATAAATGTAAGCAACAGCGGTTCTTATACGTTGAGTGAAGATTTGAATGGTGGTACTATCCGTACGGTTGGTAGTTTGTCAGTCCAACATCCGGTTTTTACGCCTGCAGGAGGTACTATCGAACTCTATGGGGGACTTAATACAACCTTAAGTGTCGTAAGCGTTGCCAATCTGAACAACCTGATGATAAATAAAACCGGAGCTGCCGACAACAGTTCATATAATTTCATGAGTCGCACTGGGAAATTGGTAACCCTTACACGTGGAAATGAGGTAATTCTAAATGGCAATGTGCTTATTAATGGATTCTTGACAATTAATCCCGGTGTGTTATATACAGGAAATTCTGGAAATATCATCACCTGCATGGGCGATGTCAATATTGAAAATGCTGGTACCTTGCAACTTGGAGCACCCTCGCAACTTAAGCTCAACAGTGCTTTGTCTGTTAATAATGGTGGAGCATTCGTATCCAACGGGGCTTTTGGAAATGAAGTGGTTGTAACCCGGGCCAATACAAACCGCTATCTATTTACTGCACAATCGGGATGTAACATTGGGGCTGATTATACGATTTTTGAATTTATGGGTCCCAACGGAATTAATATAGTCAGCGGTGCTCAGGTATATCCAACGCAGGCTTTTAATTACTGCATCTTCCGTGAAGGACTTTCTGCCAACACTTTGCTAACGATGAACAGTACGCAGGAAATTGAATGCACCGGGGCTGTTTTTCCTGCCAATACCTGGAGTGGTGCTTCAAACGTTGGCAAATCCAACAACGCGGGTCGTATTACTTTCAGGGATTTTAGCGGTGCTTTTTCAGGCCCTTCCTTTGAAAATGATCCTTTTAACAGGCTTGATTGGTTTGTCCCTCAGCTTTCTGTTAATACAGAAGTTCTGAATATTGATCCGCCGTTAACGGTGGCAATATTTGATATCAGCTCAAATGTCTTCTGGACGATAACAGAATCAGTTCCATGGTTTGTTGTTAATCCTATGTCGGGTTTTAATAACAGTAGTGTATTTATTACTGCTGAACAAAACACATCAGCATCGGGACGTTCGGGTTCCCTTACCATTTCTGGCGATGGTGTTCCGGATATTATTGTTACAGTAAATCAGGCTGGTGCAACATTGGCAGCGACTCCGCCATCACGGAATGTGCCGGCCTCAGCCGGAAATACAACTTTCGATGTAGCTTCCAATACAGGTTGGACAATTACCGAAAGTGTTTCATGGTTTAGCGTTTTGCCCATGAGTGGAACAGCTGATGGGCTATTGACAGTAAGTTATGACGAAAACACTTCAATTTCACTACGCTCCGGACAAATCACTGTATCGTCAACTGGTCTTCCCGATGTAGTGGTAAATGTTAATCAGGCCGGTGCAGGTGCAACACTTGTCGTATTGCCAGCTAACCGCGACGTAGATGCCCCGGCAGGAGCAACCAGTTTCAACCTGATGTCAAACACCGGATGGACCGTTAGCGAAAGTGTTCCCTGGTTTAGTGTTTTGCCTTTGTCAGGAACCGGAAATGGGATAATAAACGTAGCTTACGGTGAAAATGCCTCTGGAACGACGAGGGTCGGGAATATCAGTGTAACAGCTACTGGTGGATTGCCAACTGTAGATGTAACTGTTACACAGGTTTCTTATCCAACACACGAAATAAGCCTGGCCTCAGGCTGGTCGGGTCTTTCCAGTTATATCATGCCTGTAAACAACGATATTGGGGATGTCTTTAACCCGGTACTCCTGGATTTCATCATTGCTCAAACGATGGACGGAATATTTTATCCCGCAGGGCCCATAAACACTATTAATACCTGGGAAAGTCAGTCTGCATATAAAATCAAGATGTCTAATCTGGCAACAATACCGGTGATCGGCAATGAGGAAAGCAATAAAATTTATTCTTTGACTGTCGGATGGAATTTGCTTCCTGTAATCTGTAATTCACCGGTTAATGTGGTTGGTTTATTTGCTGGTACAGATATAGAAATTGTGAAGGATGTGGCAGGATTGGGGATTTACTGGCCGGAGTATGGAATAAATACGCTTGGCGATTTGTTACCAGGCGGTGCCTATTTTGTTCTGACGAATACAGCCGGTTCAATTAGCTTTCCCGGTAATTCAAAAATGGCAGTTTCTTTTGAATTACCCCCACGGAATTTCCCTGATAATCCCTGGAATACGTTTGAAAGTTCATCCTCATCACATCAAATTGCTGTTTTACATGAAGGGATGGAAGGTTTGATGTCGGGTGATGTCATTGGTGTGTTCAATGAGAATAGTCAGTGTTTTGGTATAGCAACCCTCTCAGGAACAGCTACCAACTCAGTGGTTACCGTTTATGCCGACGACATGACGACGGCTGATAAAGATGGATTTGAGACAGGTGAACCGATGCATTTCGCACTCTTCAGACCTTCCACCGGCGAAACAGGACAGTTGGCTGTGACCTTCGAAATGGGCTTAGCCGCTCATGATGGTTTATTTGTGCCGGAAGGACTTTCAGCGATTCGTAGCTTATCGGTTGTTAATATAGGAATGATTCAGACTCCGGCATCATCGGTTTATGTTTATCCAAACCCAACCACTGGTCTTTTAAAAATCAGTGGAGCATCCAATATCAGCAGCATTACATTGTTGAGTTCCGACGGAAGAATTGTAATGTTTGCCCGTCCTGGAATTCAAGGTATACAGACCCTTGATTTATCAGGATTTGCTCCCGGAGTTTATCAACTACAGATAAGCACCACACAAGAAACAATTACAAAAAAAATTGTCAGGGGAATGTAAGATCCGATCAATTTTGCCCGGAACACTTTACCAAAACTGCCATCTCAACACAAAATGATGGCAGTTTTTTTTGTTCTATTTTTTGTCGTGTGAATTTATTGTTTTAGGATAAAAATACCGTTTTGTTTTCTGCAGAAAATAAAACTGAAAGTGTATCCTGATTTTTGCTGGTCTGCCCCAATTCAAAACGGGTAGCTTCCATAAAACCAACCCTATAATAATTTTCGTTTTCAATGAAATTCCAGATAGATCAATGAGAGCATTCCTGAAACTGGCTGCTATTATTAAGTAGAAATTTCATGTTAATCCAATTTAGTATATTTGCTGTACTACTTTCAGGAGCTTTCCAATAAAATGTTGAAATCTAACTTATTTCTTTCATGAAAAATACCAGGAAAAAATTATCAGATGATGATGCACTGAGAAAACGCGCTGAATCGAAGTTAGAACAATCAAAAAGCGAATCAACTCAATCATTGGAAGTTGTAAATGATTTTAAGTTATTGCCCGAACTTCAGGTTCATCAGATTGGACCCGAAATGCAACAGGAAGAGTTGCAAAAGCTTGAGTCCGGCCTTGAGAAATCCAATAAAAAGTACATCGGGCTTTTTGATTTTACCCCAAACAGTTATTTCGAACTCGATAGCCAGGGTCATATTAAAACGGTAAGCCTTACCGGGGCTAAATTATTGGGATTTAAAAGGAATAATTTGATAAATCGCCTGTTTAGCCGGTTTATAAATCCCAGCGACGACGAAATTTATCAGCGGTGTATTTTAAATCTGGTCAAAACCATGGAACATCAGGTTTGTGAAGTTCGGATTCTAAAACCTGCGGGAGAACGTTTATTTGTCCGGCTTGATATCTCGGTTATTGAAAAAACAAATGATGTTCAATACTTTGTGGTTGCAACAGATATAACAACCCAAAAACTTATCAATGACACACAGTCATACTTACTAGGATGCAGATGGTCAAAGTCGGGAAGGGATTTTTTCGAAGATCTGGCCGAATACCTGAGTAATACCCTTGCGATGGATTATGTATGCATCGACAGACTTTTGGAAAAAGGACTGTTTGCCCAAACTGTTGCCATCTATTTTGATGGTCATTTTGAGGATAATGTAAGATATGCCCTTAAAGATACACCTTGTGGGCAAGTGGTCGGTCAAAGCGTCTGTTGTTTTCCAAAAAAGGTACGTGATCTGTTTCCTCAGGATACGATTTTGCAGGAAATGGCTGCCGAAAGTTATGTGGGAATAACTCTCTGGGGATCTGATGGAACACCTGTCGGATTAATTGCTGTAATTGGGCGCAAACCACTGGTCGATTCGAAGATGGCCGAAATCGTGCTTAAACAGGTGTCGATTCGTGCGGCAGGCGAACTGGATTTCCGGAAAGCAGATGAATTACTTCGGGAAAGTGAGAAAGCTTACAAAACACTTGCTGAGAATATGCCTGATCTCGTCACGAGGTTCGATAGTCAGCTCCGGCAGCTTTATGTTAACGCGGCTGCAGCAGTAATTGGACGATTATCTTTAAATGAAAGTGAAAATTATCAAGCTGGTAAATATAGTGAGGTTGAAAAAGGAAATACCCGTCTGAAGAAACAGATTTTGAAGGTTTTTAAAACAGCTAATCCTGTTGAAATTGAAGATTCCTTCACAACCTCTGAAGGATTGCGATATTTTGATACCCGGCTGGTCCCCGAATTTGATGAAGAAGGACAAGTCGTTACCGTGCTTTCGGTTGCCAGAGATATTACCGAACGAAAGCAAACAGAAAATACACTTATCCAAAGTGAGGAACGGATCCGCACCATAACCGAAAATGCTCCCGATATCATCGTAGAATTGGATCAACAGGGAAATATTTTATATATGAGTCGGGTTTTGACCGGTTGTCAGATGGAAGACGTAATTGGGGCTAATTTCTGTGACTGGGTTTTACCAGAATACCATAAACTGATGATGAAGGCTCTGAAACAGGTCTTTCGCGAAAATTCACCTCAGGATTTCCAGGTTAAAGGCTTTGGTTCAAATGGCGAAACCCGTTGGTATCAAAGCAGATTATCACCTGTTATAGTAACAGGACAAGTTAAAAGCGCAATTATGATCACCAGAGATATCACCGAACGAATTCAGATCGAAGAAGCACTCAAAGAGAATGACCGTTTATTGCGTGAATCTCAGACACTTGCTCACATAGGAAGCTATTCGATCGATTTGATTGAACACAATTGGAAAGGGTCACCGGAAATATATAATATTTTTGGTATTGATGATACATTCCCTCACACATTGGAAGGTTGGATAATGGCTATGCATCCTGAATACAGGGAAAATGTGTCAAGCTATCTGTTAAAAGCTGATACCGAAAAAAGACGATTCGATCAGGAGTATAAAATAATTCGTGTTAACGATGGTAGCGAAAGATGGGTTCACGGGCTTGGCATATTGGAATTCGACAATCAGATGAAACCCGTGAGAATGATTGGTACAGTTCAGGATATCACAGATCAAAAGCAGGCTGAGCAAACCCTCCTTTCAAGTGAAAACCGTTTTCGTAATCTCGCTGAGGCAGCGTTTGAAGGTCTGCTGGTACATAGTGATGGAATAATTTTAGACATCAATACCGTATTGACAAATATGGTTGGTTTTCAAAGGGAGGAAATCCTGGGAAAATTAATTATGGATTTTGTGCCGCCTGAGTACCATAAATTTATATTCCGACGTATAAAAGGTCCGTTCGAGATTGAACTTTTCCATCGTAATGGTAGCAGGATACCGGTTGAGGTCCAGGAGAAACCTTTTGACGATGCAAATCATCTAGTGGTAGCCGTTCGCGATATTACAGCCAGCAAAAAGGCCAGAAATGCCCTTCATGAGGCCCATATGAGGACTTCCACGATCCTGGAAGGTATTGCCGATACGTTTTATTCGCTTGATAATCAATGGAGGTTCACCATGGTGAATCCGGCTGCCGAGCGGGCACCCTTTGGTCGGCCTGCTGCCGAATTAATTGGAAAAGTTATCTGGGATGTTTATCCAAATCTTGTCGGAACCGAAATTTATAGCCACTACCTCGAAGCAGCAAAAAATACAGGCATGGAACATTATATTGCACAATCACCCTTAAACATGCGATGGTATGAGGTGTTTATGCAGGGAATAAAAAGCGGTGTTGATGTTTATATGAGGGATATTACCGGTCGTAAAAGTGCTGAAGATGAAACTCAGAACCTGTTAAAAATCGTACAGGAAGAAAAAGATAAATTAGCATCATTGGTAAATAGTATGTCTGATGAGGTCTGGTTTGCTGACATCAATAATAATCTGGAAATTATTAACCCATCAGCTCTTGCGGATTATGGAATCGATTGTAACAATCCTAACGAAGTTAGAAAGTTTATAAATGAACTGGAAGTTTTTCACCCCGACGGAAGTCCACGTCCAGTTAAGGAGTCCCCTCATTTACGGGCACTTAATGGTGAGATGATAAAAAACCATGAAGAAATTATCAAAATTCCTGCAAGCGGGCAGTTTCGGAATCGTGATGTAAGTGCTACGCCTGTGCGTGATGCAAATGATAATATCATTGGATCAATATCGGTAGTTCGTGATGTTACCCAACGAAAACTTGTAGAAACGGCATTGAAGGAGAGTGAAACCAGATTCCGGCTTTCACTTAAAAATGCACCTGTAACCGTTGCAGCACAAGACAGGAATTTACGGTTTATCTGGGCATACAATCAGCGGACAATAAAACCCGAGGAGGTGATTGGCAAAACCGACACAGATATTTTTGATGCCAGGGATGCAGCACAATTAATGGAATTAAAACACCTGGTAATGGAAACCGGGACCGACTTACGTCGCCAATTGTGGATAACAAGTAATGGTAAAAAGTTATTCTTAGACCTTTACCTCGAACCGTTAAGGGACTCATCGGGAAACATCACCGGAGTAGGAATTGCCACAGTGGACCTTACACAGATGAAAATAGCTGAGGAAGCACTTCGACAAAGCGAGGAAAAATTCAAGATCATTGCCACAAATACTCCTGACCATATTTTGGTTCAGGATGCTGATCTTCGCTACGAACAGGTTATAAATCCCCAAATTGGGCTCACCGAGAAAGAAATGATTGGTAAAAAGGACATTGAAATTATCACAGCCGAGAATGCAATAGACCTTACAAAAATCAAGAGGGGAGTGCTTGAATCCGGACTCCCAGCTGACATTCAAACACCACTCTTAGCAAAAGATGGTACTACACAATATTTTGAAGGCACCTACATCCCACGACTCGATTCTGAAGGAAAGGTGAATGGGATTATTGGCTATTTCAGGAATGTTACCGAACAAAAAAAATCAGAACTGGCATTGCGTGAAAGTGAAGCAACATTGTTGGGAATCCTTAACGCAGTTACCGAGTCAATCTGGCTATTTAATGTCGATGGCGTAGCCTTGTTGGGGAATAAAACTGCCCTGGCACGGTTTGGAATATCACCCAAGACCATAATTGGCAAATCCGGATTTAACTTTTTACCTCCTGACTTGGCAACTTCACGCATGGCAAAAATTCTTGAGGTTGTACGCACTGGCCGCCGACTCACATTTGAAGACGAGCGTGCAGGTATCTCCTATGAGAATTCCTTTTATCCGGTTCAAGGGTTGCACGGAAATATCGACCGCGTGGCAATTTTTAGCCGGGATATTACCGACCGTAAAAAATGGGAAGAAAATCTGTATCGGCTCAACAGGATGCTGACAATTCTGGGAAAAAGCAGTCAAATCCTTTTAAAATCGCTGGACGAAGCTGCTTATCTGGAACAGGTATGCCGGATTGTTGTCGAAGATTGTGGTCTTGCTATGGTATGGATCGGATATGCTGAAGATGATGAATCAAAGAGCATCCGTCCGGTTGCAAGTGCAGGTTTTGATGAAGGTTATCTTGAAACCATGAATCTTACATGGGCAGATACTGAACGCGGACGCGGTCCAACAGGCACAGCTATTCGAACCGGTAAAATGAGCATGTGCAGGAATATGATTGACGACCCTGCTTTTGAACCCTGGCGGGCACAGGCCTTAAAAAGAGGATATGCATCGTCGATTGTGTTCCCGCTTATGGACGACAAAAAAGCTTTTGGGGCCCTCACCATTTATGCCAGAAAACCGGATGCCTTTACCGAAGATGAGATCCAGCTTCTTTCAGAATTAACCAATGACCTGGCCCATGGAATTACTTCGATCCGGCTTCGGGCTGCACATCTCCGTGCTGAAAAGGCATTAAACAAATCTTACAATGAACTTGAAGTTCTTGTGAAAGAAAGAACTGACGAATTGCAAAAGACAAATGAGTTGTTAAGAAATGAAATATCGGTGAGGATTAAAGCTGAAAATGTTTTAATTGAATCACAAAAATACCTGCGTGCCTTAACTCAACGAATGGATGCCATCGCCGAAGAAGAAAGAACACACATTGCACGTGAAATCCATGATGAACTTGGTCATTTGTTAACTGCTATTAAGTACGATATTGCCGGATTAATGAACAAATCCGATCTATCATCAAAAGCAGTCAGGCGCGAATTATATTCTGTTCTGAGCATGGTTGACTCCCTGATTGATACAGTCAGGAAAATCTCATCTGAGTTACGGCCCGGTATTTTGGATCACCTGGGTCTGTTTCCTGCAATCGAATGGCAGATCAGACAGTTTCAGATGAGAACAAGAATAAGTTGTGAATACAACATCCGTGAATTGGATATCAGTTTCGATAAAAATGAAACGACCATTATTTTTCGTATCCTGCAGGAAATTCTAACCAATGTTGCAAGGCATTCCAAGGCAACTAAAGTTCTGATTACAGTCAACAAGGAACATAATCTTTTTTTCTTAACAGTTGCAGATAACGGGATCGGGTTTGAATTGAATAAGACCTCTTTTACAGAATCTCTTGGTTTGATGGGAATGCGGGAACGGGCGTTATCGATTGGCGCTGAAATCGAAATTGACAGTGCAAAAGGTAAAGGAACAACAATTACATTTTTGCTTAGGAAAAATTAATCCTACTTTTATATCGTAAAAACTTAAAACACCAAATCAATGAAATCAGGCGAAATGAGAATACTGGTTGCTGATGACCATAGTGTTGTGAGGAAAGGGATAATACAGTCACTTGAGGCTAACTTCAGGCAAATCGAATTTGGCGAGGCCGGTAACGGGGGCGCAGTTCTGCAGCTTATACGTGAAACCCGGTGGGACCTGGTAATTTTGGATATTTCGATGCCCGGAAGGAATGGACTTGAGGTTCTGAAAGAAATAAAATTGTTGTATCCGGAAACACCTGTCATTATTTTCAGCATGTACAGCGAAGATCAGTTTGCAGTAAGGTCCATCAAGGCTGGTGCTTCTGCTTATTTAACAAAGGATATTTCTTCAAAGGAACTTGCAGAGGCTATAAAAATTATTCTCAAAGGAGGGCGTTATCTCACCCCTTCATTAACCGAGCTTATTACCAGTGAACTTATAAACGAACGTGTTAATGTTAATCACGAGATTCTGTCGGATCGCGAACATCAGGTTTTCCTGCTTATTGCTTCAGGAATGAATGTTTCTGCAATTGCGGGAGAACTTAGCCTGAGCGTAAAGACTATTAGCGTTTACCGTTCGAATATTCTCAAAAAATTGAATTTAAAGAACAATGCAGAAATCACTCACTACGCCTTTAAGAACAACCTGGTAAATTAATAAGCCTGTCACCCGGGTACCAGTCAAAGCAATAGTTCTTAATAGCTTAAAATCGTGGAGAGGTAGCATAAATTTGTTATCTGTCGATTGTGGATCCAGTTTGTAATTGCTATCCTTCATAATCTAATTTCCGGCAATAATGGCGTTTTTTTTGGATTGACACTTTTATTGGCCTATCTTCGCAAATAAAATTGGTTAAAATCTATCCGGATGTTTAAATTTTATAGCCAAACCCCAGCACAAAAGCAGAAATAAGAAAATGGTAGAGGTAATGGTTCCCAAACCCTTACAAAAAAAAGCATTGTATGAATTGTTTCTTTTCTCAACTTTTACTTTTGTATGTATTGCACTGCTTTTACAGTTTTTAATCACCTTCCAGACAGCGATTTTGCTGAAGCACTACTCAATTTCGTTTACTTACCGCTTATTTGGAATAGGCTTTTCACCGGTTAGTGCTTACAAATGGCCTGAAGCAAGAATTTTTATTGTTTATGGATTGGGTATGCTGGCATTTTTCGGAGCCGGCATTCTTTTGTTGTTTTTGTTGGAAAAGATAAAACATATCCAATGGAAAATACGGCTAGTGCTTACCTGGATTGCATTTTTTGCAGTGCATACCTTGCCAATGTGGATGTTGGCCGGTATGTTCTTTTTTGAAGGTTTCGGAATAGCATACCAGTGGTTGTTCGAAAATATTTATGTCCGGGTAATATTATCTTTGCTTGCATTGATGGTTGTGGTGTATTTCAGGTCATTTTGGATGAATATGTTTTTGAAAAATGTGTATAGTATTTCCTTTCTTTCAGGGAGTAAAAACCGTCAGACGTTCATTAAAAGTTGCTTTATTTTTCCCTGGCTGGCAGGTCTGATAATTCTCCTCCCTTTTGTGTGGCTTCATCATGCCTGGTCCTGGCTTGTTTACCTGGTTGGACTTGGTCTGGTATTGCTTCCTATTTTCGGGAATAAAACTCCACATCGGAAATTCATGATATACAAAGCAGGTAACAAGATATTCAGTTTTCGTTTTCCGTTACCGCTATTTCTCCTGGTTGTAACAATTTTATGGGTAGCCGACTATCTGAGTAAAACAAATTTTTAGCCATTTTATTCATATTTTGTTCGGTATCGAAGCTTGTTGATTTTCAGAGACTAACCCTATAGTACAATTTTTTTCCTGAGGTGATAAAGTTTGTAGATTTCAAACCATAGTATTGTTGACAAACCGGCTATGGTACAGATGAGAATATCATCAAAATGAAGTCGCTCGAATTTAAATAAATTGCGGAAAAAAGGAACATCAAGCGCCATAAGCAGGAACACGATTGCTCCTCCGATTACCCATTTTACGGCATGGTTGGCTGTGCCGATAATTTCGAAAATATTGCGAGTCCACGATCTGTTAGTCAGAATAACAGCAATATTGGAAACGATAAGCGTCGTGAAAGCCAGTGCCCGAACCTTATCAGGACTATGGCCAAAGTAGAGCCCGATAAAATAAATTGCCAGGACGATGATAAGAATACTTACGCCCTGCAGGCAACTGAATAAAATCTTTTTAGCCCCGAAAAAGGGTTCGTTGATGTTTCTTGGCGGGCGACTCATTACATTTTTTTCTTCTTTTTCAGCCTCAAAAATTATCGAACATGCCGGGTCGATGATCAGCTCAAGGAAAACAATATGTACAGGCCATAAAATCAGCGGAAAATCACCCAGAAGAATGGGTATAAGCGAAAGTCCGGCAATAGGTACGTGTATGGCAAAAATGTACCCCAGGGCTTTTTGAAGATTATCAAAAATTCGCCTTCCCATTTTTACAGCGGCAACGATCGACGAAAAGTTATCGTCCATCAATACCAGAGAAGAGGCTTCACGGGCAACGTCGGTACCTTTTTCGCCCATGGCAATTCCAATATTTGCCGACTTCAGGGCAGGCGCATCGTTTATGCCGTCACCGGTCATGGCAACAATTTCGTTATTTTTCTTTAAGGCATTTACAATTTTTAGTTTTTGCTCAGGAATTACACGGGCAAACACATTTACATTCCGGATCCTTTCGCCTAATTCAACATCCGTCATCGTTTGCAGTTCAGGCCCGGTAATGCACTCATCGTAATTTTTCAGGCCGATGTCCTTGCCGATATTTTTCGCGGTTACCGGATAGTCACCTGTAATCATAATTACCCGGATTCCTGCCTTGTAACATTCATCAACGGCGTCTTTAACGTTTTCACGGATCGGATCGGACAAACCGATCAGCCCGATAAAATCAAAATCAAAATCGTGTTGGATTTCAGGAAGATCAAATGTTATAATTTTTGCACTCGCTACCCCAAGCACCCTGAGCCCGCCACCAGCAAGTTCTTCCACTGCAACTGCCATTTGCTTACGCGCTTCTTCAGGTAAATGGCATAAATCGAATATGGCCTCCGGAGCACCTTTTGCAGCAATTGTCATTTCATTGCTATCCTGAAAAGTAAATACCCGCGACATGGCTAAAAGTTCCTTCGACAATGGATATTCCTTCACCATTTCCCAGTCCGAATGAATGTGTTCTGTTCCTTCAAGGTAACTTTCGCCAATATGTGTTATCGCTTTCTCCATCGGGTCGAAAGGGTTCGACTGGCTTGAAAGGATACCATATTCGATAATTTCATGGAATTCTTCGGGGATATGATTGGCCTTTTCGATGCTAAGAAATTCGATTTTGTTAAAGAGTTGCGTCACCGTCATTTTATTCTGGGTCAGGGTTCCGGTTTTGTCGGTACAAAGCACGGTTGCCGATCCCAGCGTTTCGATGGCCGAAGGTTTCCTTGTGAGCACCTTCTTTTTCGAAATCCGCCATGCACCAACTGCCATGAAAATTGTAAGGACTACAGGAAATTCTTCAGGAAGCATTGCCATCGCCAGGGTTATCCCGGCAAGAAAACCTTCAATAAGGTTTCCCCTTGTCAGGGTGTAGGCTACAATCACCAAAATGCATAAAATGATTCCTGTGATTGTTAGCTTTTGGACCAGTTTGCCCATTTCCCTGTTTAACCGGGTTGGTTCTTCCTTTACACTTTCGAGTGCTTTCCCGATTTTTCCAATCTCGGTATTAATTCCGGTTCCGGTAACTCTGGCAATACCGGATCCCTGAACGATCATCGAACCCGAAAAAACAAAAGGAAGATCGTCTCCACCGGGTTGGGCTTTCTTCTCTAAACCATCCCAATCGGATTTTCTTACCGGGACCGATTCGCCGGTAAGTAGCGATTCGTCGGCGAGCAGGTTTATGGAGAACAAAACCGTAGCATCCGCAGGAACGCGGTCGCCTTCCTGTAGAATCAGTATGTCTTCCGTAACCACGTTTTTGCCAGAAATCCGGGTTTCCAAACCATCCCTAATTACCAAAGCCCTGGGGGAAGCAAGGTCCTTGAGTGCATCAAGCGCTTTTTCGGTTTTGCGCTCCTGGTAAAACTCGATGCCCATAATAACAAATACAAAACCAAGCAACATCAACCCTCCTTGCATATCACCCAAAACCAGGTACAAGCTACCACACACAACCAACAGGATAAACATCGGCTCTTTTATAATACCTGCAGCAATGTGCAGGAAGTTTTTAGGTTTCGATGAAGGCAGTAAATTATATCCTTCGGTTTTAATTTTTTCTTCGGCTTGTTTTGAGGTTAATCCCCTGAATTTTTCCGATTTCAGATCAAGCTGCATAATGCTTAGTCTTTTTAGTTGAAAATTATAATTCATGTTGTTTCAGTACGATTTTGGAATTGAAAAGCGGGAGTAACAATATATGAAAATCAACGCTTATCTTTTCCTGACAGGATAGGATCAAAATTTAGAAAGACTCCGGCTCCTTTAAAAATCGAAGATATCCGAAAGAAAATTCCGTTTCCTTGGCTGTCGATGGTTGCCGGAGTACCGGTGATCATCATGATCTGGATGGTCATGATCTTCATGATCCCAATTTTTATGGCTGTCGTGGTAAGAATTGCCAAAGCCTGGCTGGGGTGGCAGGTTCGCTGCAAAAGTCCTTTCGATAATTTTCTCAAGTTCACCGCGGTCAAGCCAAATACCGCGGCATTTGGGACAATAATCAATTTCCACACCTTGCTTATCTGTCATTACAAGGCCAATGTTGCAAATAGGGCAGTTCATGTTGTCTCCTCCTTTTTGATTTGATGAATGCAATAAAAATTCTTAAAACGAATTTATTAAATTATCAGATAGTTTGAATGATCTAACTATATCTTATCCTTTCGACATCTCTTTAACGACCTTATCGAGAAGCTCAATGAGAATGTTCCGCTCGGTTGCTGTAAGTCGTTTGGTCATTAACGAAGCTAAAATCCGGTGCGCATGATCATGCATCTGGTTTATTAGTTTTCCTTTCTCCGTCAGGTGTAAGTGGGCACTACGCCTGTCTTCATCAGATCTTACTTTAACCACAAAATCCTTTTCGATAAGCTTGTCAACAATTACAGTTATCGTCGGCTTGGTAAGATTCATTTCGGTAGCCAGATCGGTAATACCCGGATTTACCAAATGGTTTATGGTTTCGAGGTAATGCATTTGTGTCAGCGTAAGTTCGTTGAATTTAAACTGTTCCTTGGCTGCTTCCTCCACCTGTCCCATGATTGCCGATAATTTAGCGATCAGATCGATTAGTTTTTCCATGCCGCAAACATAGTTAGAATATTCTAACCAACAAATTTTTTCGCTATGAAATCTAAAATTTTTTATCCCTTTTAGCGGGAAAAACGATCTTTGCAATTAGATTTCTTGACGACGAATTTAAATTTTAACGATGAAAAGCATATTTTGGATTTTGGGAATTGTTTTTATTGGCTTTATCGTGGGGTGTACACCAGCAAAACAAATTACAGTTGTAAACCCCGATCAGCAAGCTGAAGCGGATTACAAAGCAGGAAATTTTGAAGCTGCATTGGCTGGCTATGAAAAGGCTATTGCATCCAAAAGAAGCGAAAAAGCGGTTGTTGACGGGACCATTTATAAAAATGCGGGTCTTTCGGCTCTGGCATTGAAACAAACCAATAAAGCCATCGGATACCTGGAATTGGCCAAATACACAACCGCTGTAGATGCTGAAACCTGGGCCGGATTGGCTGAGTGCTACCGCGCAATTGATAATTTATCCAAAGAAATTGATGCATTGGAGAAATATACGACCAACTACCCTGATGGCAAAGAGGTGAATAAATTCAGGGTAAGATTGTTCGAAACTTATGTTGAAAGTGAAAACTGGGAGCTGGCATACAATTTATGGCCTTCGATTGTTGACACGGCTTCAACACAACTGAAATTGCTGAGCGATTATTTTAAGGTCAATAAAAAGCTGGGAAATGATCAGAAATGTGATGAGCTCGCACCTAAAATGCTTCAGATCGACGATAGAAACCTCACTGCCCTCGAATGGCTTGCAAAAAAATATTACTGGAAAGCGGAAAACTTTTACCAGGCTGAGATGAAAGCTTACGAAGAAAGCAAAACCAACAAACAATACCTGAAATTACTGGAATCACTTAAAGCAACGACAGCCGATTTTAAGATTTCCCTGGGTTATTTTGACCGTCTTTATGCCATCGACCCCAAACCCGATTACGCGAACTACATCGGAAATATTTACGCCCGTTTTGATGATAAGAAAAACGCTGACTTTTATCACAAAAAAGGAAAAAGTAAATGAAAGGCTTTTTTTAGTTAGTCGTGATGGGTAAGGCATGAGTAAGTAGTTGACAATGAAATGATTTTAAAATATGAAGAACCTGCAAAACACTCGGTACAGAATATTCCGGAACACCGAACCCTCAACACCAAACACGGGATATTTCGAACCCGGAACACTTCAAACCTATCTCAGCATCTCCAGGAATTCAGTCTCCGAAATGATTTTTACCCCAAGCTGGTTGGCTTTTTCGAGTTTGGCAGGCCCCATATTTTCACCTGCAACAATGTAATCGGTTTTAGCCGAAACCGAGCCCACATTTCTGCCTCCGTTTTCTTCAATGGCAGCTTTGATTTCGTCTCTCGAAAAGTGGCTAAAGACTCCACTTACAACAAATGATTTGCCAT
>Ga0172375_10001482_pt1 | contig 37758 bp, 31 predicted proteins | sample LakKiv1m_FD_114537 | JGI IMG/M metagenome (GOLD analysis project Ga0172375, IMG submission 114537) | Freshwater microbial communities from Kabuno Bay, South-Kivu, Congo - kab_092012_11.1m | ecosystem: Environmental > Aquatic > Freshwater > Lake | place: Democratic Republic of the Congo... | reverse complement strand
TGCATTAGTAATTATCGATTTACCATTACAATTTCCTAGTTATTGTTTTCTATTTACTACTTCCTACAAATTCTCTAATGGGATGCCGGTTTTGGCAGAAACTTTACGCGCCCAATCAAGCAATTTCTCAAACTGGCTATCTCTAGCGCTCAATTCTGTTTCATACTTATCTATTCTACCGACAAAACCATCTATTGTATTTAATAGTCTATTGTGCGATTCTTTTAGTTCTATAATTTCTTTTTCAATACGATTAAATCGGTCATCCACCTGTTGCGCAAAACTAGAAATTACATCGGATAAATCTTCTACGGCTTTATTAATTTTTGAATCAAGCTTATCAATTTTCTCATTAATTTTTGAATCAAGCTTATCAATTTTCTCATCAATTTTATGATCAAGCTTATCAATTTTCTCATCAATATTCTTCACGTCTTTTTTGGTTGCATAGTCGCTCATATGAATTATTGTAACACGGCTCCCCGAAGCTCGCAGTATTCTGTTGTCTGTAGTCAGTATTCTGTCTACTGTTTTCTGCCCTAAAATAGTTTGAATTTTGATGTTTGATGTTTGAATTTTATAATAAATACATTATGAGAGTTTGGCGGAATTTGAGTTTGACCGGTATGGTAGTTTTGATTATTACGGCGATGGCTGGCGGGTTGGCGCGGGCGGGGAGCATTTCTATTAGTCCGCTTAGGAGTGAAATTGAGCTGAAGCCAGGGGAGACAACTTCTGGCACGCTGCGGGTACAAAATACTAGCCGGACAGCGTCCAAGTTTGAGCTAAGCGCCGAAACATTTAATGTTGTCAACGAAAATTATGATTACGAATTTGCCACCGCGCAAGATTTGCCCAAATGGATAACCTTCAAAGAATCATCCGCTAGCATAGAGCCGGGCAAGACGCATAGCTTTAACTACAGCGTCGGCGCGCCGGCTGGCGCCGAGGGCGGGGCAAAATATATCGTTATTTTTGCTTCAACCGCTAACGAAAAACAGACAAGTACAATATCGTCGGTTGAGCGCGCCGGAATGCTTTTATACATAAACGTGCCGGGCAAGGGCAATAACCACCGCGGCGAGCTATTGGTCCTAAAACTGCCAAAAATTACTTTTCATAAAAATGCCAGCTGGAGTATGCGCATCAAAGGCACTGGCAACGCACATTTTAGAAGCAAAGTTAATGTAAAAGTTAGGAACATATTTGGCAAAACTATTAGCTCCACAAGCGATAATCACCTGATAATGCCCATGTCCACCAGAGCATTAAACGGCAATATCACTTTTGGACGCTGGCCGGGCCTATACCGCGTAAACTTTAACGTTGGTATGGGAGATAACCCCGCGGTATACAAAACCAAGTGGATAGTATATCTACCGCCACTACAAACTGCGCTTATTTCTATTATGATAATTGCACTAGTTATCATACTTTTTAGAAGGAAGAGAAAAAAGCTGAAAGAGAATAGCGGATAGCGTTTAGCTTATAACTAGAGCTGAGGGCGGAGAGCAGATAGCAGAGTAAAACAAATGGTCAATGTTCAAGTGTCAATGCTCAATGAATGGGCAATAGGTAATGGTCAATGTATCAATGACTGACGACAGACGACTATTCGCTGAAAGCGAATTGCTATTTCCTATTTCCTAGTTGCTAATTATTGTGTTTGGGGAACGGCGGTGTAAATCACCGTTGTTGTATAATTGCCAGCCGGCTTAGTATTATCAACTTTTACGCCGTATGTAACTGTCGTTATATTGCCTGATGTATAAGGCCCAGCGGCATTGAGTAGTAGTACGTCGGAAGTAGTAATACCGCTGTAGCTGACACCAGCATCAGTATTGTAACCCCACGAATTAACAGATAAAGCGCCGGGCGCGCCGACAGCCGGAATAGTGTAGCCGCCGCCGTGATCTAGCGCCGTGGCAGTGGCTCTAATATAGAGCTTATATCCTACAACATCGGTTGAAGTAACCGTAACGGCGTTATTGGCGGTAGCTTGCGCGCCGGAGTCGCTAGGCGTAATCGGAATTGTAACATTGCCGTCAGTTGCAATCGTCAAGCTGGTTTCGCCGCCGTAGGGGACATTCTCGCCATATTTACCTACGCCGTAGGGGCTGGCAAAAACCGTGGCCGATGATAGCAAACAAACAATGCCAACTCCAATTGCTGCGCGTCTGGCCAAGCTCATACTATTAGTATAACGAATATGCTAAAGTGTGAGTAGTGTATTATGAGTAAAAAGAGCAGCCGATACAAATTAGTTAAAATAAGTCGGATTATCGTAGCGGTGTTAATTAGCTTGGCGTGGTTTGTGGCAGTGATACCAAACAATGCCAGCGCGGCGATTACAACAGGCAGAATGCTTACTCTTGGCAGTTCACTCGGCGGGGCTACGACTAGCTATACTTTTACTTTTACCGTACCGACAACCGGTACAATCATTAGATCTGTGGCAGCCGATATCTGCACAACCGCCGAAGGCACTTGTACAACTCCCACCGGTTTTGATAATGCCTCGTCTACCATATCCCAGCCAACCAATCTGGGCGATGCTACCGGCTGGACTGTAAGTACGGCTACGGCTGGATCTTTGCGTCTATATAAAACCACAAATGCCACCACGCCATCAGGGCAACAGACTTTAGTTTTTAATGCCGTTACCAATCCAACAACTAACAATGATAATTTTTTTGCGCGCATTACAACCTATTCTGACGACGCCTGGACTTCGTCCATAGATTATGGCACGGTTTCGGCGTCCATTGCGACGCAAAATACGCTGACGGCGGATATTAGCGAGGTACTAACTTTCTCGCTTGGCTCGTCAACGGTAAACCTTGGCCCCTTGACATCTGACGTTACTGGCTCCGGTACATCAACTTTAACCGCCTCCACTAACGCTACCAATGGTTACAGCGTAACGGTTAGCGGAAATACGCTAACGTCTGGTATAAATACTATTACAGCGCTCGGTTCAAAAACTGCAAGTACCACCGGTACGCCCCAATTTGGTATAAACCTAAAGGATAATGCGACTCCAAATGTTGGTGCTGAAGTATCTGGAAGCGGTACAGCCACAGCCACCACCAACTACGGCGAGGCCGACAAATATATGTTTGTATCGGGGGATAACATTGCTTCATCAAGCGGGCCGACCAACTCCAATACTTTCACAGTTAGCTATATCGCCAATGTCGCTACCACAACCGCGATTGGGGATTATAGTACAACTCTAACCTACATCGTTACTGGGAATTTCTAGACTTAGGAAATAGCAACTAGGAAATAGGAAATAGCAATTCGCTTTCAGTGAATAGTCGTCTGTCGTCAGTCATTGATACATTGACCATTTGTTTTACTCTGCTATCTGCTCTCTGCTCTCCGCCCTCAGCTCTAGTTATAAGCTATCCGCTATCCACTAATAAATGTTATTATTTAGGCACTTTATGAGGCGAGTTTTATTATTTACTTTTATTGCCGGTTTATTTTTTATATCATTTGCCCAACCACATTTTATTTATGCCGAGCCGTCTAGATTGTCTCAATCACTGCAAATTATCCCAGTTATCAAAGAGATTAACGTAAATCGCGGGAGCGATTTCAGCGTTCAATTATCGCTTCGCAATATGACCGCCAAGGATATGGTGTTTGAACCAATCGTAAACGATTTTAGGGCAAAGGACGAATCTGGCACTCCCAAAATTATACTCGGCGAACCGGTTTTGCCGACAAATATATCTATGGTTTCATGGGTTGCGCCAATTGCATCAATCACTCTTCCCGCCAACCAGACAAAAATAATTGATGTTCGGCTTAGCGTACCAAAAGACGCCGAGCCGGGCGGATATTACGGTGTGATTCGGTTTAGCGGCTCGCCATCCGCCTTATCTGGTAGTAACGTATCAATTTCTGCCAGCACCGGCACATTATTATTGATTCGCGTCAACGGCAAAATTAATGAGCATTTAGAAATAAAAGATTTCTTTACGATGCGCGCCAATAAGCGAAGTGGTTTGTTTGAAAAAGCACCGACAACATTTGTTGAAAGACTTTATAATCCCAGCAACATCCATCTGAAGCCAAAAGGCGAGCTAATTGTAAAAGATATGTTTGGCCACGTTATCGGTTCAATTGGAGTTAATGGCAGTAGCGGAAATATTTTGCCACTTAGCACCCGGCGGTTTGAGCAAACATTAAACAAAAAGCGGATGTATGGCCGATACACTGCAACGCTCAATTTAACTTACGGTGCAGACAAACAAACCCTGAACAGAACAATTATATTTTGGGTAATCCCGTATAAAGTTGTTTGTGGTATTCTGGCACTACTGATTGTTATGTTGTTTGTGGCAGTTAAAGTTAGAAAAAGAAAAATTAGGTTATAGCTATTTGGCGTTACTCGCTACGCAGTGCATCTATTGGGTTAATACGTTCGGCGCGGCGGGCAGGGAAATACACCACAATTAATCCAACAATGATTGAGAATAAGACAATGCCAGCGACCGACCAAAGCGGAGAAGCGAATAGATCAATATTGCCCTGCACACCGCGCCTATGCGCCACATTATTTATAAACATATTTATAAGTTGACCCCCCGCCAAAGCAAAAAATAAACCGATGAGAGCACCAGCTACAGATATAACAAAGGCCTCCAAAACGAATAACTTGCGCATATCCGACTGGCGTCCTCCCAGCGCAATCATTAGCCCGATTTCTTTGGTGCGCTCCAATAGGGAAATAGTCAGGGTATTAAACATACCCAGTACAGATACGATCATCCCAATGCTACCCAGACTAATAAGGGTGGCCTGAAAAAACTTAAATATTCTATTGACTTCATCCACGGTGTCTATAAGCGAGGTCGTCTGAAAACCGTTAGATTCTATCTGCTTTCTTAGAGTGCCAATGTTTTGCTTGTTGTCGGCTACCACTTTTGCCTGCTGAAAATACGGGACTCCAGCTATGCCAAATAACGAGTCTAGCATCAATATTTCATTGCCGGCTTTTGAATCTATTACGCCAACTATCGCAAATTCATCTTTTATTTCTTTTTGCTTTGCTTGAACTTTTGTAAGCGGAATATTGATTTTGATTTTCTTGCCTATGGCTTCTTTGGCTTTGTCTTTTAGGCCTAGTGCATCAAGCGTAGACAAATTTATCACTATCTGTTTATTGTCAATAGCATTAAGCAGTCTGCCACTGGTAAGATTTAGGTTCATTAATTGCTGGTAACTTTCATTTACGCCATAGACAACACTGTCTACCTCGCCGCCTTTGAATTCTATTGCGGCCGGAAAGGAATATTGAACACCGACTTTTTCTACGTGCGGATAAGATTTAAATTTATTAATAGACTCTTCGTTTAGTTTGATTACTTTTGAATTAGCCGAGCTCACATCTATTGCTTTTAGTGATTTATCGCCAATAATTTTTTGGGTAACTAACTCCTGGATTCCCAGCCCCATTGAAAACAAAAAATATATAGCCGTAATGCCTATGACAGACCCCATAACGGTAAGGATAGACCGGGTCTTTTTGGCCCACAAATTTTTCCATGCAATGTGCATCAAAATCTGTAGCTTAATAGCTCGGTATTTGCGCTTTTGATCGCTTGAGCTATTTTTCAATGGTGGTGACGACGTTAGATCTGTCATATTCCTTTACCTTTTCTAGCGTATGAAGTCTATCCCTCATATCGTCCATTAGATCGTCGGCGGTTTTTTTAATATCTCCGCTTACCATACGCTCAATTTGCCCATCCTGGATATGAATTAACTGATCCGCTAATGGCAGATACTCCATATTATGGGTAACCAAAATGATTGTACGTTTTAGATTAGTTTGGTAGCTTCTTATGAGGTTCATTACGGCATCGCCGTTTTTGCTGTCTAGGTTGCCGGTGGGCTCATCAGCCACGATTACTAGCGGGTTTGCTACGATGGCTCGCGCCATTGCAATCCTTTGTTGCTCGCCGCCGGACAGAAAATACGGAACTTTCTTTTCGTATTTACCCATATTAAACTGTTCTAGCGTTTGCATAGCTATTTTAGCCGCCGCTACTCTAGAGTACCCCAAAAAGTACAAGGGAATACTAACGTTTTCTATAACATTAAGACTTTTTACCCAAAAATTTTGCTGATACATTATGCCAATTTTGTTGGCCCTAAAATAGGCAAGCTCATTTGAGGACAGACCATAAACATCTCTACCTTCGTAGGTTACCGAACCCTGGGTGGGCTTTTGCAAGCCAGTCAAAATGTTAAGCAGGGTGGACTTGCCTGATCCTGACGGCCCATAAATTATATTAAAGCTATTGTCTTCAATCTCAAAGTTTATATCCTTTAGCACGTCTATTATCTCGTCACCGACTTGGAATGATTGGCTGGCTCTGCTGACTTGAAGTATTTGTTTGCTTCCCACCGATTTCTCCTTATAACCCAAATATTTTTTGTAAAGTATTAAGTATTATGGTTATAGCGCTTTCGTTGGCTCGCCCAATTATGGCCGGAAGGGCTTCGCCGATTCCTTCGTTACCCACTTTATCATGCGACAGTGGCCTAAAACTATAAACTCTAGAGGTCGGCAGGTCAGACACTACGACTATGTGATTGGTCGTTAGCTGTGTGTCTTCAGTAGTTTTATTGTTGAAGTTAGTAGTGTTAGATCCTTCGCCATAAGCTACTTGACTACTGGAAGGTTCATCTGTCTTCCAGGTGAGTATTATTTGACCGCGGGCTTCCGCTCCCAGACCACGGATAGAAGATTCTATTGCGATATCGCTAACTTTTGGCGGGCGTGTATCAAGCGCTGTCTTAAATTGCTGTCTATCAGATACGGCCAAGTTGCCATCAATGTCACGGCTCTGGGCAAGCAGGAAATACTCACTATCATCATCTAGGCCACGAATAATTATTTCGTGTTCTGTAACAAGTGTAGACAACTGTACGTCAGTACCGTTAGTGCCAACTTTGCCATATGTAATTGTTGACGTTGCCGGCACATTGGTTAACCAAGTTATTTTTTGAGTACTGGTTGGTTCGCCAGTTATCGGTTGGAATTGTAAACTGGCTATTTTTGGTCTTGGCGGAGTTGAAAACGAGAATACATTACCTTGATATTCAGTACCCTCCGAGTCAAAACCACTAAGTTTGTAGAAGTATTTGGAGCCATCATTTAGCCCTGTTAGCTCAATGTTGTAGGTTGATTCTTCGGCCGACGTATTGATGGTTTTTAACCCGCCAAATGAATCGCTAAGTCCATAATATAGATTTACCTTGTTCGCTCCTTTGGATGTAAATTGAATTACGGCGGTAGAAAGCCCAATTTTGGCAGTATTTATTTCTTTTATGACTGGCGCTGGCAAGGTTGTAAAGCTGTACTCTTGGCTTGTGCCCGTGTTGCCGTCTTCGTCTGTCCATTTGACCTTAACGTAATAGGTTGTACCAGCCGATAAATTGTCTAGGTCAATCTCATGCGCCGTAACCTGCGAAGAATTGCCGACTTCCGAGGAACTATATTGGCCACTGGCTGTACCGATAGCCACTTTGGAGTCGCTTGTTCTATCTGTAGACCAAGTGATTTTGGCGCGCTTGGTGGTGACGTAGCTAACGGCTGGCTTGCTGGTTATCGTTGCTGGCGATGTAAATTTGCCGGTTGGCAGCATAGACACGACGGTGCTGTCGGCACTGCAATTGTTGGTACTATCACAAGCATTTACCTTGTAGTAATAAGTTTGTGGCGACAGACCGGCGTCAATGTAGGTGGTGCTACTACTGCTACCCACCGAGCTAAATGTTATGTTATTGGTTGAACGATACACCTTGTATGAGCTGATGCCAGCGCCGGCGTAGTCAGGCTCGTCCCACGTCAATGCCAAACGCCAATTACTGGTTGATTTGATAGATACGTCCACTATGTCGTTATTAGTAGGGATACCTGGCGATGGGGTATTAGCTGTAAAGTTTGTGCTGGCATAACTATCATAATTAACATTGTTTGATTCATCTTTAGCTACAACATAAAATGTATTTAACCCAGGTTGAGTAGCATAAGGACCAGCCCCTAGCGCCGTGGCGCCGGCGCTGGTCCAGTTGCAGTTTGATATTGATGGCAAGACATTAACGGTATAGCAGTAAGTTAAGGTGTTGGCATTGCCAACATATGTCAAAGGTTCGCCCCAATTAAACGAGAAGGCGTTGGTTGTGTTGGTGCTTGGCGTCACTACCACATTTTGAGGTTCGCTTGGCGACCCTGCCGTATTAATTTTAAGCGCGGCCGTTACGTAAGACGTCGTAACATTGCCGGCATTATCCCATGTCCTAAAGTAAATGGTATTTATCCCCTCTATCAAATCATTAAAATCAGGAGGGTCAACCGTAGTATAGCTACCGTCGTTGGCGAGCAAATCATTAATATCTCCAGCACCCGTGTGGCTATCGCCGTACCACGTACCGCTTGGCCCAATCCTGTATTGAATGCCCAGAACACCAGAAGTGCTATCGGCTGGCGAACTTCCACCAGAAGTCGGCCAAGTAAGAGTAGCTTGTTTGGTATTGATAAAACCCGAGGGCGCTGTTACATAGCTCGGATTACTTGGCGCAGTGTTATCAAATCTAAATTGAAATTGAGCGCCACTGTCGTATACATTACCGGCCTTATCAATTGCTTTAATCGTTAAATAATATGGGGAAGTGGAAGTCGTTAATGCCGAGCCCAGATATCCCGCTGTGTTTAGGTCAATATTGGTTGACGGAACAATAAACTGACAATGTCCACCGGTATAGAGCGGACTTGTACCAAGTAAGCCCTTAGTTGTCACAGGATCAGCGCTGTCGCTTTGCCCCAAATACAAACAATAACCGTACATGCCAGAACCGGCATCACTACCAGCCGTCCAAGTAAAGTATGGCGAGCCGCCATTAGTCCAATCGTTTGAAACCATCGAACTACCGCCATTTGCTTTATAAGCAACTATAGAGCTAGCGTTGGTGGCTGGGCCGACCGAATCGGAGGTGGCTTCAACGGTTGTGCTATTTAGCGTTACTCTTTGCGACCCATTACCCGTTAATACCGCTTGCCATTTGATGCCGTAGTAGGTAATCGGAAAAGTTGGCAGGTTTGTGTTTATGACGCTAGCGGGGTTTGCTTGTCCAGTTCCCGAAGAAGTAGCCCAGCTACTCCCGTCCCAATATTGCCACGTTGCACCATCATCGTTGCTTATACGATAGTTAATTGTACCGCCGTTTAAAGTCTCGTTTGAGGTAAATGTATCCAGCGTAGCCACACCAGAAACATAGCCCGCGTCGTTTAGGGTAATGGTTTGAGCACTGGAAGAGTAGGGAGTTGTTTGAAAACTATCCCGAGCGGAGTTGCTTACCCTGACTTCATCTAGGGTTGCCCCGGCATAGCCCTGATCTTGACCTTTATTCTGGCTCCCAGCCGTGCTGCCAATCATTAATGGACTAGGTGAATCAGACATTGTAAGAGTCTTGGCTAAACTCCCAACACTGCTACCGTCTATAAATAGCTCCATATTTGTACCATTGTAGCGAGCCGCTAAGTGATGCCAATTGGTATCTTGAGTAGTGGTTGATGATTGCAAAAATCCGTTATCGCCATAAGACCAAACCATGCCATCGTTGTTGTAAGTATCGCCCATACCGACATATAATTTTCCGCGAAAGACCGACATAGTACCAATGCTTTCTATCATGTTGCTAGTCCAGCCCTTTCCATCACCACCAACTGCCGTCCAAGTGGTACCATCGTATTTATAAACCTCGCCATCTCCAGCGCTTGAACCCAGCCCGGCGTACAAATCGCCGTTGTAAACTATCAAACTTCGAACTCGCTCGTAGCCAACGATATCTTCCCAGCCCAAATTATCAGACCCAGTACTATCGCCTCCGATTTTGGTCCAGGCTGGCGACGCGCCATCACAATCGGTACAAGTCCAGACTTCAGCGTCGCTGTTTGGATAGGCACCGGTATTTCCAAGACCTGCAACTAATTTATTATCATAGACCGCCAACGACGTTACGTCCTCATAAACTGTATTCCAACTAGATCCAACTCCGTCACCGCCAACCTTTGTCCAAGTAGTTGATGAACCACTATATCGCCAGACTTCGGCTTGTCCAGTCCCAAGCCCAAGACCGGCATATAAAGTACCCTTGTATGTAACCATAGAGCTAACTGTGTAATAGCTTAATCCCCAGTTACCCGATGCCGTGCCGCCAATTTGCGTCCAGGCTGGCGACGCGCCATCACAACCGGTGCATTCCCAAACCTCGCCATCCGTTGAGCTATTACCTATGCCAGCGTAAAGTTTACCGTTTGCTACATTTAGCGAATTTACCGTTTCATAACCCGTATTCCAACTAGATCCCACCCCGTCGCCGCCGACTTTTGTCCAGCTAGAGCCGTCCCAGCGCCAAACTTCGGCGTCGCCCACTGTAGTACCAAGTCCAACGTAGAGCTGGTTTTTGTAATTTACCATTGAAATAACCGATTCGTAAGTGTCTATCCCCCAACCAGAATTAATGCCTTGTCCGCCAACCATTGTCCAATAAGACGTAGCAGGATCATATTCCCACACGGTGGCATTGCCAGCAACGGTATTGCCAGTTCCAACGTACAATTTACCGCCCACCGTAGCAGACGACTCAACAGACTGCATATTGTAAGCACCCCAGCTTTTATTGACGAACTTTCCTCCAATACGCGCGCCTCCCCAAGTGGGGCTAGTACTGCTGCAACTGGTACATTTCCAAAAATAAGCTTCAGTAGCGTTGGTCAGACCGGCATATACCGTTGTCCCATCTACCACCAATGCGCGCACGCTGTTATGCGTTGCGTTCCATCCACTATTTAAGTTGTCGCCACCGATCTTAGTCCAACTGCCGTCGTAGCGATAAACTTCATCGTCGCCGTTAGCCGAGGAGCTACCAGTACCAACATAAAGCGTACTGCCATTGTTAGCAATACTATAAACACCCTCTTTGTCAGTGCCAAAGTCTGCCGAACTGCCAAGTTTGGTCCAGCCAGTTGTATTATCACAACTCCCTGATGTATCACACGACCAAACATTGGCATCGGTGCTTGTATTAATTCCCGTACCAACATAGATAGTATTGCCATTTGACGCCATAGATAGTATGTATTCAGCCGAACCCCAGCTCTGACCACTAGCACCCGTACCATCACCACCCCGTTTAGTCCAAGACGCAGAACCAGGTGTGGTACAACTTGCCGTACAGTGCCAAACTTCACCATCACCAGCGCCCGATCCTAATCCTACCACTGGATTGCCACCAACTATTGTCATAGAATAAACTACTTCGTAGCCATTGCCCCAACCCCTTGCGGTACCACTATACCCGCCTAAACGGCTTCCTCCCCAGCTGGGGCTAGTTTCACAGTTAGTACATACCCAAACTTGCCCCATATTCCCTCCCGTTCCTAGACCGGCATAAACAGTCGTACCACTGACAGCCAGCGAATAGACTCCATTGAAGGCATTGCCAGCCCACCCAGAGTACGTCCCATCGCCACCGATTTGCGCCCACGAGCCCGATTTATAACGCCAAACATCACCATCATTAGCACCAGTCCCCAAACCGGCATAAAGCACGTCAGTGCCGTTCGTCGCCAAAGACAACACTGACTCATAAGCGATAGTGCTGCTGACTTCGTTATCCCAACTGGAGTTTATGCCATCGCCGGCAATTTGAGTCCAAATTCCAGTACCGGTGTTATATTCCCATATTTCAGCATCGTTGATACTACTGCCTAGCGCCGCGTAAATATTTGAACCCATTTTTACTACAGCCGTGGCGCTTTGTTTGCCGTTGGTATCCCAACTGTGTTTTATATTGGCGCCGTTGTTGTTGAGCATATCTCCGCCGGCTTGTTGCGTCCAGCCGGTGGCACCAGAATTTGCCATTTCGTAGGTTACTTTGCCAGTTTCACTGTCGTAGTAAAGCTTGTAATCCCCCTTATCAACAATTGGCTGATTCTGAGTATGTGAACCGGCCGAAAATGATGTGTTGAACTTCGTCCATGCCTCCAAAGTATTACTGCCTGTAAAAGATAACGATGCAGAATCGGGCGCGCTGGCAGATTGCGTTGATCCATTCAAAGACAATCCGTTATTTAGATTACCGGTGGCCCAAGCAGGCGAATTAGCCGTAGTGGCACTGTTGCTATTAGAGGACGCATCAGTCGCAGTAGTACCACTAGACTCATCCAGATGATAAAGGGCTTTAGTGTTGGAGTCAGAAGTGTAATTTTGTGCTTTTAATCTTGCGCTTGTACCGGATGTCTCCACGCCACTGCTAAGCGTGTAATCGCTCGGCGTAGTGTAATCCCAAGTTGTAGATAAATCTGATGCATAAACCTTCTGATAGGAATTATAAACAAGCACTCCCATAAACAAGGCGAAAGAGCCGGCAACAGCCCAATGTATATGCCCGTGATGTATTTTCTTCCATTTCCAACTATGCCACCAGTCATACCACTTGTATCTGTTTTTTAGATATTCATGCGGTCTTTTGGCTACGTGGTGATGAGTAAACTTATAAGACTTGTGAACAATTCTTGCCAGCCGCTTCAATAGGCCATGTAACAACCCGACAATTCTTACAATCGTGTGCTTTATTATTAGTTTAACAAAGCGTTTTAGTTTATGCAATAAAGATGATTTTTTAAGAGTTCTTAACAAAGCGGAACCCACAAGCTTCTGGCGTATTTGACTACGTGCTTTTCGTATCACTTCAATAAAAGTCATTTTTTTACTTTTTCGTGTTCCCCTCTTTAGTCCTTATGATTATAGCAGAAAAAATTTAAGAGCAGAATAAGAATTTAACATCTGGTTGTTAGATATGAATTTGTTAAATAACAGATTGTGTTATTCGGTAATCTCGGTAGTCTGGTAGCTAGAAATGTTGCCGGCGCGTTTGCCGGGGTGAATCGGCAAACTAAAGCCAAAAGTTGAGCCCTTTCCTTCCACCGAAGAGAAAATAATCTTGCCGTTATGATCTTCAATAACTCGCTTGACCAGATAAAGACCGATACCGGTGCCATTGGGGCTTTCTTTTCGCGCGTTTTCGGCCCGAAAAAATTTAGTGAACAAGCTGGCCTTTTGGTTTTCTGGAACGCCCATACCATTATCTATCACCTTAAATGTAATATCTTTCTCGTCTGATTCAAGATACACGTCAACCGTGCCATTTTTTGCGTAGTGCAGAGCATTACTAACAAGATTCTTCATCGCTTGCCCTATTTTCTGACCGTCCACATCAATAATTGGCACCGGGGTCGTCGGTGTATGAAAAGTTAGCTTAACCTTCATATCTTTAGCATGATTTTGCAGTTGGTTAACTTCATTGGAAGCTGATTGGTTTAGATTGGTCGGGCTAATTTCTAAGAAAAATTTACCAGCCGTCATACGGCTAACATTTAATAAGTCCGTTACTAAGCCCTTCATAATTTGCGCTCTATCCAGCGCCGAACGAATCGGGCCTGCCAGTTTGTCATTTAATTTGCCGTAAAAACCCTCGTTTGCCATAGAAAGGTAACCGTCAATCACCGCCAAGGGTGTACCTAGCTGATGAGATGCCATGGAAATAAAATCGTCCTTGGTGGCATCGGCTTGTTTAAGCTTCTCGTTGGCAATATGCAAATCTTTTGTTGCCCGGTCTACTCTCGCCTGCAAGGTTAAATTAAACTGCTGGATTTGTGTATACGAGCGACTATTTTGAATAGCTACCGCCAGCGCATCGGCAATAGTATCAATCACCTGAACATCGGCTTTATTAAACAGCGCTCCGCTATTTTTTTCACTAAATAACAGGTAGCCAATTTTTTCGTTTCTATCCTTAATTGTTGCAAAAACGCTTATACCGTATTTGCGCAAGATAGCTTTTTTGCTATCTTCTGCCAACTCGTCGGTAATAAGTATTTCATCGCCCAGTTGCTCCATTTCCAAAACGAACTGTGGTAAAATTTTCCTAAAAATGCCAGACGCTTCGTAAAATGGCTTACCGCTTTGCAGTACAATAATGTCAACTTGGTTTAGATGCAGGGTAGCTTTTGTTACATTTATAACTTGCTGGCATAATTTGGATAAATCAATTTCAGATGCCAGCACTCGGCTGATGTTGTGAAGAAGATGTTTTGGGTCGTAATGGTCGCGGAAAAATATTTTGTCGGTTTTTTTACTGACATACTCTAGTAACGGATGAAATACCAAAGTGAACAACACCGCTAGCGCCACAAATACGCTGTTTTGTAGAACTGTTAGGTGAAGATCTGGCAATAACAGTTTGCTAGTAAGTAATATCACTGAGCCATAGGCAAAACAAACCGTGCTTAAGGTAAGCAGATATCCAAGTGAACGTACAATTACGGCCTTGACGTCAAATAAATGATGCCGAAGTATGGCGTAGCCAACCGACCCAACCATCAGAATCAGCGACGGCATACCGACGAGGTTGCCGTACTGGGAAATATGAAACTCCGGCAAAACAATCTGGGTTACCAAACTAAGTAAAACGGCAAAACCGATGCCGTACACCATAAGTTTTACCTGAAGTTTGACTGATTGTTCCGACACTAGCGAGTGTTTGCGTAGTTTTCTAAAACTGATTGAAAATACAATAACAAAAAATATAAGTGTCAATAATAAAAGTGGGCCGGTTTGCCCAATCGTCGTTCCCGAAAAATTCCGTACAGCCGAGACAATTGTCTGAGGCAAATAAGAAATAGCCAGCAGGCCAATCGTAGCTACAAGTATTGATGTGCTGAGCAATTTATTTTCCTTTTTTTGACCAATAAATGCCAGGGTAAATCGATAAAAACAGATTGGTATAATGTTAGCCACAAACAGAGCCGTTCGGGTCCAGAACAAAGCTCCGCCCATACCGCGCGGAAATTCCGATATAAACGATGCCACAACAAATATAAGAACCGATAAAGCAAATAGTAGAAACCATCGGTTAATTCTGGTCTGATAATTCTTTGTTGCTACGACTAGAATAATTAACGCTAAACCGCTCAGCGTAATCAGATAAGTCGTCAACACAACAAATGGCATAACTTGGTGATTCCTTTGGACTTTATTATACCGCTTACGGCTTTATTTGTGCCAACGATTATTATTACAAGCACTAGTTAGGTTTGCGAAAATCAAGTATAGTCATATTTAGAAATTATGAATAAAAAGCAACTGCGTTTTATCTGGGCCGTAATCCAGCCATCGCTGTTTAGTAGTACCATAACCGTGTTGATATGTGGCGCAATTTTGCTTACGGCGATGTTGTCGTACGGTACTCGAAGCGGAATGATTTATGACTTCCTGTTTGGGCCAAACAGCTCATCAGCCCTTATCCAAACCTCTAAATTAAGTTTGGATAACATAACTACTAAAGTTTTTGGCAATCCGTTGCTTAATAAGGCCATATTTTATATGTTTTGGATGTTTGTCGGTTTGGTAGTTTATACAATTTTGTCCAGTATTATCGGGGGCGTTAATACGGTAACTGCCGACGTTGAGCAATCATTAAATGTTAATGACACCCAAGGCGAAAACCGTAAAACGATGAAGTTCCGTTTAACGATTAGACTGTTAATTTTAACCGGCTGGGCATTATACAGCGTATTTTATATCAAAATATTATTGCCCTACGGCGTATTGGCATCACGGATTGGAGTAGGTGACTTCCCGGCAATAAAAGGTTTGCTGTATATTTCGGCTGGTTTAGCTGTATTATTTATTAGCCTGCATTTGAATGTTATATTGCTACGATTATTTTTATTGAAACTGCGCGTTTTTAGTGGCGAGGAAGTGGAAGAGCTAGCCGACGTTAATTAGAATTTATAAATTGTCCAGTGTGCGCCCTGTTTGAATTGTTTTTTGCTGGGTAATTTAAAAATATAGCTTACCAAGCGCGCGCCGGTCTTCATCTCGGCATTGGTTTTTAGTTCTAACTTTTTCATAAACTTGGGCATTAAAAATGCCATTACCACATCGGCATTTGATACGTCTTTTGCCCAAAAATTGCCAAGTTTAATTTTGGCCATAGGGAACTGTCGCCAATTTCTAAGCACTGCAATTAACCATAGTAGTGGATTTATCTCATAGCCGATTGCCCGCGCCCCACGTTTGACTGCCGCCGAGATAAGACGTCCGTCGCCGCAACCTAGCTCAACAAAAAGTTCGTTTTTTTTAAGTTTAACGTCATCTAGCATCAATTCCACATCGTTTTTGCGCGCCGGCACCCACGGCGCTCCCATAAATCCGGCGACTACAAAACCCAGTAATAATAATGTAATTATTAGTAGCACAATCATCGTATTATACCCTTACTTTATGATATGATTTAGCAAATGAGTCTAATTAAAAAAACCGCCGAAGCGCCCGCCTATGCACTTGATAAAACCGTAGAGCTCGGCGGCAAAATGGCCCACAGTGTACAAACCGACAAGACACTAAAAACACTCCAAAAAGGCAAAGATTATTGGCATATGCTAGGTCCCGGCCTAACGACCGGCGCATCAGACGACGATCCGTCCGGCATCGCAACTTATTCGCAAACTGGCGCGCGCTATGGCTTCCAGCTACTGTGGCTGTCTATTTTTACTTTTCCTTTAATGGCTTTGGTGCAAGAAATGTGCGCCCGCATCGGCTTGGTAACTGGTCGGGGACTGGCCGGAAATATCCGCGTATTTTTCCCGAAAAAAGTTCTATACATATGTACCTTCCTACTTTTTGTGGCAAATAGTTTTAACATCGGCGCCGATCTGGGCGCAATGTCCAAAGGAGTACAACTATTAAGACCGGATATTGGTTTTCCGTTTCTTGTAATTGGTTTCGCAGTTTTTAGTTTATTACTTCAAATTTTTACACCATATGCGCGCTACGCCAAATATCTCAAATGGCTAGCCCTAGTACTAATGGCATATGTGTTTTCAGCACTGCTTGCACATTTAGACTGGAGCGATGTAGCCCGCCACGCCATTATCCCGTCAATCCAATTCTCCAAAGACCAAATACTCCTAGTCTGCGCTATCTTCGGTACGACTATTTCACCGTATCTGTTTTTTTGGCAAACCTCGCAAGAAGTAGAAGAACAAATTCAGCAAGGTATGACATCTATTCAGTCGCGCCGTGGCGCCACTGCCAAGGATGTGAAGAAAATGCGCATAGATGTTTGGTCTGGGATGTTTTTGTCCAATGCAGCGATGTTTTTTATAATTGCAGCTTGTGGAGCCATCCTTTTTGCTCACGGCATTACCAACATTGAAACCGCCTCCCAAGCCGCCGACGCGCTTCGCCCGTTTGCCGGCGACGCCACCTACTTTTTGTTTGCCGTCGGTATCGTCGGCGTTGGGCTGCTGGCAATTCCGGTGCTGGCCGGCTCAAGTTCCTATGCCATTGCCGAAAGTCTGGGCTGGAAGCAGGGTTTAAATACTAAGTTGCATCAATCTCACGCTTTTTACGGTATGATAATAATTTCTATGCTAGTCGGGCTTGGTATGAACTTCATCGGGCTAGATCCTATTAAAGCTTTGATATACGCCGCCGTAGCCAATGGCATAGTGGCTCCGATTGTTTTGCTTTTAATTGTTTTAATCAGCAGTAATAAAAGAGTGATGGGCGACTGGGTCAACCATCGCTCCACCACTGCCTTTGGCTGGTTTATAACGATACTAAACGCTATTGTGGGCATAGCCGCTATATACTCATTACTATAGGAATTAGAAAATAGCGTTGTCCGAGGTTCGACCTTGTTACAAACAATGAGATTATTAGTATAATCACAAGATTATTCTGTTTTTGTAACAAGGTCGAACCTCTTAAGTTCTAACGAGCTATAACCTGACACCTTATATTCTACTCGTAGCGGAGGGCCTCAATCGGATCGCGGCTGGCTGCTTTGATAGCCGGCGTAATGCCGAAAATAATCCCAATAATCAAGGACACAGCGGTTGCTAGAAAAATAATTTGCCAAGTTATAGCCGGCTTAAAATTTGATGAAATCCTGATTATGTAATTACTAAGCAACGACAAAATAATCCCAGCCAAACCGCCGACAACGCTGAGAACCGTTGACTCAATCATAAATTGTCTAAGTATCTGGTAGTTAGTAGCGCCGACGGCTTTTCTGATACCAATTTCGCGGGTCCTTTCGGTAACTGCCACCAGCATAATATTCATTATGCCAACACCCCCCACGATCAGCGAGATGGCCGCAATTCCAGCTATAAAACCAGTTAGCAGATTCAAAATATCTCCAGTCACTGTTAAGTTTTCGTCTTGTTTTAAGATTGTGAAGTCGTTTTGATTATCGTGTGCTTCACCCAAACGTTTATTAAGCATGCTTATTAAAGCACCTATTTGAGACGAATCTTTTGGCCTTACCAAAATTTGAGCTAGCTGATTATTGTTTCCGGTTAAATCACGGCCCGCCTCATAGGGAATAAATATGGATTTGTTATAATCCGTTGACAACCCGAGCGGTGCAGTCTCAAACTTGTCAAACACACCAATGACAACAAATTCCGAGCCGTGTATATCAAATGCCATACCAATCGGCACGTCTTCTTGAAAGAATTTTTCGGCTACTGCCTTGCCAATGATTGCTACGCGCTTTTTGGATTCGTTAGCGGTAAAAAATGACCCGTAGGATATTTTTTGTCTCAATGCTGCTGGCAAGTCTTGATTAGTGCCGATTATATTACCATCGTCGTATTGCCTATCGCCAATCTTTGCGTTAGTGCTAATTAAACTAATTGGTACGGCAATATCTATATTCGGCGTATCTTTAATTGTGTCGTAATCTTTTTGAGCCAAACTACCGGTGCCAAAACCAATGTTGCTGGCAATATGCACTTTTGTAATGTTTCCATTATTATCGCGGGTAACGGACTTCCCAGGTTTAACGGTTATAAGGTCGCTGCCAAGACGATTGATCTGTCCGACAATTTGTTTCTTCATACCTTCGCCCAAACTGACAATCGTAACCACCGAAACTATGCCGATAATTATGCCGAACATCGCCAAACCGCTGCGCCATTTGGTGCGGCGCAGGGAAGCAATCGCAACTTTTACATCTGTGCCCAGCATTATCGTTTGCTCCTTTTGGATTTCGTTTTTCTTTTAGAGGTGCGGCGTGGTTTTACTTTTTTACGCGTTTTTTTGGCAATCACTTTGTGGGGCAGGGCATTCATCAGCGCGGAAACTCCTGCCAAATCGTCTTCTTCGGTTTTGCGTGGGAATAGGGCCATTATTTTTTTGGCAATCTTTGGCACTTCGCCGATTGGCGTTGTTTCGTCGTGCACAATGCTACCATCGTGCATATAAACCACTCGGCTGGCATAGCGGGTAAGCTCTGGATTATGCGTTACCATCAAGATTGTATTGCCGGATTGATGAAGTTCGCGTAAAAGTTCCATTACCACACGGCTGGAATTACTGTCCAAATTGCCAGTTGGCTCATCGGCAATAATTATGTTTGGGTCGTTTATCAGCGCCCGGGCAATGGCAGCCCGTTGCAACTGTCCGCCGCTTAACTGTCTAGGCATAAAGTATTCGCGATCGGCTAGGCCAACTCGGTCCAGCATTAAACTGGCACGTTTTAACCGGCGCATTAAAGTTATGTTTTTATAGCTTAGTGGGATGGCTACGTTTTCCAGCACGTTTAAGCGGGGCAGTAGATTAAAAGACTGGAATACAAAACCGATTTTATCGCGCCGAACTTTGGCGCGTTGGTTGGATCGCAACCGTGCCACGGCGTGGTTACCAAGTATGTAATTGCCGTGCGTAGGCCTATCCAATAACCCGATTATATTCATGAGCGTTGACTTGCCGGACCCGCTTGGCCCCATCACAGCCACAAACTCGCCCGGCTCAATCACCAGATCAATCTCGTCAAGCGCCACGGTTGTAGCGTCACCGAAGCCGTATAGCTTGCTAATCTCTTTTAGGTCAATTATTGGCATAAATATTGGGCCTTTATTATTTTATGTGTTAATGGTAATGTTAATCACCCTTTATATAAAAAGTGTTTTCTGCTAGTTCCAGATTACCGTGGTAGTAATCTAACTGGCAAAAAACACCCTCTTTGCGCCCATCATGGCAAAATAGTCACTGATAAGGTGCGTATATTCTACCCCTTAATTTAACTATTAGGCAAGAAAAATTTTATTTAATTTATAAGATATAATAAATGTAGTTTAGGGAGGGGTCGCACCACCGCCTGTGGCGGGGCCCCGCTATAAAGCGGTGGTAGCTGGTCTAGTGCGCCATCTTGGCCACCGCCTAAAGGCGGGGTCCCGCCATAGGCGGGAAAAGGTGTATTATTTATAAATGTTCGTAGTATATGTTTTAAGGTCTAGAATAACAGCTAGGTATTATATTGGACATACATCAAATCTACAAAATAGGTTGAGCAAACATAATGCTGGATATGTCAGATCAACAAAAGCATACATCCCTTGGGAAATTGTATATTCAGAAAATTTCGATAGCAAGAGCAATGCATACAGGCGTGAAATGCAGATTAAATCATATAAGGGAGGTAGGGCATTTAAGACGTTGTTAAATATAGAATCTCATGGAGGGGTCGCATAGTTGGCCTAGTGCGCCATCTTGGAAAGGTGGTATATCGGAAACGGTATCGAGGGTTCGAATCCCTCTCCCTCCGCCACTAAACTTCGCTAATATTTGCTTATTCTCCATTGCCATACGCGCGTTAATGGAGTAAAACATAAACAGAACATTTTATGAAAGACGAAGAACCTAAGGATCAACCGCTTGGCACAGGGGAGCCAAAGACCGAGCTGGATCAGACAACGGACAGTAAAAGCCTGTTTCATAAATTAAAATCGAGTCGTAAAAAATATATAATTCTTACGGTCGCCCTAGTCGTAGTTATTGGAGCTTTTGTTTTTCTTAAGCCCAAAGGATACAACGGCGAGCAAAATAATCAGAAAAACGCAGATAGCACCGAAGCGTCCAATCAAAACTGCCCGTCAGTCTTCACTAGCGAGTTTACCGATTACGATAAAATTAACGCGTTTCAACCAATCGGATCAATCACCGGCGCATCTCGCGGTCGCAGTTACATTACTATAAAATCCGATGAACAAGTGCCAATTTACGCTCCTGTTGACGGAACATTAACATCCATAATTTATGCTTTTCGCGGACCAGATGCCAAACAGGGCGAATATGGCTTCAAAATAAAAGCAACTTGCGGTGTAACGGTACTGCTAGATCATATAGATATTGCGTCAGACAAGATGAAAAAATATTCGCCGTCAGAGCCAGTCACCACTACAGTACAAAACGATAATTTATCAGTTCTCATTAAGGCCGGCACCCTGCTTGGCTATAGCGATGGAACACCACAAGCTCGCACTTTTGACTTTTTGGTACTTGATGAAAACCAAAAGGCCAAATATATAAATCCGAAACGCTGGCAATGGGATCAATCCCTCTACGGAGTCTGCCCCTATGATTACTTTGAATCAAAATTAAAAGATAAATACTATCAAAAAATTGGCGAAACAAGCCAATTGGCCGGGCAACAAGTATTTACAAAATCAGAAACTTGCGGGAGTACGTCGTATGATATCGCAGATACCATATCCGGCGGTTGGTTTGAAAACGACCAAGCGACAGAGCTAAGTGGCGAGTACATGCTTATAGGATCATTATTTAATAGAGTAGAAGTAAATATTAAAAACTCTAGTGAGAATTCGTTGTCTAGGGTTAGCGACTACAGCCCCACCAAGTTGCCAAAGGACGTTGGGGTTGGCCAAGAAATTTGCTATAAATCAGTGTCTAACTGGATATATCTAAAATTGGCTGATAAAAATACGATTAGGATGGCGAAAGGGCAGGGTTCTTGCCCCGCAACAATGCCTACAAGCAATGTAAAAAATTACTACCGTTAACGTTTGAGTTTATCCACAGTTTTGTAATAAAAAGCTTGCGTTTACAGCCCCCCCCACTTAAAATGTAGTTATTAAAAAGAATAATCAGAAAATCTAAATGTTTTTCAAAACAACAAAATCATCACGGTCAAACAGAAAAACTTATAAAAAACGCGGGGTATTTTCTAAACTATTTGCCAATAAAAAGTTGTCGGCTTTGGTATTTGTGGTGCTGTTTGGCGCCGTCGGCGGAGTATATATATGGAGATCCAGCGCAGCAATAGATTATAGGGTCGGCATTGCAAACTACGGCAATAAGGGATATTGGGTTGCCACAAAGAGCGGGGACGTATTGCGTTATGGCGACGTTGGCAATCACGGATCACTCAAAAGCAAGAAAATCACACCCGCACAGCCAATAACAGACATAACTTCACGGTCACAAGGTGATGGCTATTGGTTAGTTGGTGGCGACGGCGGAGTATTTGCCTTCGGAGGTGCAAAATATATGGGGGGCGCTCCAGCAGGAGGAGGCGCGGGGTATTACACATCTATTGTGTCTACGCCGTCTGGGGAAGGCTATTGGGTTATTAGTAAACTAGGTACTGCATACGAGTTTGGTGATGCTAAAACCACTTACAAAGTGAACTTTGATGTTACAAACTACGAAGTTGTTATGGGTACCATTAAGGGTGCAGACACCATTGTAGACGCCGACCATACTGCTTCCGGCAAGGGTCTTTATATGCTAGATAAGACGGGTAAGGTTTGGGCTGCTGGCAAAGAGGCAAAAGATAATGTAAAAGCCAAGGTGGCTATGGGTGATGGAGAATTTGCCAGCGGAATATCGGCCAACCACACTAACGGCTATTTAATTGTTACCACTAAAGGCGGCGTGCAAGCACACGGCAGCGAAGTTGAGTATAAGGGCGGTAGGTTTGGCCAACCATTTGAGGGTAAAATGATTGGTATAACCAAAATCGGAGGAAATCCCGGTAACCCAGTTGGCTACTGGCTATTAGCCAGTGATGGCGGTGTGTTTGCCTATGGAGCAGCTACATTTCGTGGTGCTAACCCCATAGACGTCACGCCTCCCCCGCCGAAACCTTGTGCTGGCGATATGCATAATGTCAAATTGCTTCAGAAATGCCTAAATGATAAAGGCGCGAATCCTCTATTGGAGATTGACGGAATTGCAGGACCAAAAACTAGAAAGGCGTGTTTAGATATTCTTAAAGGTTTTTGCCCGTACCCTCCTGAAAGTGGCGGTGGCTCAGGTGGTGGCTCAGGTGGTGGATCAGGTGGTGGTACTCATATACAAAAGTGCTCAGATGAATGGTACGGTAGTAGAATGAACTCTGCAACAAGTATATTACAAGATGTTACAGGTGCTTATAATGTATTTACGAATAATAGCAAAACGAAATATACTAATAATCTAAGTTCGCTTGGAGACGATTTAGGCTCTATGCTTGCTTATTATAGTCAAATGAATAATACAAAAAATAAAAATTGTACTAATTTTGAAAGTCAATACAATGCGTTCAAGACTGATAATCATTCTGCACAAGATACTATTAGTTTACTTAATAATATATTATTTAGATAATTAAGATTGGATTTAATATATGAAAAAAATAACAATAATTATAATCACTGCAATAATAATAAGCGGATTGTTCACTGCTGGAATTATGCTGTACCGCAAACAAAAAGTTGCAAATAATATTAAAAAAACCGACGCAATATTAGCTAAAACAGATGTAACAAAGCTGACAAATGTTGATAAAATATTCACTGTAGAAACCAAATGGAACATAGACCTCAAAACAAAAGCCGGGCAGAAACAGCTGGACGACAACATTGCCATAATGAAGCAAAAAACCGCCGCACTACCGTAGGACAACAGCTAGGAATTAGCAACGCGAATAACTGTGAGATTTTGCTTAGAAGTTATCGCGACACATTAACAGCGCCGTAAATTTAGAAAAATAGCAATAACTCTCACAAGCAATGTATCACACATAACCTACGCAAAATCGTCTAAATGCGTGTATATTTAAGTAGTGGTTAATTTTATTATTGTTGTTTTTGGATTGGTGCTGTTTGAGATTATTAGCAGTATTGATAATGCCGTGGTCAACGCCCACGTCTTAAAAACTCTGCCCGAAAGATACAGAAAGATCTTTTTGTTCTGGGGGCTATTATTTGCCGTTTTTTTAGTGCGCGGGCTTTTACCGTTCATCATCGTTAAATTGGCTAATCCAGCTCTAAACATTGGCCAGGTTTTTACAGCTTCACTTTCCAACAGCCAGGAAGTGGCGCATTACGTTGAGCAATCAAAACCGCTATTACTTCTGGCCGGCGGAGTATATTTGTTTATGGTTTTCCTTAGCTGGTTGTTTTTGGAAGAAAAGAAATACGCCTTTTTAGTAGAACATCACATCCACAAACAGGGCGTCTGGTTTTACGCGATTTCCTCTGTCTTTTTGACCACAACAATTTACCTTGGCATCAAACAAAACCCGCTGTTAGCACTGTCCGCATCTATCGGCGCATCGGCCTTTTTTATTACCGACGGCTTCAAAAAGAACGCCGAGGCCAAAGAAAAAGAACTGCTAAACCCCAACCTTAGCGCCTGGAGCAAAATCTTGTACTTGGAAGTTCTGGACGCATCATTCTCCATTGACGGGGTAGTAGGGGCATTTGCTTTTACTATGGCAATACCGCTCATTATTCTGGGCAATGGCCTTGGGGCGCTTGTGGTTAGGGAATTTACGGTACGCGGTATCAACCTAATCTCTAAACTGGTTTATCTAAAAAACGGGGCAATGTATTCGATTGGCTTGCTAGGCACTTTGATGGTTTTGGAAAGTTTTGGTCACGAATTTCCGTTTTGGCTGGCGCCGCTAAACACCTTTTTGCTATTGGCGTTCTTCCTGTATTTGTCTTACCGCGAGCTCCAAAACGCCAAACTCGTGGCCTAATTTGGCTCTAGGTCTATATGTTTGACGGCCGGTTCTTCTTTGACAATCTCTTTCTCTAAGGCATCAATCTCACGGCCGAGTGTTCTAACTATTTCGTCGCTATAATCGCAGCAAAATTTTACAAAATCTTGATAATTACCAATTTCTTGATATTCTTGCTTCAAACTATGGCAATTCATTATCAAATTCGCCAAATGCTGTCCGTTAATTTCTAATTCTGCCTTTACGCGGTAACCGTCGGTAGCAATCATAACAGTTTTAAAATCGTGAATTTCTTCTACGATTTTTTGATTGTGTAAAATGGTAAAAATCTTTTTCTTGATATGCGGCGGGATGGAACGTCCTATTAAAAGACGCCGGTTAATATTCATCAATGCAACGGCTACGATCGCCAATAGTCCACCAATAAGCGAGGACCCAATGGCATCCCAAATGTATAGGCCGGTAAATTTTACAAGCAAAACCGAGATAATGGCTATCACGATACCCAGTAGCGCTGCCGAATCTTCAAATATAATCGCCAATAATGTTGGGTCGCCAGAATGTTTGGCATATTTTCTAACAGATTCGTTACCCGCCAAATGTTTTAGTTCTTTTGAGGCGCTAATTAAGGCAAATCCTTCTGTTATAAAAGAGCCGACCAATATAGCAATCGTCCAATAGTTTATGTCTAATCCTTTTTCGTGAATTAAAGTTTCAAAACCATGATAGAGCGTAACTCCGGCGCCAAAAAAGAATACGCAACAAGCACTGAGTAGCGACCAAAAAAACCTTTCACCGCGGTAGCCATAGTTAAAATCATCGTCTGCCGGTTTACTTGATCGTTTTATGCCAATTAGTAAAAATATTTGGTTGGTTGTATCTGTAATGGAGTGAATACCTTCAGACAACATTACGCTTGAACCAGATACAAAAAATCCAATGAATTTGAATATGCCGACTATAACATTACAGGCTAGTGCTGTAATGACACTCTTCTTGCCGATTGCTACTTTACTCATTGTTTTTATTGTTAATCCGTAGATTCGCAGGTGCTATTAACGTATCTGCCAAACTCTTTTTTCTCGTTATCACTTCTCGGTCAGAACGTTTTTTTTACCTAAAATAATAAAGCTACACTTACAGATGTATTATATCAAATTTTGTCAGTACAATGGTAGATTCTATTTTGAGCAATTGCAACTTAAATATTCCTACTAACTGATTGTGGTGCCGACCGGTTTGCCACTGGCGGCGGCAACGATGTTGCCCGGTTGCATAGCATCAAAAACGATTATCGGCATTTGGTGTTCCATAGCCAGCCCCATAGCGGCTTTGTCCATGATTTTTATGGCACCGTCTTCGACAGCTTGTTGGTAACTTAGAGTATCTAATTTTATAGCGTCTTTATGTATGGCAGGATCTTTATTGTATATTCCATCCACTTTTGTAGCTTTGAGAACAACTTGACAGCCCAGTTCTAAAGCCAAAACTACTGAGCCAGTGTCCGTAGTTACATACGGCCGACCGGTTCCACCAGCTACTATTACGACGCGTCCTTTTTCTAAATGTTTGTTTGCCAGTCTATGAACAAAAGGTTCTGCCACCTGCTGGGCAAAAATATTGCTAAGACAGCGTGTTTTGACACCGTTATCCTCAAAAATGTCAGTTAGCGCCAAAGCGTTTATTAAGGTACCCAGCATACCCATATGATCAGCCGTAACGCGCTGTATACCATAGCCGGTTATCTGCGCGCCTCGTACAAAATTACCCCCGCCTACCATAATGACTATCCGGCAACCGGTTGTTACTACTTTTTTAATCTCTTCAGCCAGCCATTTTGCTATCCCAGGATCAATACCAGCTTCTTGGTCGCCTGCCAGTTGCTCGCCCGAGAGTTTTAGTAGTACACGTTTATACATTATCAGTAAGGATAGCAAGATTACATCATAATGCCAAGTATAATAAAAGATTACGGGTAATCAGAGTGGGTCTCTGCTAGAATTAACTTATGAAAGTTGCGATTGGCTCGTCAAACCCAGCTAAAGTCTCGGCAGTTAAGGACGCTTTCAAACTGTATCTACCGGATAATACATTTGAGTTTATTGCCATAGAGGTAGATTCCGGTATTTCCGACCAACCGATGAGCGATAACGAGGCATATAAAGGGGCAAGAGAAAGGGCAAAGCAAGCCATCGAGCAAACCGGCGCAGATTATGGTGTTGGGATTGAGGGTGGCATTCAAGAAATTAAGGGACATTGGGTAGTTGGCAATCTGGCAGTTGTGGTTGATAGACATGAAAAAGAAGGATTTGGCATAAGTACCAGGATTAGCGTGCCAGCCAATATTATGAAACATGTTCACAAAAATAAAAACTTAAGCCACGCTACACAATTAGAGCACGGCATAGAAGATATTGGTAAAAAACAAGGCATTCTGGGAATGCTTTCCAAGGGTTTAATTACTAGGTCTAGCGCGTCAAAAGACGCCGTTATTGGCGCACTTTCATCTTTACATTACATATTAAAACCATAACTATTAAATAATCCAAACTTCAACATTATAAGTGATAGTTCTAGGTGGTAAAATAATGATGTATGAAACTGTATTCGTGGAATGTGAATGGTATTAGGGCAGTATGGAAGAAGGGGCTACTTCAAGAGTTTGTCGCTAAACAGCGGCCGGATATTTTGTGCTTGCAAGAAACAAAGGCAGAGCAGGGTCAAGCTGAGGTTGATTTGCCAGAATACACCGAATATTGGAACTCAGCTTCTAAACGCGGTTATAGCGGCACAGCCATATTCACCAAAACAAAGCCATTAAGCGTAGTTAATAACTTGCCGGAAGAAATAATAAGTGGCTTTGATATGACTGACGGCTACGGCGACCCGAACAATGAGGGCAGGGTAATGGCCGCCGAGTTTGACAAGTTTATAATTGTTAATATTTACACGCCAAATAGCAAGGGAGATTTGTCACGGCTGGAACTGCGTGCCAAACATTGGGATCCAGCATTTTTGGCATATTGTAAACAGATGGAAAAAAGTAAGCCGCTGCTAATCTGCGGCGACCTTAATGTTGCCCACAGCGATGACGATTTGGCCAATCCTAGGGCCAATGCCGGCAAGCACGGCTTTACGGATGAGGAGAGAAAAGGAATCCAGAATTTCATTGACGCTGGTTTCGTGGACAGCTTTAGATTATTTACTAAAGGCAATGGCCACTACACTTGGTGGACGCATTGGGCGAACGCCCGCGCTCGCAACGTTGGCTGGCGCATTGATTACTGGCTGGCTTCGGTCGCATTAAAAAACAAGATAAGTTCAGCCCAAATCCACCCCGAAGTTATGGGTTCCGACCACTGCCCGGTAAGTATTGATGTCGCGATATAAAGTTTTGTCCATCATCAAAATACCTGTAAAATAAATGTATGGATGAAGATATTATTGCCGATTTTAAGCAGTTTATCACCGCCACATTATCTCAACAGACAAGTGATTTGCGTGGCGATTTAGATGTCGTGAAAATTGATATTAGCGATATCAGAAAAGATATTAAAAAATTAGACGAAAAACTATGCGGTATGATTGATGAAGTTGACTTTAAAGTTGATACTATTTTGACCGCGGTTGGTGAGAGATTTGAAGAAAATACCGTTAAAACCACCACACAATTAGACGATCACGAGATACGCATTACAAAACTTGAGCACAATCCCGCCTAATACAACACAAACGCTTTAATCATACCAAAAAGTAAGGAGAGGAAGGGTGACGAAGTTGCTTGGAGTGCTAGACGCGAGCGAGAACCGCAAAGAAGACGTACGGAACGGTACGTCGACTGCGGCTCGGAGCACGCAACAACGCAATCCTAGTAAAAGCAAGGGCAGTGTTTCGAGCTCTGCTCGAAAGCAGGTCCTTGCGGTTCGTCGACCTTTCGCGGTGTTTGATATAGATGGGACGTTAATCCGATGGCAGCTCTACCACGCCGTCGTTGACGAGTTGGGACATCAGGGATATATTGATAAAAAATCTTATACAGCCATTAAGCAAGCCCGACTGGTTTGGAAACGCCGCGAGCATCAAAAGGCCTTTCCCGAATACGAAAAACAAATTATCAAGATTTACGATTCGGTAATAACGGATATTGGCGTAAATAAATTTAATAAGATTGTTAAGAACGTGTTTGACGAATACAAAGACCAAGTTTATACCTACACCCGCGAGCTCATCAAAGATCTCAAAGCCAAGGGCTATGTGCTGCTGGCAATATCCGGCTCGCCCGAACAAGCTGTTGGTTTGATTGCGGGGTATTATGGCTTTGATGATTTTGTGGGTAGTACCTATTACCATAAAGGCGATAAGTTTACCGGCAAAAAAACCGTAGCGGCGCTTGATAAAAAAGCCGAGCTTGACAAACTTTTAGCCAAACATCATCTAGGACTAAAGGGAAGCATCGCGGTGGGTGATAGCGAAAGCGACATCCCCCTGCTAGAAGCAGTGGAGCGTCCGATTGTTTTTAACCCAACAGTTCAGCTTTACAATAAGGCCTGCCAAAATGGCTGGGAAATTATAGTTGAGCGCAAAAACGTGATATATGAGTTAAGGGATAGTAATGGGAATTACATTTTGGCATAAGCAGGCGGCGGAAGAGCCACTATATCCGGATATGCTGTGGAGTAAGCCGGAGAATAAACGTCATGCTGGAAAGTTATTAATAATTGGCGGTAATTTGCACGGATTTTCGGCTGCTGCTGAAGCATACAGCCAAGCTTGTAAAGCCGGCATAGGCGTTGCAAAAGTATTGTTGCCCGATGCACTCAAAAAAACCGTTGGGCGAATTTTAGAAAATGGCGAGTACGCACCAAGCACGCCAAGCGGCAGCTTTAGCCAGCAATCATTAGCCGAGTGGCTAGACCAGGCCGCCTGGGCAGACGGTGTTCTAATCGCAGGAGATTTGGGACACAACAGCGAAACATCTGTTGTGTTAGAAAAGTTTTTGGACCAATATGACGGTCAAGTTACACTGGCCAAAGATGCTATAGATTATGTGGTTTCCAGCCCTTCAATATGCAGTGAACGCAGTTATACAACATTGGTTTTATCGTTTGCGCAATTGCAAAAATTAATAACCGCGCTTAAATATCCACGACATATTGAATCCACCATGGGACTGGCAAACCTTGTAGAACTGCTTAACGACTTTAGCCAAACTCACAAATTTCATATTGTTACTAATCATCTGAGCAACCTAATTGTGGCTGTTGACGGGCAGGTGAGCACCACAAAGACTAGTGATAATAATTGGCAAACTTTGACGAGCGCCCACACCGCCGTTTGGTGGCTACAAAATTCGGACAAACCGTTTGAAGCCATAACTTCATCGGTTTATAAGCCGCCGACCTAGATAAAATTTTGTGTTTGCATATATGTGCAAGTTCAAGTATTATTTGCATATGCCTGCAAGTACAATTGACATCAAAGAGATAAAAAAACAATTAGCAAAATCCGAAAATGTGCGAAGTTGCGCCCGCCGCCACAATACCATTGGCAATTTGTCGGCTATGAAAGTTTGTTATTTACTGAGGCATTATCCGGATCTGTCAGTCAGCGAAATTGCCAACCTTGTTGGCTTGTCCGTCTCGGCCGCATCCAGATGCCTAACCAAACTCAAAACGGCTGATGTTGTAACCGCCTCAAAGCAAGCCCAAACCGTTCGTTTTCAACTTAAAACCAATGATTTTACTAATTATTTAATTGCGGAATTAGGAGACAGCTAATAAATGGCTACGCTACCGGCTTTACTTTTATCACTGATGGTCGGGGCGTTCATAATTTGGTGGTTTTTTGGCAAACACCAGTCCGAGGCGGTTGATGCAGCTGAGTTTGACGGTTTGCAAAAAGTTGAGATAATCGTTGACGGCGGTTATAAACCAGAGCGCGTTCGCCTTAAAATGGGCATTCCTGCCGAGCTGACTTTTATTAGAAAATCTGCTTCTGGTTGTTTTGATGAAGTCTTAATTCCGGATTTTGGAGTTAGGACAAAACTGCCGGTTGGCAAACCATTTGTCATAAAAATAAATCCAGATAAAATCGGTGTTTTTACCTATTCCTGCGGTATGCATATGTTCTTTGGCAAGATTGAGGTTACGCCGTGAGTATCAAGCTTACTTTGAGGCAGATATTTATTATAAGTTTAGTTTTAAGTTTGCCGCTGCTTTATATGATGATTTTTGGCAATCTGCCGGGCGACGATTGGACTTCGCTGGCGCTGGCAACGCCGGTTATGCTGATCGGCGGGCCGCGCTTTTTTGGCTCGGCTTGGGCGGCTTTTAAAAACCACAAAGCCAATATGGACACGCTCATCACAGTCGGCACTTTGACGGCTTACTTTTACAGTATTTACGCTATGACAAGAGGCGAGCACGTCTATTTTGAGATTGCCGCCCTGTTAATTGTTTTTATTTTGCTGGGGCAAGTATTGGAAGAATTAACCAAAGGCCGCGCCAGCCAAGCGGTAGAGAAACTATTGCACCTGCAAGCCAAAGACGCGCTAGTTGTTCGGGGCGATAAAGAAATTCGAGTGCCGCTAAATGAGCTAAAAGTCGGCGACGTGATAATCGTAAAACCGGGCGAGAAAATACCGACTGACGGCCAGATTATCAGCGGCGAAAGCTACGTTGATGAATCATTAGTAACCGGCGAGAGCCAGCCAGCACACAAAAAAGTTGGCGGCGCAGTGATTGGCGCCAGCATAAATACAACCGGCAGTTTTCGCTTCAAAGCTACAAAGATTGGCGCCGACACTTTGCTTGCACAAATAGTCAAACTAGTTGAGCAAGCCCAGTCCAGCCGCGCCCCCATCCAAAAACTGGCGGACAAAGTCAGTAATTATTTTGTACCAATCGTACTAATTCTTAGTTTAATAACTTTCAATGTTTGGTTTAGTTTGCTCCACGCGCCGCTTGACGCGGCATTGTTGTATGCCGTTGCAGTAGTTGTCATTGCTTGCCCATGCGCGCTAGGACTAGCCACACCCACCGCCTTGATGGTAGGTGTTGGAAAGGGCGCTAGGCGCGGCATTTTAATCAAATCCGGCGAGGTGTTGGAAAAAGCCCAATCCATTAAAACTGTCGTGCTGGATAAAACCGGCACTATCACCGTTGGACAACCGATTGTTACGGACGTAGTTGGCGACCAAGATGTGTTGTCTGTGGCATCGGCGCTAGAATGGCAATCCGAACACCCGCTGGCAAAAGCCATTTTAGAAAAAAGTGGAACTAGCAAAACCAATGTAACCGACTTTAAGGCCCATGAAGGCAAGGGAATAAGCGGCACGCTAGGCAAAGAAACGGTAGTACTTGGTACTCAAAAATTGCTGGAAGAATTTGGCGTTAGCATTAGCGAAGCGTCACTCAAAGATTGGCAACGTTTGCAGTCCGATGCCAAAACGGTAATCGGCGTAGCAAAGGGCAAAACTTTTCTCGGCTTGATCGCCGTTCAGGACGCGCCCAAAGAAACTTCCAAACTAGCTATCAAATTATTACGTGACTACGGACTAAAAACAGTTATGCTTACCGGCGATAACTCGGCAACCGCCAAGGCGATCGCCGCCCAAGTGGGCATTGATGAAGTAATTGCCGAGGTATTGCCAACCGATAAAGTTGCAAAAGTTAAAGAGTTGCAGGCCAGCCAGCCGGTAGCATTTGTGGGCGATGGTATAAACGACGCGCCGGCATTGGCCACCGCTCTTCTTGGGATCGCCATGGGAGCCGGCACAGACGTCGCCATAGAATCCGGCGACATTGTGCTGGTCAAAAACGATTTATTAGGTGTCGTCAGCGCTCTGCGCCTAAGCCGCAAAACATTTAACCGCATTAAGCTAAACTTGTTTTGGGCGTTTATTTACAACTTGGCCGGCATCCCGATTGCCGCCGGCGTGTTCAGTAGCTTTGGTTTGGTGCTCAACCCCGCGCTGGCCGGCCTAGCAATGGGTCTTAGCTCCGTATCAGTCGTTACCAGCTCGCTCCTGCTAACCAAAAGTCACATATGAAAACTGTTTAACTGTCTTATAGAAATAGTAGAGTTGCTAAACCGTGGTGGCGCTGGTCCCCGCACTATGCAAGCAAATGCGGGGCAGGCTCCGTCAATAATCTTGGTGGCGCTGGTCGGAGTCGAACCGACACGGGTTACCCCACACGATTTTGCCTGTCCGCCAACTTGTTCTCCAGAGCTTTAGCGTAGGAGGAAGCCTTAGGCGGAGGGGCGGAAGTCGTGCGCGGCCCCGTACAAGTGGTGCCGCAAGTCGGAGTCGAACCGACACGCTCTTGCGAGCACGGGATTTTGAGTCCCGCATGTCTACCAGTTCCATCACTGCGGCCCCAACTATACGGGGTAAATATACCACACCTTCGCAAAAGCTACGATGTGCAAGCAGTTCCGCCACAGCGCCATATGCGAACAGAGATAATTATACCATATAGGACTTCTGTACATTTCATCAGCATCAGATTACTTCAGGCCGGCTACAAACTTCCATTCCTGTTTTTATTTGGTTATTTTACCTCTCATTCAGTCTGAAAGTTTTCGCGCACGGTCAACTGCACCCAGCTATCTGCACAAATATACGGAAGTCCTATATACTTAAATCATTAGCTATATGAATCCAAACAATCCTACCAACATCTCTCCAGTAATGCCAACATACGAGCCACCACAGGTGCCGGAGCCGCTTGACGTTAAACCAGGAGAAGATAAAAATCTGGCCATAAATATGTTACGCCAAAAAGTTGATGCACTTTACGACGCCGAACCTAGTGCCAAAGCAGAAATAGTAGAAATAGCCGAAGCCGGCAAACCCCAGTCCAAGCATCAACAGTATATGCACGGCTTATCAACTTCCGGTAAGTCGCTGGCCGAGATCCAAACTGCCTGGCACAAATATTATTCCGAATTGTCAGATAAGGAGAAGTTTGAGGTCTGGGAAGAATTTTATGCCGCCAACGACCACATAGCCCGTCATCCCCGCGCCAATCCGATTCCAGAACATAAAAAAGAGTTGCCAAAGCCCAAAATAGAACTGCCAAAGCCGTTAGAACACGCCAAAGTAATTCCGCCTGTATATCACGCCAAAACCCGCCGCTATCATCCTGCGCCGAAAACACGCTCAGTTAGCGAAATCAAACAATCCATCATAAACCACGTTCAATCGCCACGAAAATTAAAAGCCAGGCACCACCTACAATCACTTATTTTTGGGCTTGGTCTAGGTTCTTTCGTATTGTTAATTCTTTTATTTGGTTTTTTTAATGAACGATTTATAGCTCCGTTTATCACGCCCAGCCGAAATGTTACTTCTACCCCCATTATCATTGATCAAGATTCGTCAGCTGTCGCAGTGGACGCTCAGCCCAAAATTATTATTCCTAAAATTAATGTTGAGATTCCCGTCGTTTACGGTGAACAATCAACCGAAGAAAAAGTATTTCAAAAAGCTCTAGAATCCGGCGTGGTGCATTATGCTACTACGCCAAACCCAGGCGAGAAGGGTAATTCCGTCATTTTTGGGCACTCCAGCAACAACATCTTCAATAATGGTAAGTACAAGTTCGCTTTTGTGCTACTTAGCCGCTTGGAGCCGGGTGATTTATTTTATTTAAATAAAGATGCCAAACGCTATGCTTACCGGGTCTACAAAAAAGATATCGTTAAGCCAAATCAAGTCAGCGTACTTGGTGCTACCGATAAGGTGGCTACCGTGACGCTTATCACTTGCGACCCGCCCGGCACGTCACTGAATCGTTTGGTAGTTGTCGGCGAACAAATCAGCCCCGATCCGTCTGTGAATAGCGATAGTACTGCCAGCACGCCAAAACACCAACCAATCTTATTACCTAGTAATTCGCCGAGCTTATGGCAACGCCTAGTCGATTGGCTCCTTGGACGATAGTGGTCGATATTGAATAGTTGTCAGTAATCAGTCATCTGTCATCTGTCGCCAGTACTTGAGAGGTTCGACCCTGACTCAAACATAGAAATTATCTATATAATTACAAAATTATTCATTTTTTGAGACAGAGTCGAACCTTTAGCAATGCTACTTAATAATTCCTATTTCCTAGTTTCTAGTTGCTATTTGCTGACTTTTAGTTCTGTTTTGATTAAAGCGGTCCTGCCAGAAACCTGAACCGACGGAGCTATATTGTACAAATCAAGATAATCACTGGTAAAATACGGCTTAAAACCAGCCGAAGACGAAGATAAAACCTGTTTATTGCTACCATCAAAATCAAACACAATTGTCTTGCCATTATTTACAATCGCAATGCGATGGCCATCCATCCAGGTCGCTTGCATATCCGGTGCAACCGTTCCAGTCAAATCATAATAGTGGCGTCGGTTATTCTCTGTGTCAAAAATGGCAAAATGCGCGCCACTTTGAGCCATTACAAAACGGGCATTTGTAGAAAACGAAATGTATGATATTTTATCTACTTTTAGTACCATATTGGGTGAAGGCAGAGTGGTACTGCTGGATTTTATTTTTCTTAGTGCGTCTTTATATATGTATGCTTCGCTGGAGTTTTTGGCAGCTACAACAATGTATGTATGCCCGTTAAAGTCTGCCTCGTCCAATATGAAGTCCGCGCTAGCCGGGTAATAATGCAACAAATAATTCTGGTTGCCGTCCCACAATTTTATGGCGTTTTTGCCGGGCATTTTACCGTCATCGGTCATATATAAAACAGAATTGGCACCATATAATTTGTACGATATCACACCGTTTAATATCGTTACGGGTGTTTTTTCTTTTATACTCGCCGTTTGTAGGGCTTTCGTTTTAGCGTCATAAAAATAGAATTGGTCGTAATGCTTATCGCGCAGAGCAACTAACGAAGAATTAAGTGAAAATGTTTTATTTAAATTAAATGAATCCGCCGGAATATCGCGGTCAATCATTACATATTCCTCGCCGCCGCTAAAAGAGTGTTTTACAAGCAAATGCTTGTTATCGGTAGACCATTCTACTAACGCCAAGCTATGGTTGCCCGGCGCGTCCGACATTACACCTGCCGGTAAGGTAAGTTTGACTGGTTCTTTGGTTGAATCATTTAGATCAATGTTATCTAACACCGAAATAGGACCGGGTTGCTGAATGACCAGCCAGCGTCTGTCGGGGCTTTGAGACGCAAAAGTTGGCAGGGTGGCGTAAAGTTGAACATCTTTTGTTACTAACTTAGTAGGAAACAAAACCGGATAAACCAGCTGTTCTATGCTACCGCCCTCCAGATTAAAAGTCTGCTTCCATGTGTTGTAGCCGTCTCTTTTTAGCTCAACCGTGTACTGTCCGGCGCGCACCACTTGCCGAGTGGAAGTTTTATCTTTTAATTCACCGTTTAGATAAACGTCGGCCGATTCTGGCTTTGAAGACAAATATATTGTGCCATTTTGGATGACCTGTCCGGTTTTGCGGTCATAATCATATCCGTAAGACAGTAAAAGTAGCAACCACGACGCCATAGCAATGGCAATCGCAACTAAAATGTAGCCAATATAGAGGCGGATATTTTGAGCACGTTTTTTGTTTGGGTCTAGAAAATCCATATTTGTTAAAGGTTCTTATCATATATTTATAGCACGATTCGTCAATCTTCACTAGACTCTAATCTTGTAAAGGTCATCCCTAACGAGTATTATTAAACTATAAACAGCACTGATATTTAATAATTAATAAAGCATCAAAAAGTGGGCCACCAAAATAATACAATCACTCTCAATGGAAATATATATAACGCCAAGACCGGTACGGTGTTGGACGGCGTAATAAAAGCCCCTAAAAAGCGCCCGATAAGCGACTTTGCCAGGGGTACGGGCACGTCACTTTATAAGCCAGTTCAATCTAAACCAGCCCTTCATTATCACAAAATTGCCAGCGTCGCCACAGATAAACACCATACCTTACAACACACCAAAACGCTTATGCGTTCAATCGTAGTAAAACCCCGTCATACAAAAGTAGGTAAACCATCTGTTAAACTACCCGATCGGCTAAGAGTTGTATCAACTGAACATATCAGCGACCAAAGAGTTGAGCGCGCAAAAAGCGTGCCCAAAAGCCGTATGATTAGTCGCTTTAATCCGATCAGCCAACCAATATTTATCAAAAAAACTGTGTCCTTGCACGTAAAAGCCCATCCTGTTGCCAACATTAGCCGACACCCATCGTCACCTATAAATGACGTAGTTTTTAGACCCGCAGCGCCGATAGACGATTTATTGTCAAATGCGCTTGATAAAGCCGATAGCCATAAACAAGCTCCGCCAAAGCGAATCGGACGACTTCACAAACTGACAAAAAATTTTAGAACAAAATCTAAGCTGGTTAATGTATCGGCCGCACTTTTATCATCGCTCATTTTAATTGGATTCATCGCCTATCATAATCTACTGAATATTTCTATTCGTCTGGCTTCAGCCAAAACTGGCGTTCATGCTTCTTTGCCAGATTATCAGCCAGACGGCTTCACGCTTGGCCGTTCGGTTGTAGCCAGTCCGGGACAGGTAGTGATAAGTTTTCGATCCAACAGCGATGATCGTAATTTTACAATTGTTCAGAGTACTTCAAACTGGAACAGCGACACCCTTCGTGATAATTTTGTTGCATCATCTGGGCAACAATACCAGCGCATCTCCACAACTAACGGCAAAACGGTTTATGTTTACGGTGACTCCAACGCCACATGGGTGGACGGTGGCGTGTGGTACAAAATAGAAGGCAACTCAGACCTAAGTAGTAGTCAGCTATTAAAGATTGCCAGTAGTTTTTAACATAGACTTTACAATTTTATT